>Ga0208453_100015_pt1 | contig 87065 bp, 86 predicted proteins | sample Virmet3737_250_FD_185738 | JGI IMG/M metagenome (GOLD analysis project Ga0208453, IMG submission 185738) | Marine viral communities from the Southern Atlantic ocean transect to study dissolved organic matter and carbon cycling - metaG 3737_250... | ecosystem: Environmental > Aquatic > Marine >...
GACTCGGCCCCGGAATCAAACAAGATCCGCCCGGAATCACACCAATGCCCCCCGACTCAAATCCACAAACCAAAACGGGCGCAGAGGAAAAAACCACCGCGCCCGTCACAAAGCCTCATGTGATGCCGTCCCCTACTCAGCCGCGATTTCACCTACCGCCTTTTCTACCCGAACAGCAGAGAATTTAAATTCCGGGATCTTACCGTAGGGATCGATCGCAGGGTTGGTCAGGATGTTGGCTGCTGCCTCCACATAGGCGAAGGGAACAAAGACCATATCCTCCGCAACTGCACGGTCCGCACGCGCCATGATCTCGATTGAGCCACGACGCGTTGACAGACGTATCATTTCGCCCGGCTCAACACCAAGGGCGCGCAGCGTGCGGGGATGCAAAGAGCAATTCGCCTCCGGCTCTACCGTATCGAGTACAAGAGAGCGCCGCGTCATAGACCCCGTGTGCCAATGCTCCAGCTGGCGTCCAGTGGTCATAATCATCGGATACTCGTCATCCGGTGCCTCATCCGGAGGGATGACAGATGCCGGAGTGAACTTGGCCCGCCCCTCGGGACGCGGGAAGCCGTCGCCAAATACAATCGCCTGACCGGGATCGGTTTCGCTTAGTGATGGGTAGGTGATGGTCTCTGTCTCCAGACGCTCCCAAGTGATGTTATCAAGCGACTTCATATTGAGCTTCATCTCACCGAAGACTTCGGACACATCTTTATAGGCCCAAGGCAGCCCAATCCGCTGCGCCAACTCCACAGTGATCATCCAGTCCTCACGCGCCTCGCCGGGCGGTGCAACAGCAGGACGGACACGTTGCACCTGACGGTTGGTGTTCGAGACGGTGCCGTTCTTTTCATATAGGGCCGAGGCCGGCAGGATGATGTCGGCAAAGTTCGCGGTTTCCGTCAGAAAGATGTCCTGCACGATCATCAGGTCAAGTTTGGCGAAGGCCTCGCGTGCGTGATCCGCGTCCGGGTCGGACATGGCCGGGTTCTCACCCTGAATGTACATGCCCTTAATGTTGCCCGCATAGACCTGATCGACGATTTCGGTCACGGTGAGGCCCTTCTCGTTTGAGAAGTCACCACCGCCCCACACATCGGTAAAGCTACGACGCACGTCATCAGAGGTGACGGTCTGATAGTCAGGCAAGAACATCGGGATGAGACCCGCATCCGACGCACCTTGCACATTGTTCTGCCCCCGCAGCGGATGCAGACCCGCGCCGGATTTGCCAACATTTCCGGTCATCAGCGCGAGTGAGATCAAGCAGCGGGAGTTATCGGTGCCGTGGATGTGCTGGCTGACGCCCATGCCCCAAAAAATCATCCCCGCTTGCGCGCCCGCAAAGGTACGCGCAACGCGGCGCAGCTGCTCAGGATCGATACCGCAGATTTCCGACATTTTTTCCGGGGTGAACTGGCGCAGGTGTTCTTTCTCGGCCTCCCAGTTCTCGGTCCAGCGGTGGATATACTGGCTGTCGTATAGCTCTTCTTCGACGATCACATTCATGATCGCATTCAGCATCGACACATCGGCGCCGGGGCGGAATTGCAGCATCTCGTCCGCATAGCGCCGCATGCCGACGCCGCGCGGATCCATCACGATGAGCTTGCCACCACGTTTGGTGAATTGCTTAAAGTAGGTCGCCGCAACCGGATGGTTCTCAATCGGGTTGGCCCCGATAATGATCGCCACATCCGCATTCTCGATCTCGTTAAACGTCGCAGTTACCGCACCACTGCCCACGTTCTCAATCAGCGCCGCAACAGACGACGCGTGACATAGACGGGTGCAGTGGTCGACGTTGTTGTGCTTGAAGCCCTGGCGGATGAATTTCTGGAAAAGATAGGCCTCTTCGTTGGTGCATTTGGCCGAACCAAACCCTGCAACCGATTTCGGGTCGTCCTCCCGCAAGCGCATCAACCCCTTGGCCGCGAGATCCATTGCCTCGTCCCAAGTGGCTTCGCGGAAGTGGGTCATCAGATTGCCGGGATCGACGTTCAGCCCCTTGGCGGGTGCATCATCACGGCGGATCAGCGGCTTGGTCAAACGGTGCGGGTGATGGATATAGTCAAAGCCAAAGCGCCCCTTCACACAGAGGCGGCCTTCGTTGGCGGGACCGTTGATGCCCTCGACATATTTGACCTTGCCGTCCTTGACCTTGAGCGACACCTTGCAGCCAACGCCACAGAAGGGGCAGACACTCTCAGTCTCAGTGTCGAAATCCGCACTGTCACCGACCTGAGCCTCATCCACTACGGTGGCAGGCATAAGCGCACCCGTCGGGCAGGCTTGCACGCATTCGCCGCAGGCCACACAGGAAGACGCACCCATCGGATCGGCAATATCAAAGGTCGGATAGGCATTGTGACCGCGACCGGCCATGCCGATCACATCGTTCACCTGCACTTCGCGACAGGCGCGGACGCAGAGGCCGCAGGAAATACAGGCATCCAAGTTCACGCTCATCGCGACGTGGCTGTCATCCAGAAGCGGGATGTGCCCCTCTTCCAGCTTGGGGAAACGTGACTCCGAAACCCCGTTCAACTCCGCCATATCCCACATATGCGAGGACTTATCGTGCGCGATATCCTGCGCGGGTTGATCTGCCACGAGGAGTTCCATCACCATCTTACGCGCATTGGTCGCGCGAGCATTGTTGGTGGTGACGACCATCCCTTCGGCGGGTTCGCGAATGCAGGAGGCCGCGAGGGTCCGCTCGCCTTCGATCTCCACCATACAGGCGCGGCAGTTGCCGTCGGGGCGATAGCCCGGTTGCGGCTTGTGGCACAGATGCGGGATCTTGAGACCGCGACCATTGGCGACTTCCCAGATGGTCAGGCCAGCCTCGGCCGTGACCTGTTCGCCATCCAGCGTAAATGTAACTTGCTTTGACATGGCTCAGACCTCCTCGGGGAAGTGTTTCATGGTCAGGCGGATTGGGTTCGGCGCGGCTTGGCCAAGACCGCAGATGGACGCATCCACCATGGTCTGGCTCAGCTCTTCCAACAGGGACTGATCCCATTTCTCCGCCTGCATCAGCTTCACCGCCTTTTCACAGCCGACACGACATGGTGTGCATTGGCCGCAGCTTTCATCTTCAAAAAAGCGCAGCATGTTGAGCGCCGCGTCGCGCGCCGAGTCCTGATCCGATAGCACCACCACGGCAGCCGACCCAATGAACGAGCCATGTGGTTGCAACGTGTCAAAGTCGAGCGGGATGTCATTCATATGTGCAGGCAACAGGCCCGACGACGGGCCACCGGGCTGATAGGCCTTGAACGAATGGCCATCCAGCATGCCGCCCGCCGCTTCGATTACATCAAGGATGGTGGACCCCGCAGGCAGCAGATGCACGCCCGGATTTTTCACCCGACCAGACACGGAATAAGAACGCATCCCGTTGCGACCGTTCTTTTCAACCATGTTCAGGCACTCTGGTCCCTCGCGGTTGATTTTGGCGATCCAATAGAGGGTCTCGACATTATGTACGAGGGTCGGGCGACCAAAGATCCCGACCTGCGCGACAAACGGTGGCCGATGTCTGGGTTCGCCACGTTTGCCCTCAATGGACTCGATCATCGCGGATTCTTCACCGCAGATGTAGGCCCCTGCCCCGCGCCGCAGATCAATGTAGCCTGCCTCGACGATCCCGGCTTCCTCCAGCGCACGGATCTCACGACGCAAGATCTCCAGAACCGCCGGATATTCGTCCCGCATATAGATGAACGCTTTTTCTGCCTCGACCGCCCACGCGGCGATCAGCATACCTTCAAGAAACAGATGCGGAGTGCGTTCAAGGTAATAGCGATCCTTAAACGTACCCGGTTCACCTTCATCACCATTGACGGCAAGGTAACGCGCCCCCTCATTGGCGCGCACGAAGCCCCACTTCTTACCGGACGGGAAACCTGCCCCACCAAGTCCACGCAGACCCGCAGAGAGCACCGTTTCCTGCACGGCTTCCCAATCGCCATGCGCGCGCAGGTTCTTCAGAACCTCGTAACCTCCGGCAATCGCGTATTCACGATAGGTCTCATAGGGCGGCACATGCACATGGGTGTCATCGGCAGCAATTGCGGCCTCAACTTTTTCAACTGTCGCGTTGTCGATGTGGTTGTGGCCGATTTCCAGCACCGGCGCTGTATCGCAGCGCCCCATGCAGGGGGCACGCAAAACGCGTACCTTTGCTGGATTCATACCCTCTTCCAGCGCTTTTTTCAGCTGCTCCGCACCTGCCAACTCGCAGGACAACGAATCGCAAACCCGGATCGTCAACGCGGGCGGTGGGGTCTCGCCTTCTTTGACGACATCAAAATGGGCGTAAAAACTGGCAACCTCATAGATCTCGGCCTGTCCGGTGCGCATCTCTTCCGCAAGCGCGCGGATGTGCGCCGCGGAAATATGACCAAACTTGTCCTGAACTAAGTGCAGGAATTCTATAAGAAGGTCGCGATCCCGAGGGCGTTCCCCCAGCAGGTCAAGGATCTCGGAATGAGCCTGATCATCAAGCTGACGACCCTTTGGGGTTTTGCGCCCCTTGCCGCGCCCGGATTTCCAGACTCCGGAGGTGTTATCTAGAGGTGCCATGGGTGTCTCCCAGTTCAGGTGCCTGAACATCGAGATCCCACCCTCACCTTCCATGGTCAAATTCGAATGCCCGAAGGCGCAATCAGCATTCTTTATGATGCATTCGCAGCGATTTATGGCGCAGCTGCAGCAATCACACCCTTTAGCGCCCGAATGGTGGTCAGCTCAGGCTGCCGCTCAATCGAGGCCAAACATATTGGCCATGACGGCTCGGGCTCAATCAGCTTGAGCGCCCTGGTGCCTTCGAGGGGGCCCAGAGCTTCAATCAGGGCTCGTGGTAAGATGGTGGCAACCGATCCTGCTCGCGCCATCACGATGGAAGCCATAAAGCCGCTTGCCTCAGAAACGATTTCTGGCCGCAAGCTCAGATCTGAGAAAATGCGATCCAGAATGCGCCGGTTTTGCATCTGTGGTTCCAACAAACTGAGCGGCAACTGCGCCGCCGCCTGCCATGATATATCAGGACCATGACCTTCTAGTAGTTGCTCAGAGGCGAACAGCACATATGCTTCATCGTAGAGATGTTGAACGCTCATATCATCGCGCCCCACGCTATCGCTATATGTCACGCCGACATCCAGCGTGCCATCATACAGCCGCTGCTGAATGTTGAGCGATGTTGTGACCTCAAGCCGAACCAGCACGCGGGGATGCGCCTGATGCATACGGTCAATAAGTTGGGCCGCGTAGGAGGTCGCCGTCGGAACCACACCGACAATCAATGTCCCAGTGACTTCGCCTCTTGCTGCAGCGATCTCCTGATTGAGCGCTTTTGCGTCATCCAGAATGCTCCGCGCCCGCTCCACAATCATCTGACCTTCTGCGGTGAGACCTTGAAAACGGTTGCCGCGTCGCACGATGGACAGGCCCAGCTTGTCTTCAAGGCCACGAATGCGCATGGAAAACGCAGGCTGAGACATATTGCAGGCCTCAGCCGCTTTGGCAAAATGCTGATGACGCGCCAGTGCCGTCAACAACTGCAAGTCTTTCAGCTCAATCATCAACGCCTACTGATCTCATTCGATGCCTCACATGCTGATTTTGCGCATCGCAAAATCCCCGTAGTGCCTCGCCCAGTCACAATGACACATTACTGAGACGAGACTTGCCGCGCCATCCTCAATGCCTGACCATAACAGGATCGGCTACATAAGGTATTGATCCGGATATTCTTTATCGAGACAGCATATCCTACTGTCCGGTTTATTTCTGCCCGCCACACGGCAACAAACGGACAAATAACGCCAAATATGCGGGTTAATCGGCTGGTAAACTCTCTGCGCTAACCCAAGAGAACATAATCTTCACGGATGCCCCCGGCATGAAGGAGTTAAATCGTGCGTCTCGTAACCACTCTTGCGGCCTTGCTCATGGCTGCTCCGGCTTTTGCAGCAGATGAATTCACCCCGGCCTTGCAAGCCTATATGGACGATGAAATCAGCGATTGGGCCAACGCCCCTGAAATCGTCGCAGCCATCAAAGCGCAAAATGAGGCACACGCCGGTCTCAGCCAAACTCAAATCGACGAAATGGATCAGGCATGGCGCGCCTCAGTCGGCTCGCCCTCCAATGACCCCATCGCACCTGTATTGAACAACCCGGTTGCAGACGCGCTGCGTGCGCGGATTGAGGCGTCAATGGGCGCGATGACTGAGGTCTTCATCATGGATGAACATGGGCTGAACGTCGCCGCTTCTGCGGTTACTTCTGACATGTGGCAGGGCGATGAAGCGAAATTCCAAGACACTTACGGCAAAGGTGCCGGAAGCGTTCACATCAGTGAAGTGGAGCTCGATGAGTCCACTCAGCGCTATCAGGGTCAGATTTCGGTGACCATTGTGGATCCGGACACAGGCGCGCCCATCGGTGCACTCACAGTTGGAGTTGATGCAGAAAGCCTTCTGTAACACTCAAAAACACCTGGCAACTGAACGGGTAACACCAATGGCGACCACCGAAACCACACGCTCCGCCATCAAAGGATGGTCAATCTTTGCAAAACTCAGCCTCCTGCTGACGGCCGCAACGCTTGTGACTGCGACGTTTATCACCGTCGCAAACAAATTGATCATCGATCAAACCGTTCAAGAAGGCGTGTACACGCTGGGAGAGAACGTGACCTATTCAGTCGCCTCTCGCAGCGGCGGGGCAATCCGTTTTGGCGACCAGGAGAAGCTCTTGGCCGATCTGTCGACCGTCATGGAAATGTCTGAAGGCCGCTCCTTGCATGGCATCGCGATCAAAACGGACGGCGCGGTGGTGGCGTCAACGGGAACAGCCGGTGAGGGCGAGATTGCGGAGCTTTCTGCATTGGCCCTCACTGCGATCGAAACCAACACAGCTCAAGCCAGCACTGATGGCGAGTTCTTTGCAGCACCGGCCACAACCTCAAAAGGTGTTCCGGTGGGTGCTGTGGCCATGCTTTGGTCCAGTGAAACAGCGAAGGCAGATGCCTTTAATCACCAGCTCATGGCCTATGGCGTTGGTGCGGGGCTGTTTCTGCTGATGATATTCCTCTCATCTTTGATTTTGCGCCGAGTGGTGAGCGGCCCTCTGAACGACCTTGGGTCTAGCATTGTCAGCATAGCTGAGGGGAACTACACCCAGCCGGGTCAGTATCTTTCGCGCGCAGACGAAGTGGGGCGGATCGCACGCAATGTCGACGATCTGAAACATCAACTCGCATCAGCAAAAGCTATGGAGCAAGAGCGCGAAACCGCGCAAGCTCACCAAAAACACGTCGTCGACGCCTTGAACAACGCGCTAAAGCGCATGTCCGATGGCGATCTGACCCATGCGATCAATGATCCGTTTGCAGAAGAATACGAAACCCTGCGGCGCAACTTTAATTCCACTCGCGCGACGATGGTCAGCATTATCGATTCCGTGATCGAAAGCTCTGAACGCATCCGCTCAAGCGCTGAGGAAATCAGTGTCTCATCCTCTGATCTTTCCCAGCGCACGGAGAGCCAAGCGGCCACATTGGAAGAGACCGCGGCCGCGATGGAACAGCTGAACGGCAGCGTACGTTCGGCAGCCGAGGGGGCACGTGAAGTCGAAGGCATTATGGACGAAACCCGCGCCACGGCCGAGCAAAGCAGCAAAGTCGTGACCGACGCCGTCGAAGCCATGTCCAACATTGAGGCTTCGTCCGTCAAAATCTCGAAAATTTTGACAGTCATCGATGACATCGCCTTCCAAACAAACCTGCTCGCGCTGAACGCTGGCGTTGAAGCTGCCCGCGCGGGGGAAGCAGGACGCGGTTTTGCGGTCGTCGCCTCCGAGGTGCGCGCGCTCGCACAGCGCTCTTCTGACGCGGCCCAAGAAATCAAACATCTGATCGTCGAAAGCACCGAGCAGGTAGGCGAAGGTGTTCGCCTGGTCGGCCGCACGGGCGAGGAACTGGAAAAGATCGTCAGCCGTGTGGGGACTATTTCAGGTCATGTCAGTGGCATCGCCACCGGCGCGGAAGAACAATCGACCACGTTGAATGAGATCAACACTGGCGTGTCGCAGCTCGACCAAGTAACGCAACACAACGCCGCTATGGTCGAAGAAACGACAGCTGCCAGCCAAGTGCTTCGCAACGATGCTGCCCAACTCGCGCGCGTTGTTGCTGTCTTCAAAACAAATGGTGCGCAACATCAGGTTACACCTGAGCCGCAGGCCGAAACGGTCGCAGATCTTGCCATGCAATCCACATCAGAGCCGTTAGACTCGCCCGCACACGCGCCAGGAGCAGAGACTGACACTCCATTAAAGGCAGCAGTGGGCTGGGAAGATTTCTAATCCTGCTCACACTTGCTCTAAGGATGCGGAAACAACACTAGTTTCAAAGCGGCCGCCGGTCATAAGCGCGGCCGCTTTATTCATTTCGATCACGACAAACCTGTTTAGCGTGCGCCACAGGATTACGCGCATTCCCTTGGATGCGTGAGCGCGCGCGATCCGTTGTGGCTCATGTTGTTGGGTAGAATCAGACAAGCCGCTACTTTCTTTCTCTCGCTTGTCCCTAGTGGCTCAACCCACTGCAACTGTGCGATAAAATTTCAGCATAAAGAGCGTAACGCCTCAGAAGCAGAAGACATCTACTAAAGACCTTTCGAGGCCAATAGCTGCTTCAGACGACGGTCAATGGACATCGTCACCTTCCGATACAAAGCTCATCACCAAAAAATTATCATTAAAATCAGATACCTAAGGAAATTTAACTACCTCTTTCAGAATTATTGGATTTTGGATACTTTATAAGTATAACAAACGCAGATGCGTTGGAGAGGACAGCCAGCCCGACAAAATGCACCCATCCGAGGCAACGGCTCCGTTGAGCAGCGCCCCGCTGCAGATGGCGTGATGCCTTGTGCAAAAAGATCAATGGCACGGCGAGAACCCCGGCACACACAAAGAAAAATCAAAGATCTCACAACATGGAGAACTCAGGAATGAACGTGTTTTTGAAAGCAGTGGCCGTCAGCTCGGTGGCCCTTCAGTTTGCGGCTCCGGCTCTCGCCGATGACATCAAACTGCGCTTTGCTGGCGTGTTTCCCATCGACCATCAGGGTACAAAAATGATGGAACAGGTGGCAGCCGATGTGAACGCAGCCAATGTTGGCCTCGACATGACTGTCTTTCCCGCCAGCCAATTGGGGTCCGGCGAAGCCCTGTTCGAAGACGTGGCACGCGGCAATATCGATTTTGCATCTGCCTTCATCTACTCGGACACTGACCCGCGGCTTGAATTCCTCAACATGCCATTCCTCGTCAGCAACTACGACGACATGGAACGCGTGTTGAGAGATATGGATTCGGACTACAATCGCATTTTGCAGGATATCACTGACGAATATGGTATCCGCGTGATGGCAGCGAACCCCGAAGGCTTCGTCGGCATCGTTGCGTCCAAAGAGCCGGACAACTGGAACAATTTTGAAGACAAAGGCATGAACATTCGTGTTTGGTCTTCGAACGCGGTGAAATCCACAGTTGAGGCACTGGGGTACCGTGCCACCACCATGGCTTGGGGTGACATCTTTCCCGCGCTTCAGTCTGGCATTGTAGACGGCGCGATCTGCTGCACCAAAACGGCGACTTATTCGATCTTCGCAAAGTCGGATGTCGGCACACACTTCATCGAATATAACTCTCTGCTGGAGCAGACATTTTACTACGGCTCAGAGCGCACTCTGGCAAAGTTGAACGACGAGCAGCGTGAAGTTGTGCAAGCAGCGATGACCAAAGCCTCGGCAGATTTCTTCGCATATAACCGCGAAAATGATGCCGCTTTCGGCCAAAAACTCATCGATAGTGGCTACACTATTCTGAAGCTCAACGATGAAGATCAAAAAGCGATGGCTGAGTATGTGCGCGCAACGATCTGGCCCACTATGGAAAGCGCTGTTGGCAAAGACGTGATTGATCAAGTCTTGGCCGCTGTTCAATAACTCGACACGGCAGGGGCGGCATCGAGTGCTGCCCCTGCCGGCATCTAATGACATAGAGTTTTCTGGCAGGATGAAGCACCAAAGCGGGCTGCAAGAGCCCCAATTTTGCATCAGGCTTCAGCGCACAAGAGACTCAAAGCAATAATAAAAAGGGGGGGAGATGGCGCGCATCACAGATGAGTTGCCGCGTTTCATCGGGGCACCGATGAACTGGGCAATGTTCCTCATGAAGGTCCTCGTGGTATTTTCCGGGGCAATGATGGCCTTGACCTTCGGGGCGGTCGTCGTCGTTCGATACGGGTTTGGCGGCGATCTTTTTGCCTACGAAGAATGGCTGCTTGCAATCAGTATCGCGGGTTTTTTTGCAGGGGCTGTGCTGGCCTCAGAACGCAAACTGCACATCAACGCCGATATTCTGGAAGTTGTGATAAAGAACCCGAGCCTGATCTGGTGGCGCGGCTTTGCGGTCCTGATGATCGAACTCATGGTTACGGTTTTCGTCGTCTACGCCTGCTACGTATCGCTTGCCGATGATTTCTCTTTTCCTCGCCTGCGAGCAACCCCTGCTCTTCGCATTCCTTTCGTCTCTTGGCGAATAGCGATCATGATCGCTTTTGGATTTATGGCAATGTTCTCCGCCGCCTATCTCTATGTGCACATTCGCAAGGGGCTTGGCCTGCCACTGAAATCTGACCTCAAAAAGGAGGTGGCATCATGATCATCGTCGGAAGTCTCGTCATCGTTTGCGTCATGCTACTGCTGGGCGTCAGCGTTTTTGTCGCTTTTGGCGCAGTATTGATGTTCATCGCCGTATTTGGAGATCAATCCATCACGGGTTATCTCCCGACCGGGGCGACGGGTTTGCGCTCATTGGTCTTGCTTGCCATCCCCTTGTTTATGATCGCAGGTGGCGTGATGGAGCGTGGCCGCATCGCAGCGCCGCTTGTTGCCATTGCGGAGATGTTCGTCGGTCACCTCAAGGGAGGTCTGAGTGCCGCCGCAGTATTGGCTTGTGGTGTATTCGGCTCAATCGCGGGCAGCGCAAATTCAACGTTAACATGCATTGGCGGCATCATGCTGCCGCACCTGAAAAAAGCGAACTACCCGGAAGGTAAATCAGCTGCACTGCTGGTCGCAGCAAGTCCGCTGGGCCTTTTGATTCCGCCGAGCGCGAACCACATTCTCTATGGTTGGGTCGCGCAACAGCACGTTCTGAAGTGCTTCTTGTCTACGGTGATCCCTGCATTCATCCTGATCACGCTGTTGATTATCACCAACCATTTCATGTTGCGAAAACATGATGAAATCAAACTGTCAGAGCGCCCTTCCCCGTTCTTCCCTGCCCTGAAAGCACAAGGACGTGTCGCAGGACCTGCATTGATGATGCCAATCATCATCCTTGGCGGCATCTATGGGGGCATCATGACCCCGACCGAAGCCGCAGGCATTGCCGTCGTTTATGCAATCCCGGTTGCGATCTATTTCTATTGCGGTCTCACCTGGAGAGGCCTGATGGAGACATTCCAAAAATCAGGCATCACGATTGGCGTGGTGATGATCATGATCTTCATGGTGCTGATCGTGTCGGACAATCTGATCGCTCAGGGCGCACCGCAAATCGCTCAGCAAATGGTCTACTCCGTTTCTGACAATCCCATCGTTATCCTCCTGATGATCAACGTCGTGATGATCCTGATCGGCATGCTCATGGATGATATCTCGGGTTTGCTCCTGTCGACGCCCATTTTGTTGCCTATCGCGCAGAGTGTCGGGATGGATCCGATCCATTTTGCTGCGGTCATCGGTGTAAATCTCGGCATGGCGAATATCACGCCTCCCACGGCACCTCTGCTCTATCTTGGGGCACAAGTGTCAGAGACCCCGGTGGCAAAGATGCTCTGGCCAACGCTGATTTTCATCGTCTTTGCGTGGCTTCCGACCCTCATGCTGACAACCTTTGTTCCGTCAGTCGCCTTGTGGCTGCCAGAATTGCTACTCGGCTGATCACGTCCCGGAGCGACAGCCTACTCCGATTAAAAGCCGGCGCAGCGCGTCGGCTTTTACGTTGCTGGAGCACCAAAGGTGCAAGGAACATCACATGGGAAAAATTCTGGTGGCAGCAATAAAACAGATTGGATTTTGGATACATAATGCGGTAAGCCTTTGATGTAGGGTCTAGGACCTACGTCAAGACCTACAGAGATTATCGAGAATTCAGGCACTTGCTGTGGCTCAGGCCAGATTCTCACTACGGTTGGCTGGACTTCCGGTCCGCCTCAGCAAATAGGAGAACTCATGTCTCAGAATATTTTCTCGGGCACCATGCCCGCACTGATGACCCCCTGTAAGGCGGATCGCACTCCGGATTTTGATGCTCTGGTGAAGAAGGGCAAAGAAATGATCGAGGCAGGCATGTCCGCGGTGGTCTATTGCGGCTCCATGGGCGATTGGCCACTGCTCAGCGACCAAGATCGCATGACCGGCGTCGAACGCCTGATCGACGCTGGCGTGCCGACCGTGGTGGGCACTGGCGCGATCAACTCAAAATCCGCCGTTTCGCTGGCTGCACACGCCCAGAAAGTTGGCGCTGCAGGCCTGATGGTGATCCCCCGAGTTTTGTCGCGCGGCACGTCCGCAACGGCACAAAAACACCATTTCAAGGCGATCCTGTCCGCCGCCCCTGATGTGCCCGCAATCATTTACAACAGCCCTGTCTACGGGTTCGCCACACGTGCGGAACTTTTCTTTGCTTTGCGCGCAGAACACCCGAACCTGATCGGATTCAAAGAGTTCGGCGGTAAGGACGATCTACGCTACGCGGCAGAGCACATCACGAGCCAGGACGATCAGGTCACACTGATGGTCGGCGTCGACACCGAGGTTTATCATGGCTTTGTAAATTGCGGTGCAACCGGATCTATCACCGGTATCGGCACCGCCCTGCCCAAAGAAGCACTGCTGCTTGCCGCACTGGCGCAAAAGGCTGCCGAAGGCCACGCTGAGGCGCGTTTGCGTGCACGTGAACTGGAAGAAGCCTTCGGCGTTCTGGCAAGCTTTGACGAAGGCACCGATCTGGTCCTTTACTACAAGTACCTTTTGGTTCTGAACGGCGAAGACGAATATCGCCTTCATTTCATCGAGACCGACGCGCTCACCGACGCACAGCGAAACTACTGCGAGCAGCAATACAACCTGTTCCGCGCTTGGTTTGCCGATTGGTCCAAACAGGGCGGGATTATCGCCGAATGCATGTAATCGACAGCCATACCGGCGGGATGCCCACGCGGGTTATTCTTGATGGCGGTCCCGATCTTGGATCGGGACCGCTTGGTGAACGCGCTGAAGCCTTGTCCAAAAACCACTTGGAGTTTTGCAACTCCGTCCTGCTGGAACCACGCGGGCAACCGGGAATAGTCGCGGCCCTACTGGTAGAGCCGGTGGATCCCGAATGCGTGACGGGCGTGATCTATTTTGATGCGGATGCCGTCTTGGGCATGTGCGGGCACGGCACGATTGGCCTAGCGGTGACGCTCGCTCATATGGGCCGTATCAAGGTAGGTATCCACAAGATCGAAACTCCCGCAGGTGTGGTCACGGTCGAACTACATGACGCCAATACAGTGTCGGTCACCAACATCGAAAGCCGCCGCATTCATCACGCTGTCAGCGTCGAGGTTCCCGACCATGGAACAGTCACTGGCGATATGGCCTATGGTGGCAATTGGTTTTTCATCGCAGATGCGCCAATGGAGGTCACCACTGGCAACATCCCTGCACTGACAAACCTGTCGATTGCGATCAGAGAAGCCTGCCATCGCTCCGCCATAAGCGGCCCCGCTGGTCAGCCCGTAGATCATGTTATCCTGAGTGGCGCGAGCCCCAACACAGCCACTCTGCGGCGCAATTTCGTGCTCTGCCCTGACAATGAATACGACCGCTCCCCCTGCGGCACAGGCAGCTCTGGTTTCATCTCTTGTCTGGCGGCAGCCGGGCAGCTGGCCGAGGGTGAGGAAATCGTGCTGGAGAGCGTGATTGGCAGCTCCTACACGCTGTCGTACCAGAACGGTCCGTCCGGCGGGGTCATCCCCAAAATAAAAGGAAAGGCTTACGTGATGGCTGAGGCAACATTGCTTTTTGCATCAAACGATCCATTCAGAGCCGGGATCACATAACCGGGTTTCATCAGAACTGAGGGGCCGTGCTCACCTCCCCTCAATCATTTCACCGACTTAAAAGGCGCATTACCATGCCGCAGGATATCGTTGTCATTGGTGCAGGTGTCGTGGGGATCAGCATCGCAGCTGAGCTGATCCGGCATGGACACAAGGTTCGGGTGCTTGATCGCACCGGGGTTGCTGCCGAAACCTCGCAGGGCAATGCGGGCGCTTTTGCCTTTACTGATGTGATGCCTTTGGCCGCGCCCGGTATCATGCGCAAGGCCCCGAAATGGCTGCTCGACCCGCTGGGGCCGCTTTCGATCCCGCCGCGGTATGCGCTGCAGATCGCGCCGTGGATGTTGCGGTTTTGGCGTGCAAGCTGGCGCGACCGCCATGATGCCTCAGTCGCCGCTCAAAGCGCGCTTATGGATCTGTCCAAAGCCGCTCTCGAACGGCAAATCGCATCGACGGATGGCGAACATCTCATTCAGCGCGATGGGCAATTGCAACTCTACGAAGGTGAAGCGCAATTCCGCGAGAGCCTTCCCGGATGGGAGCTGCGCGGCCGCTACGGCATTAAATATGATCTGTTGCGAACCCAAGAAGAGATTGCCGAGATCCAACCCGGCCTTGACCGTCGATTTACGCATGCAGGATTCACCCCTGACTGGATCAATACCACCGACCCCAAAGCCTGGACGCGGCATCTGGCGCAAAGTTTTCAGGCCGCTGGCGGCGAAATCCTGCAGTGCGACATAAAATCTATCTCTTCAACTACATCCCAAGTGGAACTTACTCACGCGGGAGGCACCATCAACGCAGACAAAGTGGTATTGGCGGCAGGTGCATGGTCGCATCACCTTGCCCGAACGTTGGGTGATCGCATCCCGCTGGAGACTGAACGCGGCTACAACACCACTCTGCCGGCAGGCGCATTCGATGTCCGCACCCATCTGACATTTGGCGCGCATGGTTTTGTCGTCAGCCGCATCAACGGCGGCGTGCGTGTCGGCGGTGCAGTAGAGCTGGGTGGGTTGACACTACCACCCAACTACAAGCGTGCAGAGGTTCTGTTGGAAAAAGCCAGTCGGTTCTTGCTAGGACTGGATACCTCAGGGGGCACCCAATGGATGGGATACCGCCCATCTATCCCGGACACACTCCCCGTCATTGGCTCATCTCCCAAGACAGACAATGTGATTTACGCATTTGGTCATGGGCACCTTGGACTGACGCAATCTGCCGCGACTGCCGAAATCGTGCGGGATATGATCGCGGGCACCAAGGGCGCGATTTCGCCATCACCCTATCGGGCTGACCGTTTTTGACTGAGGGAACTATCTATGCGCAGCACTAAGACCATTCACGTAATTTCAGCCCATGCCGAGGGCGAAGTCGGTGATGTGATCGTCGGCGGAGTGCTCCCGCCTCCGGGTGAAACACTGTGGGAGCAGCGAAATTTCATCGCAAAAGACGAGACCTTACGCAACTTTGTGCTGAACGAGCCCCGCGGTGGTGTGTTTCGCCATGTGAACCTGCTCGTTCCTCCCAAACATCCCGATGCCATCGCCGCTTGGATCATCATGGAGCCGGAAGATACCCCGCCCATGTCTGGCTCGAACTCCATCTGCGTTTCTACGGTTCTGCTGGACGGTGGGCTTGTTCCCATGCAGGAGCCGGAAACCCACATGGTCCTCGAAGCGCCGGGTGGGCTGGTCAAAGTTCGTGCCGAATGCAGCAATGGCAAAGCGCAGCGGATTTTCGTGCAAAACCTGCCGAGCTTTGCAGATAAGCTGAAAGTCCCGCTTGAGGTCGAAGGTCTCGGCACCATTACCGTCGATACCGCCTATGGCGGCGACAGTTTTGTGGTGGTTGATGCTCAGGCGTTGGGGTTCGAGATCGTTGAATCGGAGGCTAAGGATATTGCCCGCCTTGGCGTGCGCATCACTGACGCCGCAAACGCGCAACTGGGCTTTTGCCATCCCGAAAATCCCGAATGGGATCACATCTCGTTTTGTGCCTTTTGTGGGCCACTCACGCCAACAGACACAGGCTTGACCGGGAAATCAGCAGTCGCAATTCAGCCAGGTAAAGTGGATCGCTCACCAACTGGCACTGCCGTCTCGGCACGCATGGCATTGATGGCCGCGCGGGGACAATTGCAGATCGGCCAGACATTTGATGCGGTGTCGATCATCGGATCACGGTTTTCCGGTCGCATTCTGGACAATACCGAGGTTGGGGATCGGCCAGCCATTGTCCCGGAAATCAGTGGTAGAGGTTGGGTGACAGGGTTTCATCAACATATGCTCGATCCAGACGACCCATGGCCGGGCGGTTACCGCCTCTCCGACACATGGGGCGCATGACCATTGAGGAAACCCTGCAACCTCTGTCACAGCTCAATCAGTGCGAGCCCTATTAGGCGTTGATAACACTGGTTTTCATCGAACTGTGTAGAACCGCTGCTGGCACCACGAACACGCGGTGCCAGCAAAACACAATCAATGGGCAATTCGATCAGCGCGACAAGCACTCGACAAAACCCGCCCCGATGTCACTCAATAGATCCGTGTAAAACGATGCACCCGGTGCAATTTCAGTACCGAGGGGATCAATCACAACCGATTTGACATCGCGCCCTTCCGCAACGGTCGCGACGAGACCGGGATTGAATTGCGGCTCGGAGAACACGCAGGATACATTCGCCTCCGCGATTGCATCCCGAATTTCCGCAATTCGCGCAACGCTGGGGTCTGATGCATCCGCGAGCGAAATCGCCCCCAACGTGGACACACCAAAGCTGTGTTCGAAATACTGATATGCGTCATGGAAGACGACAAACTCACCTTGTGTTTGGCCTAGATCTGTCTTCACTTGTTCGACAACTGCGTCGATTTCAGCCTGCCCGGCAAGCGCATTGCTCTGGTAAATTTCGGCGTTGGCGGGATCAATCTCTGAAAGTTCCTCGGCGATCAGCGCCAGCCACTGCTTACCGTTCTGGGGCGCAAGCCATGCATGTGGATCGACACCTTCGTGCGAATGACCGTGATCCCCATGATCATGCCCCCCATGACTATGGTCATGATCGGAGTGATCATGGCCATGGTCGTCGTGATCGTGCGCTTCGTCGTCGTGATCATGGTTATCGTGGTCGTGATCGCCATGGTCGTGGCCATGCGCGTCGTGATCACTATGGTCATGCGCGTGTTCGTCATGATCGGCGTGATCGTGACCATCGTGATTATGGTCATCGTGACTGTGGTCATCATGCCCGTGATCGTCATGACCGTGATCGTCATGACCGTGATCGTCATGACCGTCTGCCGCAAAAACCGCTCCATTGCGGAATTCCAACCGCAAAGTCCCCGGTGCCTCAAGCAGAGACACAACATGCGCATCAGACGCCAGCTCTTCTAGCGAGCCTTCCAACCAGGGCGACAGCGCATCTCCAACCCAGAACACCGCATCGGCCGAGGACAAAGCGCGCGCATCAGAAGGCTTCAGGCTATGCCCATGCGGTGAAGCCCCCGAAGGAACCAGCAGGTCAGGCTCTCCAACGCCGGCCATTACACGGGCAACCAAACCTTGTACTGGCGCGATATCCGCGACCACTCGCGGTGTCTCCGCAAGAACAGGCAGAGCGGACACGCTTAGAAAGAGAGCGGACAATACTGATTTGGGCACGATTCAGGCTCCAGTGCTGTGTTATATCATAACGTCTTTGCCGCTTGATAAACCGCATGTTGTAACATATCAATCCCCAATTGACCGCCCTCGAAGGAGGCCCCATGGACAGCGTCGGCTTTACCTCTCACGATCATAACCGCTGCATTTCCGGCGGGCTCCAGACTGTCGAGGACTTCTGCAAAACCAATCGTTTGCAGCTCACCCCAGTACGCCGGCGTGTTTTGGAGATCCTTCTCCAGCAGCATCGCGCTTTGGGAGCCTATGAGATTTTGGATTTCCTGCGAGACGAAGGCCTTGGTTCGCAACCACCAGTCGCCTATCGCGCGCTCGATTTTTTGGTAAAACATGGCTTCGTCCATAAAATCGAACGGTTGAACGCCTTTATTGCCTGTATGCACCCCGGCGAAACTCATACTCCGGTGTTTATGATTTGCAGATCGTGCGACAGCGTTGCAGAAGCGCAGCGTGAACCCATGCATGGCCAATTGGGAGATGTAGCACGCGCCGCCGGGTTCGTTATTGAACGCGCCGTCATCGAAGCAGAGGGCCTGTGCCCCAAGTGCCAAGGGTAGCTGAGATGCGTCTCGTCACGCTGCGGCAGGCCACCATCCGCCACAGCGGAGCGCCTGCACTGGAGAATGTCGATTTCCACATCGACAAAGGCGAAATCGTCACGATCCTGGGCCCCAACGGGTCAGGGAAATCCACGCTTTTGCGAGCGATTATTCGTGCCATCCCGCTGAGCGCGGGTACACTTGAGCGCGCGGAAAATTTGCGGATCGGGTACGTTCCCCAAAAGCTTCATATTGATCCGACATTGCCGCTTACAGTCGAGCGTTTCCTGAGCCTGCCGGTCCGCATCAGCCCAGACGAAGCAGAGGCAGCGCTTTCAGATGCAGGTGCTTCTGGTCTGAGGAAAAGGCAAATGACAGGTCTGTCGGGCGGGCAAATGCAGCGCGTGCTGCTTGCGCGTGCACTGCTGTCCAAACCGGACCTGTTGATCTTGGACGAAGCAACGCAAGGGCTGGATCAGCCGGGGTCTGCAGCGTTTTATCAGAAGATCGAGACAGTTCGTCAGCAGTTTGGCTGTGCGGTCCTGATGGTGAGCCACGAGCTTCACGTCGTCATGGCGGCCTCTGATCGCGTGATCTGCTTGAACGGGCATGTGTGCTGTGAGGGGGAACCAGCACAAGTCGCGAGTGCACCAGAATATCAGGCTCTGTTTGGCACGGGCACGCTCGGTGCTCTCGCGTTGTACCGGCATGAGCACGATCACAGCCATGATTGCGACCACGATCATGTTGGAAAAGGACATGAACACGCATGACCTTCTTGGATGATTTTATGATCCGAGCTGCCCTCGCCGGCATCGGCGTCGCTTTCGCTGCCGCCCCATTGGGTTGTTTCGTAGTCTGGCGACGCATGGCTTATTTTGGCGATGCCACGGCGCATGCCTCGATCTTGGGCGTCGCGCTGGCACTCACTTTTGATGTGTCCATTTTCAGCGGGGTGCTTGTCACGGCATTGCTGATGGCCAGTACCATTTCCACACTGAGCGGGCGTGGATACGCGATGGATACCTTGCTTGGTGTGCTGGCTCATAGCGCGTTGGCCTTCGGCTTGGTTGCCGTTTCTTTTTTGCAAGGCGTACGCGTCGACCTCATGGCCTATCTTTTTGGGGACATTCTGGCGGTGTCCCGCGGTGATCTGGCCGTCGTCTGGTCAGGCGCGTTGTTGGTCATTTCGCTGATGTGGTGGCGCTGGTCCTCGCTGTTGACCGCGACACTCAACCCGGAACTTGCGCAAGCATCGGGCATCAATCCGCAACGTGAGCAACTTGTTCTGACGCTCGCCCTCGCTGTGGTCGTTGCTGTCGCGATCAAAGTCGTCGGAGTGTTATTGATTGCCGCGATGCTACTGATCCCCGCCGCAACCGCGCGAATATTCTCAACCACGCCCGAACGCATGGCGTTTTTAGCGGTTTTGATCGGTTGCGGCTCTGTGATTGGAGGGATGTATATGTCCTTTAGTGCAGACACTCCGACAGGACCAACGATTGTCAGCACGGGAACGGCGCTGTTTGCAGCAGCTAGCTTGGTTGCCGTGATCGCACGCAGCTTACGCCGTCCATAATGTTGTCATGCTCGCGCAGGGAGCACCTTCGCTCAGGCCTCAACCTGCCGTGCAGGTGCAGCATCCGCTCGAACATCATACCACTTGTGTAAAGTCTCAAGCAGAGCTTGCTTTCGGATCGGTTTACTGAGGAAATCATCCATACCAACCTCCAAACATGCTTCTTCGTGACTTTGCAACGCATTGGCCGTCAGGGCAATGATCGGGACGTGCGGTTGATCGCCTTCGCTTTCAAGTCGTCTGATTTCTTCAGTCGCCTCAAGCCCGTCCATCACTGGCATCATCATGTCCATGAGGATTAGATCAGGCTCGTCTCTGAGGTACATCTCTACTGCTTCCTGCCCATTCGCCGCGATCGTAATGTCCACGTTTTCACTCTTGAGCATGCGGGTGACGACCACCTGATTGGTGCGATTGTCTTCCGCCATCAGAAGTTTGATGCGCTTACCGAGCTTTGGACTGCCAGCATCAGATCTATCGCGGCTATTTCCGCTTGCCTCACCACCCAGAGCCTGACTGATGACCACGCGCAGCTGATCAGCACGCACGGGCTTCAGTACCTGATGGCAAGATCCGATGTCGGCCAACATGGATTGTGACAACGCCGGATCAACAGAAGAAATCACGATAATCGGAACTCGCGCCGCATTCGGCAAGCCTCGAATACGCAAGGCCAATTCATAGCCATCACAGTCAGGCATGTTGAAGTCGAGGAAAAGCAGATCGCAGGTGTCCGTCGCGTCCCGCATCTCGTCCAGATGCAGCATGGCTTCCATCGCCGAAGCCGCTTCTGTAACACGCAGGCCCCATGAGCGCAGCCTTTCACCCAGAATGCGCCTGTTGAGTTCCAGATCATCTACAATCAGGGCATGCAGCCCGGCAACAGGTTGCTCTGGCAAGAACGCAACAGGGGCGCGGTCGCTCGTTGGCAATGTGATGTCGATCGTAAAGACAGACCCTTTGCCCTCGCTAGAGGTCACATGAATGCGACCCTTCATCAGTTGAAGAAGGCGGGTCGAGATCGCAAGCCCGAGCCCTGTCCCTTCAAAGCTGCGAGTTGCGGCTCCGTCCACCTGCTCAAAGGCATGGAAAATCCGGTCTAGCTTCTCTGCTGGAATGCCAATTCCTGTATCCACCACAGAAATTCGCAGGTCCATTTCTTCGCCGCGCAAAGTCCCGGTCACATCGATATGTACCGATCCTTGCGAGGTAAATTTGACCGCGTTGCCGACCACATTGGTGATGATTTGTCGAATACGACCCGCATCACCGTCATAAAACTCCACAAGATCCGGGTCATACCGCAGCGTGAGCTGGACCCACTTTTCGGCCGCTTTTGGAGCCAAAAGCATAACCACATCTTCAACCACGGTACGCAGGTTGAAGGTCGCCTGCGTCAACTCCAGCTTGCCTGCCTCAATTTTCGAAAAATTGAGGATATCGTTGATGATGGTCAAAAGAGCGTTGCCCGATTTGACGATCGTATCAGTGTACATTTCCTGATCTGGCGTGAGCTTGGTTTCTCGCAAAACCTCCGCCATGCCGATCACACCATTCATAGGGGTGCGGATTTCATGGCTCATATTTGCGAGGAACTCAGACTTGGCACGGCTCGCGATTTCGGCTTGTTCGCGTGCGCGCTCCAATGCCTGCTCGCGCTCATCACGTTCGGCAAAGCTATCTTCCAAAACGCCAACCGAAACATTCAACGCCTGAAACTCTCGGCTTGAATACCACGGAAGCGAAGAATGAGCCGTCTTTGCTCCGGCTACTGCATTCGACATTCGCGCATGAACGATCTGCAGCGGGTTGAGAGCCAACCGGTACACCAAATAGAGCATCAGCAGCGACATTGCGATCACCGCCAGAACCGTCCAAGTGATCGTCTGGCGCACTTTATCGAGAACGATTTCACGCCCTTCTTCGGTCGACCATTGAACGACCATTGTGCCAAAGACGAAGCCCTCGAATTCGACCGGACGGCGATACATCACATAGCCCTCAGCCTCGTCTGCCGAACTATTGGCTGCCTCCGCGATCACTTCCCCTTCACCATTCTCGATATGGATCGACAGGATCTTGGGATAGCGTGTGATCGCCTCGACCAGGCCGGTTTCCAGCACCGGGACGTCCTCGACGATAATCGCTTCAAGCATGAGGCCACTCAGGAGCGAGACCGTCAAATTGGCCTGCTCACTCAATTGCTCGCTGACCCGCTCGACCTCATAGCGCCGCGCAACACCTCCCACCGCGACCACGACAAGAAGCGCGGCGAGCGACATCGACACGACGATCTGGGACAAGATCCCTTTACTTTGTAGGAGTGTGCGCAGTGGCGCTATCAAAAGTCGCTGCTCCGTTTCATTGCGCGCCGGACAAAATCGTAGTCGTCATCGCTACCCGCTAGAAATCCGTTTTTGGCGACGCGTTTCACCATTTCTTCGTTCTGAGAAGCCAGCATGACTGATTTCATCGCCTCCAGAACTCTCTCATCCAGATCAGCACGTGCGAGCCAAGGCTTGGTTACGTTGTCAAACGACACCAACGCCCTGATCGGGACTCCTTTAGCCACCAGCTCTTTGAACGTGCTTTCTTTCAAAGCACCCGCGCTGAACTTACCGGCCCCAACCGCCTCTCCAACCAGATCATGACGCCCCAGATACTCGTATCCGTGCAACTCGTTGGCGGAGATACCGGCATCCAACAGATAGGCTTGGGACAGGTAACGTCCAATAGTCGACAGCTCATCACCGAAGGCAAATGAAAGGCCAGCGAGGTCTTCGACACTTTCTATATCGCTGTCTTTGTGCACCGCAATCACACCTTTAAAGCGCTTACTGCCCTTTTTGGATTCCATCGCGATAATCGATATGCCCGGATTGCGATCTGTTGCATGGACATAGGATGCTGGACCAAAGCGCGCGAAATCGACGCGTCCGCTGACAAGATCATCAATGCTGGACTCATAGTCTTTGGAGATTTTCAGACCGATTGTCACTTCCTCGCCCAGACTGGCCTCCATCCGATTTTCCAGAAATGTCAGGAAAGGGCGATACTTGCGCACAGTAGCGGAGGGCTTGTCAGCGGCGTAGGTGCCAAACACAAGCTCAATCTCAGCGCGAACGGTTGATGCAGGCGCGAGCCAAATGATCAACGCAACCATAGCGGTGGCGAACAATTGCACAAGATCGCAACGTAGAGGCGACTCAGTCTGTGAACGTCGTCCAAACGAGTATGCCATAGGCATGAAACTCTCCAATCTCATCGCTTTCGACCGAGTGTCACCCCCGGAGCGCCCGTTTCCAACCAACTCTATGCCATAGATAAGCCGAAAACTTATTGAAATTTAACCGGTAATCACTCGTCGCGTGCAAAAATTAACCATCTGGAAAGGATTGCGACGTTTCTATGACGCATCCCAAAACCGCTAAACGGTTCCCTTTCCGTTCAGAAGGACAACTCGTGATTACACCAAACCTACCGCCTTGTATCGCCCGGACGGTTAAAATTTGCTTTTGTTTATTCATAATTGCGGCGTTTTTATCCGCAACGTCTTCGGCTGCGTATGCGATACCCTCACCTGAACTGGTCCTTGGATCGGTCTCATCCTTGTCGCAGATTCTTGCGGTGGTTGTAGCGACCATCTCAGGTTTTGGCGCTATCATAGCGTCTCGTCTGGGCCTCAAAACCCGTTCAGGTGGTGGAAAATACCCGACCAAAACGATCTCTGCATTGATCCTGGTTGCGGTTGCTTTGGCGTTTGCAAATCACTGGCAGTGGCAGCGAAACAAGTCGCAGGAACAACAGCGCCTTCAGGCAACTCTCACGCGCCCGGCTCAGTTTGACGGCACAAAAATCAAAGATGCTGAGTTGAAAGAGACCAGTTACACCGCGCAAGAGACGCATGCTCAGGGCATCACCACCGAAGACGCCGCTACGCTCCTTTCTGAGGGGGATGTGAAGTTCTTCGACATTCGCGAAAGCGCTGAAAACGCGATGGGCACGCTTCCCGGTGCTGAACACATTCGGTTTCCAGACTTTCGTGAAGCACCCCCGGTTGCACCGGGCGATAAGGTTGTCTTGTTCTGCCATAATGGCAACAGAAGTTCAGAAACCTGCACAGAACTGGCAAAGCTCGGTATTGATTGTCGCTTCATCGCGGGGGGCATCGAAAAGTGGATCGTTGAAGGCCGCTCATTCTCCGACAGCCGCGTACAAAGCCTCTCTGATTTGCGCGCAATCCCAGAGTACCAAAATAAGTCTCGCTTAATGAGCACGGCAGACTTCAAAACCTATATGGAGAGCGGTGCGGCCCAGATCGTCGACACCCGCTACCCCAAGGATTTTGAAGCAGGACACCTGCCGGGTGCGGTGAACATCCCTCTCAGGGCACTGACGACAACAGAACTTCAAAGCCGGATCGCAAAACTGCGCAAGGTGCCGACTGTCGCCGCCTGCTATGACCGGCGCAGCTGCTTTATGGGGCAAGTGTTAGGTTTGGAACTGACACAAGCAGGCATCCCGTTTGAGGGCCGCTACACCGTTCCATGGGAGTATTTCATTCCACCCGCTCCGAAACCCCATGTGGTGACATGGATGGCGGAACAGGAAAGCGGACTATGGGATAAGGCGGTGCAAGGTATCAGCCAAGCGCTGATATGGGGCCACAATAAATCTCATCTGCTCTTGAGCCTGCTTGTGATGGCACTGATCTCGCGCATCATGGTGCTCCCGATCGCGCTGAAATCCGAACGGGATCAAATCAAGCTGCGCGACCATAAAACCGAACTCAACGAACTGAAAAGCACGCTCGCGCATGATCCTATGCGCAAAGCACGCGCAATACGTGGCTTTTATGCAAAGCATGGGCTTACGCCGATGCGCAACATGGCAGCGTTGTTGTTTCTGCCTCTGATGATGTTGGGCCTGCAAGCAGCAGAGCGCGCCTCTTCGGGGATCGTAGAGGGATTTCTCTGGATCGCTGATTTAGGTGCGCCGGATCCGTTGTGGATTGCCCCGGCACTGACCTGCGCATTGGCTGGGCTCTATCTTGTGCTCGCGATTGCAAAATCCCGTCGTAGTGCAGTGCTTTGGTTTGGCCTCGGTGTGCCTGCTTTGTTTGTGCTCACGATGGCACTTTCGGCGGCCGGGAACCTCTACCTCTGTATGAGCCTTATCGGACTGCTGGCGCAGTATCTGTTCGTCTCCGGCACATTCAAACGGATCGGGCATAAACTACGCATGCTGTCTCGCCTTCCCGATAGGGCATACAAACTGGGAAATACCGACAAGCTCGCCTTGGCTGGTAACAAGGCTCTGCGCCTTTCGCAGCTGGCACAGGCTGGTTTCCCCGTTCCCAATGCCGTGGTTCTGACGGATGGCTTCCTGACCCGGTATAGTGCGGCCAACGCCCGCCAGCGAGCACAAATGGCCAGCACGATTTGGCAATACATTGGGCCGAACCCATGTGCAGTACGCTCCTCTGCCAGCAACGAAGATGGCGCTGAGCAGAGCTTTGCCGGGGTGTTTGACTCTGTGCTCGACGTGAAAGAGCACAATATCGCGGAGGCCATTGAGACCGTGCTCGCGTCGTTCAGTTCTGATCGGGCCGACAGCTATCAGATCGCCAGCGCGGGTCAGGCCAATATCCTCGTGCAGGAAATGGTTGATGCGTCCTTTGCGGGCGTGCTGTTCACCCAAGATCCTCAAGCGCCAGGAATGATGCTGCTGGAGTGGGTCGAGGGATGTGGTGAGGATCTCGTATCCGGGCGCAAAACCCCTGGAACAGCCCGGTTTGGCCGTGTCAGTGGTGCGCAGGCCTCCGATACCGAGACGCCACCCTTTGATCCCACATATCTTTTGCAAATGGGACAAGCAATCGAAGCTCTGTTTGACCAGGCTCAGGATATCGAGTGGGCCTGGGCGGATGGGCAATTCTACATCCTGCAATCGCGCGACATCACGACAGTTGCCGTTGGCAGCGAGTCAGAACAGGCCGCAGCGGAGGAATGGCGTCGCTTGTTTGCGTCACGCAGCACGAGCAATGATCCCGAAGGTATCATTCTGGAACAAGACGAAATGAGTGAAGTGCTTCCGCGTCCCACTCCGCTCTCTTTCTCCTTGATGACCGCCCTCTGGGCACCGGGCGGCAGCCTTGACCTGGCAAGCCGTGCCCTTGGACTGCCCTACACGCTGCCCGAAGGGCCGGATGCGCATCTCGTGCGGTTGTTTGGTAAGACCTACGTCGACACCAGCATGAAGAAGAAGCTCGCAATGGACCTGCGGGGCAATCGTGCAAATCGTCTGCGCAAGCAATTGCAGCCCACATTGGAGGCGTTCGAGCGCGATGTATTGCCGAAGCTGCAGGATCGTGTCGAAGATTGGCAGGCCATGCGTTTTGAGGCTCTGCCGCAGCGCAAATTGCTGGAGACAATCTCGCAAATACGCGACTACTTTGTCACCGGCATTTACGTGGAAGCCGAGAAAATCAACCTGCTTGCGGCCTTTGCAATGCAAGAAGCCAACTCTGCTGCGCAGGGTGATCCCGCATTGCGAAGCCACCTCATGCAAGCAGAGCTAAAGTACTCGCCCGCAAGTCTGCTTGCACAATGCAAGGGCAGCGAAGACGACGCACAGGCCCGCGCATTGGAGTTGATGGGCCATCGGGCGATGTTTGACTATGAGCTGTCAACGCCGCGCTATCATGAGGCACCGGGACTATTGTTCACCCTGCTTGACCCCTCTCACGAGGCTTTGGAGCCTTCGCAGTTGCCTCAAGGCGTGCCTCAAGACCTGAAGCACACCCTTGAAATGGGAATTGCATTTCAGGATCTGAAAGAGCGCGCCAAACACGAGGCGCTGCGGGTCCTGAACGAGCTGCGCCGGGCCTTGCGCGCGTTTGCGGATCAAAATGGACTAGGGCAGTTGGTGTTCCACCTCACAATGGAAGAGCTTCTCACCGGCGATTGGGCACAGCCTGAACGCCTGCGTGAACGCGCTAAAGAACGGCAGCGTCACGACGAGCTCTGCCGCGAGCACGCTCCCACCAATGTGCAGCTCAGTTTGCTGGATTGCGAACATCTGTCGTCGGGCGCTGTGAAAACGCTCGAAGATGGCACTTTGGGTGGGATCTGTGTTGCAGGTTCTGGCAGCGCAACAGGTCGTGTGTTCCGGGTGGCGGATGAGACCGCCTATGGCCCCGACGCCTTTGAAGGGTTCGAACCCGGCGACATCATCGTATGCCACATGGTCAATCCCGCGTGGCTTCCCCAAGTCCAGCAAGCCGGAGCGGTGGTCAGCATCGTCGGCGGTTGGCTTAGCCATATGGCAATTGTTGCCCGCGAAAAGCACATCCTGATGCTCGTAGGCGCCCAAGGCCTTGATGCACTGGCACAAGGTGACATCATCACCGTGACGGATAGCGGCGAGATTGAGCCGCAAAACAACGAGTCTCAGGCGCTACGCGCCTGAGACTCCCTCACGCAGATCATATGTTTTGAGTATCCATACTTCAGAACATATGATCTGATGAGGCCATGACGACACCGTTTGATCCGCAGCAGGCAAACCGCCTGCTCAGTACAATAAAATCCCGTATTGAAACGCTGCCACCCAAGCTGAAAACAGCGGCGAAATATGTAATCGACTCCCCCGGCGACTTCGGCCTCGACCCGATCCGGGTCAGCGCCGACAAAGCAGGCGTCAGCCCGAACACGCTAACCAGACTCGCCGAATTCTTTGACTATCCAGGCTTTGAGAGTTTTCGCGCGCCCTTTCGGGCCGCGCTGGTCACAGATCGAGAGGCGGACCTTGGCATGGACTGGCTCGATCAGCTTGCCACCGGAGATCGCACATCTGCGCTACAAGCCCGCGCGGCGCGCAATGCGCTCAATATCACCGCGCGCTCGCTTCGACTGATGACCCCGGAGCGAACAGCGGCGCTCATTGCTGCAATGACCTCTGCGCGACATTGTTTCATCACCGCGAGCAGGTCGACACATGCGCTGGCGTATTATTTCCATTACGTTGGTCGCATGGCGCTGCCAACGTTGGAACTGGTGCCGCGTCATATGGGGGATGCGGCGGATGATCTGCTCGATATCGGCCCGGAAGATTGCCTGTTCGCAATGACCTTTGCCCCCTACTCTACCAGCACGATCCGCGCGATCCGCATGGCGCATGAGGCGGGCGCGACAGTTATCTTGCTCTCGGACAGCGACACAATTGCACCGGGCGTTCAGGCGGATCACCAACTCACATTTTCCGCGCAGTCTCCCCATCATTTTGGATGCCTATCGGGCGCGATGGTGATCCTGGAGAGCCTCTTGTCCCATCTGATCGACGCGGGTGGCAAAGCTGCGCAAACCCGGATTGCACGCTATGAATCCCTGCGCCAAGACAGTGGCGTCTATTGGAGCGGCAAGCGCCTGCCGCGCGCTCCGACTAAACCGCCAGAGTAAAACAGGCCGCCCTTTGGGGCGGCCTGCAGGTTTATTTGTTCTGTGCTTAGTCGCGGTTCGGCCACGCCCTCGGGTCAAGATCAAGATCCGGGAAATCCTCCAGACGCAGCACCGGCCGTGCAACACCTGCTTTGAGTTGCTTACGGAAGTCCTGCAGCACACGCAGCGCGATGGGGAACAACATCATCAGCGCGAGCAGGTTCACCAACGCCAAGACCCCCATGAGCGGGTCCGAGAAAAAGAAGACAGAGGTGGCATTCGGTGCAACTGCGCCCACGAAGACGATCCCGACAACAACGATTTTCAGCACAATCGTTGCCACAGGCGTTTTGGTCAGAACGGTGATCGCATTCTCGCCGAGATAATAGTTGTAGATCACCGACGAGAACGCAAACAGCAGGATCGCAAAGGTCATGAAGTATTGCGTCCATTCGCCAAGATGCGAAACCATTGCAGTCTGCGTCAGCGCAATACCGTCAATGTCAGTTGCCCCGGGTACATAAACATCGCTCAACAAAATCACAAAAGCCGTACAGCTGCAGATGATGATGGTATCGATAAAGACTGAGAATGCCTGCGTGATGCCTTGGCTGATCGGATGGTTGACCTCTGCTGTCGCTGCAACGTTCGGCGCAGATCCCAAGCCCGCCTCGTTTGAGAACAAACCGCGGCGCAGGCCCTGCGCAAGTGCTGCGCCCATGCCACCGCTTACCGCTTCTTCAAATCCAAAGGCGTTGGCGACAATGCTGCTGAGCACCGACGGGATTTCGCCGAGATTGGTCAGGATCACCACCAGCGCCATCAGCAAATAACCCACCGCCATCACAGGCACCACGACTTCGGATGCTTTGGCGATGCGGCGAATGCCGCCGAAAACGATAAAACCGGTCATAACCGCAAGGAAAATCGCCGACCACATACGATCGATCCCAAGCGAGGCCTCTGCTGCGCCAGCCACTGTGTTGCCCTGAAATGCATTGAACCCAAGCGCAAAGGCCGCAATCAGGCAGATCGCGTAGATCACAGCCAACCAGCGGTAGTTTTCACCCAAACCGTGCAGGATCGCCCGTGCAGGGCCACCACGATATTGGCCCGTCAACGGGTCCGCTCGTTTAAAGAGCTGCGCAAGCGAGCATTCGACCAGGCTGGTGGCCATGCCAACCAGTGCAATGGCCCACATCCAGAGCACGGCACCGGGCCCGCCCAGCGTAATCGCCACAGCAACACCTGCGATGTTGCCACCACCAACACGACCGCCGACCGACACCAACAGTGCCTCACGTGCTGAAATCTTGCCGGATTCGGTACGGCCTCGGGTCAGAACACGGAACATGCGCCCGAAGAATTCGAACTGAACAAAACCGGTTGCGACAGTGATGAAGGTGCCGAATATGACCAAAATCGGAACCAGCGACCATCCCCATGTCAGGTCTCCGATCACTCCGAAGAACTGTTCGAGCGCTTGCATAGCGTTTCTCCACTCACATTATGATACGCGGGCGGAATACGTGGCTCAATGCAGGGATGCAACGCCACAATTCGGCGATAGAGGGCCTAAAGTGCCCATTTTATAAGGCCCATTCACCACAAAGGCGGGTTTCGAGCAGTTTGCGCTGTACTGCGGGATCATCGCTTTGCGACAGGGCGTGCAGTAGCTTGGCATAGGCCGCCTCTACCGTCATGTCTCGTCCGTCGATTGCACCGGCCTGAGCCAGCACTGCGCCCGCCGCGTAGGTTCCCAAGGAAATGCCGCCTTCCGCGCATTGGCTAACCGCAAGTACCGGAACACCTTTTTCGCGTGCCCGCAACATTGCTTTGCGCAGCCCCACCCCTTCAGGCACCGTTCCCGAACCGTAACACCGCAACACAATTCCTGACGCATGTTCTACGGCCAAAGCAATGAGGTCCGCATTCATCGCGGGCGCGACGGCTGCAATCAGCGCGGTTGCATCACTATATTCACAGAAACTGAACCGCTCAGCCGGCTGAACGGGCGCCTTATCTGTCGGCGAAGCGTTAAATGCATCAAACGCGACCGAATGGGATTTCCAAACACGCGCGCCATGCAGAAACTTCCCTGCGAATTGAACCCAGACTCCGGGCTCCGCCCTCTCTGCCGCAGAGAATGCATCTTGTAAGTTGCCGCTGCCGTCACTGCCGGGTTCCGTGAGCGGCAGCATCGCCCCGGTCACGATGACGGGTTTTCGCACCCCCTTCAGGCCAAACGCCAGCGCCGCAGCGGTAAATGCCAGCGTATCGGTGCCATGTGTCACTACAAAACCATCGCAGGCCTCATGATGGGCTGCGATTTGCCTCATGATCCAGTTCCAATCCGCAGGTGTGGAATTGGCACTGTCGATCAACGGGGCGGCTGTCACCACAATATAGTCGGACTGGATTTCACGACTGCCGTGCAGACGCTTTAGCTCGACCTCAACCACGCCCTCTTTCGGTGCAAACCCATCAGGGGTGGCTGCCATACCAATGGTGCCCCCGGTGTGGATGACGCAAATGGTCATTTGAACCTCCTGATTGCAATCACAGGCGCAAATCCGCATCAATCGCGGGCAGCACATACTTCAGATCATAAAGAAGCGCGCCCGCTTTCCCAAAAGAGCGCAGCGCCTCAGTTCCCATTTCCCGGAACTCCTGATGTGCGACGGCCAGGATCATCCCATCATAGGTTGCGGGTTGCGGTGTATCGATCAGTTCCAGACCATATTCTTTACGCGCTTCTTCAGGGTTCGCGTGTGGATCATAGACGTCAACAGCAACGCCAAAATCGCGCAGCCCGTCGATTACATCGACAACGCTGGTGTTGCGCAAATCCGGGCAGTTCTCTTTGAATGTCAGCCCCATCACCAAAACCCGTGCGTCCACAACCGGCACTCTGCGCCGCAGCATCGCCTTGATCATCTGTTGCGCAACATAGGCCGCCATTCCGTCATTGAGCCTGCGCCCAGAGAGTTAAAATCTCTGGATGATTGCCAACTTCCTGGGCTTTATGCGTAAGGTAATACGGGTCCACACCGATACAGTGCCCTCCCACAAGGCCGGGACGAAAGTTCAGGAAGTTCCACTTGGTGCCTGCTGCATTCAGAACCGCCTCGGTGTCGATGTCCATCCGGTTGAAGATCTTCGCCAACTCATTGATCAAGGCAATATTGATATCGCGCTGACTGTTCTCGATGACTTTGGCCGCTTCAGCGACGCGAATGCTCTCGGCGCGATATGTGCCGGCGGTAACAATGCTGGCATAAAGCGCATCAACCTTGTCGGCCGTCTCTGCAGACGAACCAGAGGTTACTTTGATGATATCTGGCAGGCGTCTGGTTTTATCGCCGGGATTGATCCGCTCAGGACTATATCCAACCCCAAAATCCATATTGAGAGTGAGGCCTGAAATTTCCTCAAGCAAGGGCACACAGTCTTCTTCGGTCGCGCCGGGATAGACTGTCGATTCATATATGACAGTATCGCCAGCTTTCAGGACTTGCGCCACAGTGCGCGTCGCCGACAACAGCGGTCCCAGATCCGGGCGACGGGTCGCATCAATCGGCGTTGGAACCGTGACGATATAGATCGACGCGTCAGCAATCTCTGAAATCTCAGCCGTCAGGTTCAGGTGATCTGCGGATCTAAGCGTCGCGCTGTCGATTTCGCGCGTTCGATCCTTGCCGAGACGTAACTCATCAATTCGACTTTGGTCGATATCAAAACCAATCACGAGGCGTTTGCGCCCAAATTCAACGGCAAGCGGCAAGCCGACATACCCGAGCCCAATGATACAAATCTGTTCGTCAGCCAGCTGGCGGTCTGCCATCTTGGACTCTCCTGCAGTTCACGAGTCCACTTGACCCGAAGTGACACTTCATAAAACGCGCCATGGAGAGGTTTCAACCGACACTCGCCAGTTTGTGTTGTAGTGCCCTACTCTGCCGCAACAGAAACGGATCGCGCAAATTCGGAAATCCGGTCCACAGCCTGCGTCATAGCGGCATCATCAATCGTCAGAGCAAGTCGCACCCAATCCGTTAAATGAGCACCAAAGGACGAACCGGGCATAACTGCAACCCCTGCTTTATCGAGGAGCGCCCAAGCAAAATTATCGCAATCCATGCCAAGTGGACTCACATCCACCAACGCAAACATGCCCGCCTCCGGGCGATGTACGCGCAGCGCGGTCTCAGCTTCCAATCGATCCGCAAGATACTTTGCGCGTTTGGCAAAACGATGTCGCATCCCAGCCGCCACAGGCGATCCCGCTCGGATGGCGTGCTCGGTCATATCCGCAATGAAAGGCTGGTTGCCAAACAGCATTGTTTCAGACACCGGCAGCAGCGCATCCATAAACGCCCGAGGACCAATGGCCCAGCCACTGCGCAATCCCGGCGCTGCGTGAGACTTGGAAATCGAGGAAACGGCGATCACACGATCAGCAATATTGGGCAGTGCCAGCGGTGATGTGAAACTGTTGCCATCAAAGACAAGATCCTCATAGACCTCGTCGGAGATCAGCCAAAGATCATGCTTCAGCGCGATCTCGGCAATTGCCTCCAGTTCCGCAGGCCGCAAAATCGCGCCGGTCGGATTATGCGGCGTATTGAGCAAGATCGCACGGGTCCGGCTGGTGACCCGCGCCTCAATATCCGCCGCCTGCATCCGAAAGCCGTGTTCCGGCTTGAGCGGTACAGACACCATTTCTGCACCTGTTGCACGGATAACCCCCTCATACGTGGCATAGAGCGGATCTCCGACCAGCACCTCATCGCCTGCTTCTGCGACACCTTGCATCACGGCATAAAGTGCCGTTTGCGTGCCCGGGAAGCACAGTACATTGTCGCGATCAAACCGTTGCCCGCGGCGGGTTGAATAAATCTCCGCCAGCGCTTCTCTCAGGCCGTTTTCACCGCGCCCATTCGAATACTGGGTCCGCCCGGCCTCAAGTGCAGCGATGGCTGATCGTTTCAAGGCGTCCGGCAATGGCACGTCGGGTTCACCAATTGTCATCTCAATAATCTGCTCACCCCGGTCCAGTCGTTCTCTTGCGGCTGTGTGCAAATCCCACTTAGCCCCACCAAGATCCGCGAGACGACGAGTGATTGATGTGGTCTTCATAGCCATTGTCTCCACGCGCACTGCATTTCACAAGATCACTATTATACAACTGTGCGACAAGTCAAAGACAATCCTGCAAAGTCCGAAATGGCACATAAAAAAGGCCCCGGTAGAACCGGGGCCTTGATAGGGGGAGAATACTACCCTCAGATCAGAGGATCTTTTTCCGCAGGTAAGAAGACACCACCTCACCAAACACCACCAGTGCAAGAATGGTAAGCAACACCATCGATACTTCTGGCCAGTTAAACGTGTCGATCGCGCCCTGCAGGATCATTCCGATACCGCCAGCCCCGACAAGACCCAGCACTGTGGATTCTCGCAAATTGATATCCCAGCGCAGGATGGCCACTGCAAAAAACGCCGGCATCACTTGTGGGACAATACCGTAGAGAACGACTTTGAAACGTGACGCACCACAGGCTTCCAGTGCCTCTACCGGCTTGCGGTCGATTTCCTCAATCGCCTCACCAAGGAGTTTGCCCAAGAAGCCAATGGAGCGGAACATGATCGCTACGATCCCCGCCACGATGCCGGGGCCGAAGATTGCCACAAACAGCAGCGCCCAGATGATGGTGTTCACCGACCGCGAGGACACGAGGATAAACCGACCGACCCAGAGCGCGAACTTGTTCGGCGTGGTGTTCTGCGCCGCGATATACGCCACCGGTAGCGAGACGACGACGGCGATCATCGTGGCCAGAGTGGCGATGTTCACCGTCTGCCAGATCGCTTCAAGGATCGAGGGCAAATTGCTGGGATCGGGTGGCATCATGCGGCCAAACAGGTCGCCCATCTGCGAGGGGGCATCCCAGACCCATTCCCAGATCACATCGATACTGCTCAGGGCCCATGCGACGACCAGCAAGGTCAGCGCAAAACCACCATAGCGCATCACCCTTTGACGCAGAGTGAAACGAGACCAGTGGTCGAGGTTTTGGTTCAAAGACTGGCTGGTCATCATGCAATCCGCTTTCTGATAAATCCGCTAACCGCCTCGGAGACGAGGATCACGCCGACGATCACCATGGTGATGGCGAGGGCAAAGTCGTAGTCATAGCGACCAAAGGCATTGGCGAGGGTCGCGCCGATCCCGCCCGCACCTACGATCCCCACCACGGCAGAGGCACGCAGGTTACTGTCGAGCTGATAGATCCCCAAACCAACCAGACGCGGCATGATCTGCGGCATCACCGCATAGGCCAGCGTGGCGATGAACCCCGCCCCGGCAGAGCGCATGGCCTCCACCTGACCAAAGTCGATCTCCTCGATCCGTTCTGCGAGCAGTTTGGCGACAAATCCGACAGAGTAGACCACCAGCGTCAGCGCCCCGGCAAAGGGGCCAAAGCCCACCGCCTTGACAAAGATGATCGCGACGATCACCGGGTGGAAGCTGCGCGCGACAATGATGATGCCCCGGCCCAACAGGTAGATCGGACGGATGGAAATGTTGCTTGCCGCCATGAACGCCAATGGCACCGAGATTGCAATACCGCCCACGGTGGCAAGGATCGCGATTTTCAGGCTCTCCAGAAAGCCATCAATCAACAATCCCGAACGCTCAAAGCTGGGCGGGAACGCCCCGCTAAAAATCCGCTGGGCCCGTGTCATACCATCTGAAACGCGCGCCCAATCGATAGGCAATGTTGCAAGTGTCACCACAAAGTAGATCGCGACCGCAGCATAAAATCCGTAACGCACAAGCGGGTTGGAAATGAACGGCGGCTTGCGCCATGTGTCCTTGATCGCGCTCATGCCGCTGCCCCGACCTGCGCACGGTCCTCTGCTGGCACACCTGCGTAAATCTCGTCCATCTCGCCCTTGCCCAATTTCTCGGGCAAATCGTCAAAGATGATCCGACCATAGCGCATACCCACGATGCGGTCGCTGTATTCCTTGGCTTCGGTGACGTTGTGAATGTTGATGATCACTGGCAGTTTCAACTCGCTGGCCAGATCCCGCAGCAGCGACATGATCTGTTCGGAGGTCTTGGGATCGAGCGAGGCCGTTGGTTCATCCGCCAGCAGGATCTCGGGGCGCTGCATCAACGCGCGCACTACACCAACCCGTTGACGTTCACCACCAGACAGCTCGTCGGCGCGCTTGTCGGCGTAATGGGCGATCCCCACGCGTTCCATCAGTTCATAGGCGTGGCGGATATCTTCGCGCGGGTAGCGCCGGGTCAGTGCCGCCCACGTCGAGATATAGCCCAACCGCCCGGACTGTACATTTTCCATCACCGTCAACCGGTCAATCAGGTTGAAGCTCTGAAACACCATCCCGATCCGGCGCCGCGCTGCACGCAATTCCCGGCGGTTCAGGGTGGTAAACTCTGTACCGTTCAGATCAATGGACCCGGACGTGGGTTCCACCAGACGGTTAATGCAGCGCAGCAATGTGCTTTTACCTGCGCCCGACGAGCCGATCACGGAGGTGAGCTGGTCCCCTTCCACAGTCAGATCGAGTTCTTTCAACACAGGATCACCCGATCCATAGCGTTTGGTCAGTTTGGAAATCTTCAGCATGGCGGTCTCCCGGACATAGCGCGGCCCTGCCTCTGCCGCGATGCCCTCTGGCACAGGAGGCAGAGACGCACGGGAGGCCGCGAAAAGCACCCGGTCAGACCAATGCCGACCGGGCTGTTTCGATTGTGGTGGGATTAGTTCCCGGCGAGACCCTGAGGGGTGTATTCTACGCCGTTGGACTTCTGGATCTGACGGATCACCGCCCACTGATCCTTATAGGTGATCGGGATGAACTTGCTCACGCCCTCAAACTCGTCGCCCAGTTTGGTGCCCTCGAAATCAAAGGAGAAGAACGCTTCTTTGATTTTCTCCGCCAGTTCCGGGTCGAGGTTATGTGCAAGGGTGAACGAAGTTGTCGGGAACGGATCGCTTTCCCAGATTTTACGCACGTCTGCAGGATCATAAAGACCACGTTCGGCCATCCGGTCGACCACTTCCGACGCCACCGGTGCGGCATCGTAATCGCCCGCAACCACGCCCAGCATCGACTGGTCGTGCGAGCCGGAATAGATCACCTCGTAATCCTTGTCGGGCTCCACTCCGAGATCCGGGAACAGCGCGCGCGGCGCCTGGTTGCCGGAGTTGGAGGTTGGCGAGGTATGCGCGACGCGGCGACCCGCCAGATCCTTCACATCCTTGATGTCGCTGTCAGCCTGTGTGAAGACCTGCAGTTTGTAGCCAAACTGACCATCCTCAGCGCCCATGATGGCGAAAGGCACAGCGCCTGCGAGGTTCACCGCAAAGGGCGTCGGACCGGTGGAGAAACCCGCGACATGCAGACGGCCAGAGCGCATAGCTTCAACCTCGGCAGAGTTAGACTGCACCGCAAAGAACTGAACATCCTTGCCTGTTGTTTCTTCCAGATGCGCGATGAACGGCTCCCAGATGTCGGCATAAACTGCGGGATCTTCGACCGGTGTATATGCAAAGACCAGCGTGTCGGGGTTGCTCAGTTCCGCCGGATCGGTTGGCGTATCTGCAACCAGATCGCCATTGGCGTCGCAATACAGAACGTCCAATGCGCCACGCTCGGCACAATCTTCGGCGGCTGCCGCAAATGCGCTTGCGGACAGGATGCCCAAAGCTGCAGCGGCACGGGTGATAATTCTCGTCATAGTGTCCTCCCTTATGTCGCCCACCCCGCAACGACTCTCGCGAAGGCATGGCGCAGACCCCAGCACGATAGGAGCGACACCAGACCCGATGCGAGGCGCGTTCTGTTAACGGAACAATCGAAACGACGGTTTAATGTTAACAATATTACAAATGCAAACGCAGGGACTTAAACCTCGTGCTATTTTGCAGCACTCAATAGAAACACCGATCAGGCGCAGATCATCAGGAGGGGAACATGCAGGCAGAGAAGAGTGAGCCGCTTATTGCCATCGTGGACGATGATCCGAATATGCGTGAAACCCTGTCTGCCTTGATGCGCGACAGCGGCTTTGCACCAATATGCTGCGCTGACATCGCGGGGTTTCACGCCCTTGGAGAACCACCGCCGGTAGACTTGGCGCTGATCGATCTACGTCTGCGGGGCGAATCTGGACTAACACTGGCGATCCATATTCGCGAACGCTATGAAATCCCAATTGTGATGCTCACAGGCGTCGGAGATGAGATCGACAAGATCATCGGACTGGAAACAGGCGCAGATGACTACCTGATCAAGCCATTCAACCCGCGCGAATTGGTGGCCCGCATCCGCGCGGTGCTGCGCCGGTATGGTCATGGCACCGCCCGGCCAAGTGTCTCTCCGGGGCAAGACATCGCGTTTGGCGCTCTCAGGATCGACGTCCAGTCCCGCCGCCTGCTCGACGCCGAAGGTGAGGAGATCCCGCTCACCAATGCCGAATACCGCTTGCTGGAATATTTTGCCAAGAACCCGGACCGGGTGATCCCGCGCCCCGAGCTATTGGAAGAGCTCGGATCTGATATGCAACGCTATGTGGATCGCACCATTGACGTGCTGATCCTGCGCCTGCGTCGCAAGATCGAAAAGGTGCCCTCAAAACCCGTTCATTTGCAGACACGTCGCGCGCAGGGGTACATCTTTCATCTGGCCGCGACCTGATCTGCTATGTTTGCACTCTCCAGTCTCAGCGTCCGCTTTCGCCTTTCCGCTGCAATCGCAGTGATGTTTGCGCTCATCTTACTGGTGAGTGTCATCGGTTTGCGCGTTCTGAATCGCACTGAACTTTGGATGAATGTCTTGCATCAAGACACGTTGAGCGAAGTCTCCGACGCATTGGACCTATCGCGTCGCGCCGCTGACCTCGCAACCTCGGCACCGTTTCTATACGCGCTCTTCCCACCGTTTCAGCTGGAACAAGAAGCGCAAAACGTGCGCGAAAACCTGCGCCTGATTGAGGCGCATGCGGCAACTGATCCGGAACTGGACCTTCCTCTGGCACGCTTAAGCCTCGCGATCGAAGACTTGACCACCGCATTGGTTCCGCAAACTGCACGCAAAGCTGACCTCACCGCCATCGACAGAGATATGCTGCGCCTCAATCAGCGCGCACGCAGGCACGCCGGCGACGGATCACTGCCGCTCTCTGAACGCGAAATCTGGGCGGAGTTGCAGCAACTCACCGCCAGTGCGCTTGGTGCCGGACGGGCAGAGGCGTTGATCGAACTCGGCGAGTTTGCACGCCGTTACAGGGTATTGCGTGAACAGATCACACCTCGAATTCAGCCCGTCCACCAACAGACTTTCGCAGAAATTCAGCAAGCGGTCGCGAGAAGCGCCGGGCTGTTCGTCCTCAAACACAATGAGCTTGCTGCGCGCCTTGATGCGGAGAACGCATTGTTTCGCATTCGTCAGGAAGCGGGCCGCATCTCCACCTTTGCCGAAGAGAAGGTCACACAGGCCGAAGCCCGCCTGTCGCAGGCGCGTGCGGAGACGTCTTCCAACCTTGGCATCGCAAAAAAGTCATTTCTGATTTTCACGGCGATGAGTTTGCTGGTGGCTGTGACGTCGTCTCTTTATGTCTCTCGGTATGTGGCGGGGAATTTGCGGCGTATTGCCAATGCCATGCGCACATTGGCAGCCGGGGATCACAGCAGCGACCTTCCACGCGCGCGTGTCTCGGATGACGAGATCGGTCAGCTGTTCGCCGCCTTTCAGGTCTTTCGTGACAACGCTCGAAAACTTGATCGGCGCACCGGTGAAATTCGCCGCCAAAATGCGCTGTTTTCCCGCGTGTTTCGCAACATTCAGGATGGTGTCGCCATTACATCGGTCGATGGTCGGATCGAGGCGGAGAACGAGAACCTTCGCAAACTCCTCCGCGTGACGTCAGAGGAGAACGCGCCACCATTACGGATGGATGATCTGATCGCGGGGTCTGCCTTCACCCGCCAAGCCACCGCACATGAACGCGGTGGCTTTGAGGAATATGCCGATGCCTCCGGCCATGTGCTGGAGTTGCGCCATTCTCCGCTGCCTGATGGGGGCGCGGTCTGGCTGTTGTCGGAAACCACAGAACGCAAGCGCATCGATGAACGGCTGGAAGAAATCCGCCGCGTAGAGACACTTGGCAAGGTCACAGGCGAGGTTGCGCATGATTTTGGCAATATCCTGTCGAGCATCTCTGGCAATATGCATCTGCTGTCCACCGCGACCGAAGAAAACGCAAGTCGCGTACGCGAACGCATCGGCGCCGCGCTAGACCTCGGCGTGTCGCTGACAGAGCGCCTGCTCGCCTTTGCACGAAAACAGCATCTGGAACCGCAGGTCACCGATGTGGCTCAACTGATCGAGGGCATGGCAGATCTGTTGGAGATCGCCCTCCCTGAGAGTGTCGCGCTGCATTTCGACCTACCCGTTGATCCGGTTCTGGCCAAGGTTGACCCGGGCCAGTTGGAAAGCGCGATTCTTAATCTCAGCGTCAACGCGGGACAGGCCATCAGCGAGGCGGGCAGTATCCACATAGCAGTTACGCGCGACGCAACGGACGGAGCATGTATTCGCATCCGCGATACAGGATGTGGCATGTCACCAGAGGTCCTGCAGCACGCGACAGAGCCGTTCTTTACGCATCGCAGCGATGGCAATGGCACCGGGCTGGGACTGTCTATGGTTGACGGTTTCGTTCACCAGTCCGGGGGGCAAATGTCGCTGTCCTCACAAGAGAACATCGGAACGGAGATACGCCTGTCCTTTCCGCCACTTACGGGACAGACAGAGACAGGACCCATAGCGCAGGCTCGCAATGGCTCCGGTCATGCGTTGGTGGTGGACGATGATCCCGGCCATCTGCGGTCCACAGTCGAGATATTGACACAGCTTGGATGGGCTGTGCATCAGGCTCAAACCTATAAAGACGGCGCGCAAGCGCTCAGGACATTGCCCCTGCTCGATTTGGTGGTGAGTGATCTTAATCTCGATCACGGCGCATCCGGCTGGGAGATACTGGAATTGGCAAAAGACAAACGCCCGGACTGCCAACTCATTGTCATGTCGACCCGCCGGATCACTGGCATGCCCACCACACTCCAAGATGTGGCCCATCTCGGTCGAATTGAAAAACCGATGACCACCGTAAAGATACAAGACCTGCTGCGTCCGCAGGCTTAGGCATGCCCGTTTCGGATTAGCCGAGACGTCTCTAATCAGCCGGGAATGCCCCCTGCAGTGTCCAGCAATGCTGGCAGGATCTCACCTCTCAGGCGCGCCTCATCATAGGTCAGGCTGGAGACAGAAACCTGCACGGCAGCATTCGCCCGGCCATCGATAGATATCACCGGCACCGCAAGACTGATTTCATTCAACATCATCTGACCATCCGTGATCGAGTAGCCATCGTTCTTTGCACGGGCAATATCTTCGGCGATGGCCTCGCGATCCGTGATTGTCTTGGGCGTGGCGGAGCGGATCGGCCAGTTTTCCAATGCATGTGTCACCTCATCGCTGGACCAAGTGGCGAGCATGACGCGCCCCGATGCCGTGCCAAGCGCCGGCAGGCGGCGCCCGACGATACTGGCTGCAAATTGTGTGCGCTGGTTTGGGAGACGCAGGGAATAGATGATATGATCCCCGGAAATCTGCGCCAAATTCACCGTTTCTCCGTAGGCACGGCTGAACTCCACCAGCTTCGGCAATGCGCGCGAAATCAGCGGATCGGACCAATAATAGGCGTAGGCCAACTCGAGCCACGCATGGCTTGGCCTGTAGCGGCGTGTGCCGGGGTCACGCTCCAACATCCCCTCATGATGGAGCGTATGCGCCATTCGCTGCACGGCGCTTTTTTCCAGTCCAGTGCGCGCCACCAGTTCCGCCAGAGAAAGCGACACATGTGATTCGTCAAACGCCCGCAACAATCGCAGCCCTTTGGCCAGTGTCCCCACGAACAGAGGATTTTGCTTCTTTTCCATTCTTTTACCCCGTTTCAGCGGTGACTCACAAAATTCGAACGTAACAAAGACTTGACTAAAACCGGCAGCCTCTGAGTATGATGGTCAAATAACAATCATAAGTATCAAATAATGATACTTCAATCACTCCATCGCATTAGACAGGGAAATGACATGATTGATCTTTCTTTCACCCGCTCGGCGCTTGTTGCGCTGACATTGGCCTCGACCACCGCGATGCCTGTTTTGGCCGAGAAGGCTTCGGGCACCTTGAACGTGGCTTTCACCAAAGAGCTGGAAAACGTTGACAGCTACTTCAATTCATCGCGCGAAGGTGTGGTTATGCAGCGCGCGGTTTGGGACGGGCTGATCTATCGTGATCCGCAAACCAACGAATACATCGGCAACCTTGCGACAAGCTGGGAATGGATCGACGACACCACGCTGGAACTGAAACTGCGTGAGGGCGTGACCTTCCACAATGGCGAACCCTTCAACGCGGATGATGTCGTCTACACCGTGAACTTTGTTGCAAAGGAAGAGAACGGCGTCAAAACTCAGCGCAACGTCAACTGGATGAAATCGGCTGAGAAAGTCGACGACTACACAGTGCGCATCCTGCTAAAAGAAAAATTCCCGGCGGCGATTGAGTTCCTCTCCGGTCCCGTCTCGATATACCCGAATGAATATTACGCCGAGGCTGGCCCCTCCGGCATGGGCCTGAAGCCCATCGGCACCGGCCCCTACAAGGTCACCGAAGTGGTTCCGGGTCAGCATTTCGTTCTGGAAGCGAATGAAAACTACCACGACAGCCCCAAAGGGCAGCCGGAAATCGAGAAAATCGACATCCGCACCATTCCTGATGTGAACACCCAGATGGCAGAGTTGTTTTCCGGCTCGCTCGATCTGATCTGGCAGGTGCCTGCAGATCAGGCCGAGAAACTTGGCCAAATGGGGCAATTCACCGTTGCCAACGAATCCACCATGCGCGTCGGCTATCTGCAAATGGACTCTGCTGGGCGTTCCGGTGAGGACAACCCCTTTACCAAAGCCAAGGTGCGCGAAGCGGTCAATTACGCGATCAACCGTCAGGAGCTTGTGGATGCTTTGCTGAAAGGCTCCAGTCAGGTTGTGAACACGCCGTGCTTCCCCAGCCAGTTCGGCTGCGTGCAGGACGTGACCACCTATGAATACAACCCCGAAAAAGCCAAGGAGCTTCTGGCAGAAGCAGGGTATCCTGACGGGTTCTCGACCGAGTTCTACGCCTATCGCGACCGTCAATATGCAGAGGCCATCGTCTCATATCTGAACGCCGTAGGTATCAAGACCGACTTCAAGATGCTGCAGTATTCCGCACTGCGCGAGCTGAACATGAAGGGCGACGTTCCGCTGTCTTTCCAGACATGGGGCAGCTACTCGATCAATGATGCCTCCGCGATGGTCAGCCAGTTCTTCAAACACGGTTCGCTCGACAGCACCCGTGACGACGAGGTGCTGGAGTGGCTGAACGTGGCCGATAGCTCCACCAACCCGGACGAGCGGATCGAATACTACACCAAGGCGATCAAGAAGATCACCGGCGAAGCCTATTGGGCGCCGATGTTCAGCTACAACACCAACTATGTGTTCACCAGCGATGTAAGCTACACGCCCACCGCGGACGAGGTTCTGCGGTTCGTGGATATGTCCTGGAACTGATCACTCACGGTTGAGGGGGCAACTGCCCCCTCGATTTCCGACATCCCCCTTAAGACACAACCCCAGATGCGCGGGCCTGAGGCCTGACGCCCGAGGTAACTTATGCTTCCTTTCATCCTGAAGAGACTGGGCTTGGCTCTGCTGGTCGCCTTTACGGTCAGCTTCATCAGTTTTTCGCTGCTGTTCCTGTCCGGTGATCCCGCCGCTGCCCTTGCCGGTGAAACCGCAAGTGGCGAAGACATCGAGGCCATCCGCCGCGTCTACGGTTTTGACCGCCCTATGCTGGTGCAATATGGCGAGTGGCTATTCTCGGCCATTCGAGGCGATTTTGGCGAGAGCTATTATTTCAAGCTCCCCGTTGCCAGCCTGATCGCAGAGCGCCTGCAAGTCACCATGCTGCTCGGCGTCTGTGGTATCACCTTCGCACTTCTGACGGCGGTTCCGCTTGGCGTCGCCGCTGCAATCCGCCCCAACTCCCTCATTGATCGCGTGGCACTGTTCCTGTCCGTCGCAGGTCAGGCGATGCCCTCCTTTTGGTTTGGTTTGATCCTCATCGTGGTCTTTGCAATTCAACTTGGTCTGTTGCCCCCATCCGGTGCTGCAACGTGGCGCCATTTCATCATGCCGACCATCGTGCTGGGCTATTATGCGATGCCTGCGATCATGCGCCTGACCCGTGCGGGTATGCTGGACGTCTTGAACTCTGATTTCATCCGCACAGCCCGCGCCAAGGGTGCAGGCGAAGGACGGGTCTTGTTCAAACACGCTCTGCGCAATGCGATCATCCCGGTGGTCAGCCTCGCTGCGGTGCAGATGGGCTTTATGCTGGGTGGCTCCATCGTTGTTGAATCCGTCTTTGCGCTGCATGGCGCGGGTTTCCTCGCCTGGGAGAGCATTGCCCGCAACGACCTGCCCACCGTGCAGGCGCTGATCCTCGTTTTCTCAATGTTCTACATTGTCTTCACCTTCCTTGCCGACGTTCTGAACGCTTGGCTGGACCCAAGAATGCGGAGTTCCTGAAGTGACCGACGCGACTGATCCTCTCTATCAAGAAGTCCAAGGGCCGACGCCGCGCCAAATGCTGAAGCTGCGCGCTCTTGGTCACAAAGGGCTTATCTTTGGCCTGATCGTGGTTGGCCTGTTGGTTGTCATCGCCATACTTGCGCCCGTTCTGGCCCCTCACGACCCCTACGAACAAAGCCTGATGAACCGCATGGTGCCGCCCGTGTTTCTGGGCGGCACATGGGAACACCCACTCGGCACCGACCATCTGGGCCGGGATTATCTGTCGCGCCTGATTTACGGCGCGCGTGTCTCGCTGCTGATCGGTGCTGTGGCCGCGCTTATTTCAGGCGTGATCGGCACCGCCATGGGGGTGGCCGCTGGCTACTTTGGTGGCAAGGTCGACGCGGTTGTCACCTTCCTCATCAATGTGCGATTGGCGATGCCTGTGGTGTTGGTGGCGCTTGCGGTGGTTGCCATCCTCGGCGGCTCGCTCACGGTCGTAGTCTGTGTTCTTGGCCTCCTTCTGTGGGACCGCTTCGCCGTGGTGATGCGGGCGTCAACCTTGCAGGTCAGCCGCCGCGACTACGTGGCCGCCGCGCAGGTCATCGGTGCCTCTACGCCGCGCATTTTGCTGACCGAAATCATGCCCAACATCTTCAACAACCTGATCGTGGTGATCACGCTGGAGATGGCCCATGCGATCCTGCTCGAAGCGGCATTGAGCTTCCTTGGCCTTGGTGTGCAACCGCCGACCCCTTCGTGGGGCCTGATGGTGAGCGAAGGCAAAAACATGATGTTGTTCGAGCCATGGCTCGTTCTCATCCCCGGCGCTGTGCTCTTCTTGCTGGTGCTGGCGATCAATCTGATGGGCGACGGACTGCGTGACGTCACCGCCCCCGAAGGACGGAGCTGACCCATGACCGATACGCTTCTTTCCGTAAAGAACCTGACCCTCAACATCCCGACCGGCAGCGGCACATTGCACGCGGTGCGTGGCATTGATTTTGATCTCAAACGCGGCGAGACCCTTTCCATCGTTGGCGAAAGTGGCTCTGGCAAATCGCTCACATCGCTTGCGGTGATGGGGCTTTTGGGCAAATCGATCAAACGTCAGGCCGATGAGATGCGGTTTGACAATGTCGATCTGCAAACCGCCAATCGCCGGGTGATGCGCGATCTGCGCGGCAACCGGATCGCGATGATCTTTCAGGAACCGATGACCTCGCTCAATCCGGCCTACACCATTGGCGATCAGCTGACCGAGACGCTGCTGCTGCATCGCAAGGTCAGCAAATCCGTCGCTCGGGCGCGCGCGATTGAACTGCTGGAAAAGGTCGGCATCACTGCCGCCGAAAGCCGCCTGTCGCAATATCCGCACCAATTGTCCGGTGGTCTGCGTCAGCGGGTGATGATCGCCTTGGCTTTGATGTGTGAGCCAGACCTGCTGATTGCGGATGAACCGACCACCGCACTTGATGTGACCATTCAGGCACAGATCCTGCGGTTGTTGGTGGACCTCACGCGCGAGATGAACATGGCCATGATCCTGATCACCCATGACCTCGGCGTGGTAGCGCGCGTGGCGGACAAAGTGGCCGTGATGTATGCGGGTGAGTTGGTCGAAACCGGTCCCGCAGCAGAGGTGTTTGCAACACCCAGCCACCCCTACACACGTGGTCTGCTGCGCTGCATCCCGCAGCCCGGCAAAACCGAGCGCGGCGCACCTCTTGGCACCATTCCGGGCATTGTGCCCTCGTTGATTGGCGAGGTCAGCGGCTGTGTGTTCCGCACCCGCTGCCCACATGCCCGCCCGGAATGTCGCGCGGATATCCCGCTGCGGGGCGACGCCAGTCATGAATTCAAATGCATCCACCCCGACGGGGCGCTATCCGAAGAAGGAGAAGCGGCATGAGCGATGTTCTGACCCTTGAAGGGGTAAAGAAAACCTATAGCGTCAAACAGGGACTGTTCGGAGCGCGCAAGCCGTTGACGGCCGTCAACGATGTCTCACTGTCTCTCGGCAAAGGCGAGGTCTTGGGGCTGGTGGGCGAGTCCGGCTGTGGTAAATCCACATTGGCCAAGCTCTTGCTCGGACTGGAGAAACCCACCTCCGGTCAGGTTCTGGTTGATGGCGAGTCGATGGAGACACTGGACCGGCGCGGTCTGGCAGGACGGCTGCAGCCCATCTTTCAGGACCCCTATTCCTCGCTCAATCCGCGCAAGTCGATCTACGATATCATTTCGCTGCCCTTACGTGTTCACAGCATCGGTGACAGCGCCAGCCAGCGCAAAGCCGTAAAGGACATGCTGGATGTGGTGGGCCTGCCGCAGCGGGTCATGAACACCTATCCAAGCCAAATGTCCGGCGGTCAACGCCAGCGCGTCGCCATTGCGCGTGCCTTGGTGATGAAGCCCGAAATCGTGATCTGCGACGAGCCGACTTCGGCCTTGGATGTCTCGGTGCAAAGTCAGATCCTCAACCTTCTGGGCGATCTGCGGCGCGAATTTGGTCTCACCTATCTGTTCATCAGCCATGACCTTGCGGTTGTTGAACATCTGGCGACACGCGTGGCGGTGATGTATCTGGGCCGGATCGTCGAAGAGGCCCCGGTTGCCGAACTCTTTGACAATCCCAAGCACCCCTATACGCGCGCGCTCCTGAGTTCGGTTCTGACGCCCGAGCCGGGACTTGGCGTGCCGGAAACTGCGCTTGGTACGGCCTATCCAAACCCCATAAATCCCCCTTCGGGATGCGCATTCCATCCACGGTGTCCACTGGCAACACAGCACTGCAAAACTGTCGCGCCACGCCCGATCAAGACAGATCACGGCCATGTCGAATGCCATTTGGCAGACCCCGACAGCCCCATGACGCGAAAGGATGCAGCATGAGTGCTCTGTCAAAGACGCAAGTCACCCGCAAACACGTCATTGAGACCGCCGGCGGTGTGGTCGCCTCTCAGCACCGACAAGCCGCGGAAGCAGGCGCAGCCGTCTTGCGCGCCGGAGGCGACGCCGTAGACGCTGCAGTTGCGACGTCCTTTGTGGTGGGGGTGCTTGAACCGTGGATGAGCGGCCCCGCTGGGGGCGGTGCGGCCATCCACTGGCGCGCGGACACGGGCGAGGCGGTGGCGATCAACTTTGGCATGCGCTCGCCCAAAGGTCTGGATGTTGCCAACTACCCGCTCTCGGGCGATGGCAAGGCGGGCGATTTGTTCCCATGGGAACGGGTGGTCAACGATCGCAACGTCGAAGGCGCAACCGCAATCGCCGTTCCCGGCACTGTCGATGGTATTGGGCAGGCACATGCACGTTGGGGCAAGATGCCTTGGGCAGACCTGCTTGAACCGGCCATTGCCCACGCCAAAGAGGGCATGCTGGTGGACTGGTATGCCGCACTCTTGATCGCCTCCACCGCGCGCAATCTGGCTCGCGACCCGGATGCGGCGGCCCTGTTTCTGGATGACGGCATTTGGCCCAAAGGGTCCGGCTGGACCGCAGTTCCCGACAATCGCCTCGATCAAAGCCGCATGGCAGACTCGCTGAGCCATATCGCTCAATCTGGCGCGCGCGGTTTCTATGAGGGCGATCTGGCACAAGCTATGGCCCGCGACGTGCAGGACAAAGGTGGCTACCTCTCCGCCGAGGATCTCGCAGGCTACAAGGCATGGATGGGGGCCGCGCAACCGGTCTCCTACCGGGATGCCCAGTTCCACGTGATGCCGGGCCTCACCGCCGGTCCCACATTCGCGCGGGTGATGGAGCAACTGGAAGGTGCGGACCTGTCGACACCGGCGGCAACTTATGTAGCCTATGCCCGCGCCCTTGATCGGGCCTATGCGGAACGTCTCGGCAAAATGGGCGATGACGGCGAGGTGCCAGAAGCCCCCGGTTGCACCACCCATTTTTCGGTGGTGGACCGCAACGGAAACATGGTCACCCACACCCAAACGCTTTTGTCGATCTTCGGCAGCCGCGTGGTCTCCCCTGCGACGGGATTCCTGATGAACAACGGCATCATGTGGTTTGATCCCGAGCAAGGGCGTCCAAACTCCTTGGCTCCCAATAAGGCGTGTCTGATGAACGTCTGCCCAGTGCTGGGTAGCGTTGGTGACAAACGCTTTGCATTGGGGGCGTCAGGAGGGCGGAAAATCGTCTCTGCCGTCTCTCAGATGGCGTCATTCATGGTTGATGGCAAAATGGATGTGGAACAGGCCTTTCACACACCGCGCATCGACATGTCAGGCGGTGACCAGATCATCGCAGATGAAACCCTCCCCCCGGAGGTTCTCTCTGCGCTTGCCGAGGAAAAACCCACCAGCACCACGCGCCGCACCGTATCCCCTTATGCCTTTGCCTGCCCCGCAGGTGTGATGCGTAAAGGAGATATGAACAGCGGCTGCACTGAAATCATGTCGCCATGGGGCGACGCAATCTCCGAGGACGACCTATGAGCCGCGACGCCGCCATTTCCCGCGTAACTGACTATTTTGAGGCCGGACAGTTTCAATCCGACCTTGCAGATCTCGTGACCTATCGCAGCGAAAGCCAAAGCGACGCCCCCGAAGCCCGCTCCGAATGTCAGCGCTACCTCGAACAAGCCATGCTGCCACGCCTGAACGCGCTGGGGTTCAGCTGTGAAATCATCGACAACCCAGACCCCAGAGGCGGCCCGCTCTTGATCGGCGAGCGCGTGGAGGGCGACGATTTGCCCACCGTATTGACCTACGGTCACGGCGACGCGGTGCTCGGACAGGACGGCATGTGGCGCGATGGTCTGTCACCTTGGGAGATTGTTGAGGAAGGCGACCGCCTATATGGACGCGGCACTGCGGATAACAAAGGTCAGCATCTGATCAACATCGCCGCCCTTGAGGCCGTTGTGGCAGAACGCGGCAGCCTTGGTTTCAACACCCGCATCGTGCTTGAAATGAGCGAAGAAGTCGGCTCGGTCGGTCTGCCCGAAGTGTTCAAGGCCTATAAGGATCGGCTGGCAGCAGATGTTCTGATCGCCTCGGATGGTCCGCGCTTGCAGCCCGAAGTTCCAACCATGTTTATGGGGTCGCGCGGCGGCACCACCTTTGATCTGGTGGTGGAAACACACGAGGGCGCGCATCACTCGGGCAACTGGGGTGGGTTGCTGTCTGACCCGGCGATGATCCTTGCCCATGCTTTGGCCTGCATCACCGATGTGCGCGGCCAGATCAAAGTTCCCGAATGGCGCCCCGACAGCCTTACGGACAGTGTGCGCGCCGCCCTGAAGGACTTGCCCGTCGCAGGCGGTCAGGGGCCGGCGGTTAACCCGGATTGGGGCGAAGAAGACCTCACCCCGGCAGAACGTGTCTTTGGCTGGAACAGTTTTACCGTTCTGGCGATGGTGTCTGGCGTACCGGATGCGCCGGTCAATGCGATCTCCGGCTGGGCGCGCGCCACCTGCCAGCTGCGCTACGTGGTCGGCACCGATCCCGAAGATGTGGTCCCTGCCCTGCGCCGTCACCTTGATGCGCATGGGTTTGAAAATGTCGAGATCCGCTGCCACGATCGCGGGTTCTTTGCTGCAACGCGTCTGGACCCCGAGCACCCTTGGGCGCAGTTTGTGGGCGACTCGATCCGCAAAACCTCAGGTGAGTTGCATGTATTGCCAAACCTCGCAGGCTCGCTGCCAAACGACAGTTTCACCGATATTCTGGAGGTTCCGACGATCTGGGTGCCGCACTCTTACCGTGGCTGTTCGCAACACGCGCCCAACGAACATGTGCTAAAACCTGTCTGCCGCGATGCCTTGCGGGTGATGGCAGGCGTATTCTGGGATCTCGGAGAACAGGGCGGACCAAAGTCCTGACACCGATATGATCGCAAACGCAAAAAGCCCCGCAAGTTATCTTGCGGGGCTTTTCCTTAACTGATCCAGAGAGGCTTACGCTGCTTCGGTGACTTTTTCTTTCAGGTGCTTCATCAGGTTTTCCGGCGAAGATTCACCATAGGGATCTTCGGCGTGGTTGTCGTCGCGGCCGGGCTCTTCAAAATAGGCTTCTACAACGCCATCGTTGATAATGGCAGCATACCGCCAAGAGCGCATGCCGAAGCCGAGGTTGTCCTTGGCGACCAGCATACCGACTTTACGGGTGAACTCGCCGGAGCCATCGGGGATCACTTTGACGTTCTTGATGCCCTGTGCTTCGGCCCATTTGTTCATCACAAAGCTGTCGTTGACCGACATGCAGTAAATTTCGTCGATGCCTTCGGCTTTGAAGTCTTCAAACCCGTTTTCAAAACCCGGCAACTGGTAGGTGGAGCAAGTGGGAGTGAAAGCACCCGGCAACGAGAACAGGATCACGCGCTTGCCCGCGAAGTAATCCGCGGTGGTCACATCCTGCCAGCGGAACGGGTTCGGGCCCTCGATGCTGTCGTCGCGAACGCGGGTGCGGAAGGTCACCTGGGGGAGTTTTTGTCCAGCAAACATGGGAGATCCTTGATACTGATTTGGAATTTTCAGCCCGTGTCTTACCGCATCTGGCAGGGGGTGCAAGGGGGCTGGAAAAACTTCACCAAAGTGATTCAATCCCCCTGCCCCACACCTATTTTGGCTAGCTCAGGAGCGTCAGCCACAGCAGCACGGTCACCACGCTCGACGCGGTCGCAATCAGCACCGAAGAGGCCGCCACACGTTTGGCGCGGCCATACATATTTGCAAAGATATAAGCATTCACACCGGGCGCCATGGCCGCATTCATAACCCCGGATCGGAACAGGTCCTGGCGCACATCCAATGCAGACCCCAGCCCATAAACAATGGCCGGATGCAGCAGAAGCGCAATACAGCAAACCATTGCGATGGTACGCAAATCTCCTTCGGGCCGATACTGCACCATGATCCCGCCTAGCGCAAAAAGCGCGGTCGGAAGTCCCGCTTTGGCAACCAGCGCCAGCGCCTCATCCACCGGTTCAGGGATGCTCAACCCCGATAGGTTCACCGCAAACCCGGCGAGGATTGCAATGATCAGGTTGTTCTTAAAGATCGACCGGAAAACAGATTTCACGGTGCGCAAACCGCCCTGCCCCCGGTTGCGAATAACTTCCATGGCGGTGATGCCAAGCGCGTAGCAAAACGGCGAGTGAAACGCGATAATCGCGTAGTTGCCGACCAACGCATCCGGCCCAAAGGCGCGCTCGGTAATCGGCAGACCCAGCAGCACCGAATTTGAAAACAGACAGCAAAAACCGATGGCAACGCAATCTTCCCAGTCGCGTTTGAAAATGAGCCGGGCGCCAAAAAAGCCCGCAAAGAAACAGGCCCCCGCACCAATGTAGAAACTGATCAGCAAGCGCGGGTCAAAACCGGATTGCAGATCAATCCCCGCCATGGCGCGAAACAGCAGAAACGGGATCGCAACACCTTGGGCGAATTTCATCAACCCGTCCATCTGGACTTGCTGGAACATCCCGCGCAGGGTCAGCACGTAGCCGATGCCGACCACGACAAAAACCGGCAAGACGACATTGATAAGGTTGAAAATCATAAGCCTGTCGTCCCGGTCTCTTAGAGCTCTTTTTTGTTCAATAATCGCTGTGGATCACCATGCCATCGAAGGCGGGCGTGATGTGGTCAGGTGTCTCGGCCTCGACCGTGTCGTAATCCATATCGATGTGCATATTGGTCAGCACCGCACGGGCGGGTTGCATACGATCAATCCACGCCAGCGCCTCCTGATAGGAGAAATGCGTCGGATGCGGTGTACGGCGCAATGAGTCGATCACCCAGCAATCCAGCCCCTCGAGCACAGGCACAACATGCTCGGGAATTTTGGCAACGTCAGGCAGATAGGCCAGATCGCCAATCCGGAATCCCAGCGCATCAATCCCGCCGTGGTTTACCAAAAACGGTATGAATGGAATGGAGCCGCCTGCGCCCGAAATCTCAAATGCGCCGTCGATATCGCGCATCTCCAGAATGGGCGGATAGCTGGAGCCTTCGGGCTGAATAAAAGCATAGCCAAAACGATCAAGCAGGTCGGTCTTGGTCGGCACGTCGGCATAGACCGGGATGCGCTCACGCATGTTGAAAACGACCATCCGGAGGTCATCCAGCCCATGCACATGATCTGCATGCGCGTGGGTGTAGACCACCGCATCAAGCCGTCCGATACCGGCATCCAGCAATTGGCTGCGCATATCGGGGCTGGTGTCGATCAGCACCGTTGTTGTGCCTTCAGGGCCGTCCTGCTGCACCAGCATGGAGCACCGACGGCGACTGTTTTTTGGGTTTTCGGGATCGCAATCCCCCCAATGACCGCCAAGGCGCGGAACCCCACCAGAAGACCCGCATCCAAGGATCGTGCAACGCAACTCCGGCATCAGGCAGCGGCCTCATATTGCGCGGCTTTCCAGAACAATCGGTCAAAATTCTCTTGCGTACGGGCTGCAAATTCCGCGTAATCCAAGCCAAACACCTCTGCGCCGACCTTGGCTGTGTGGGCAGTGTAGGCCGGTTCATTGCGTTTGCCCCGATAGGGTGGCGGCGCAAGATAAGGACTGTCGGTTTCCACCAGAATACGGTCGATGGGGGCAATGGCGAAAATGTCGCGTAGTTCCTGGCTCTTGGGGAAGGCGGCGATGCCGGACATCGATAAGTAGAACCCCAAATCGAGCGCGGCGCGCCCCAACGCAGCCGAAGAAGAGAAGCAATGCATCACGCAGGAATAGGCTTTCTCTACATGTGTTTCGCGCAAAATGCGGGCCATATCCTCATCCGCGGCGCGCGCGTGGATAATGAGCGGCAATCCGGTCTCTTGCGCAGCCTTAATATGAATACGCAGGCTTTGCTTTTGGATGTCGGCGCTGTCACCTGTGTAGTAATAGTCCAGACCCGTCTCGCCGATACCGACAAATTTCGGGTGCTGCGCCAGTGCGACCAACTGATCCACCGTCACGAGCGGCTCTTCGGCAGCGCTCATCGGATGGGTTCCCGCCGCGTAGAACACTGGCGCATGGGCCTCGGCGAGCGCCCGCACGGTGGGTTCATTTTTGAGCTTGGTGCAGATGGTGACCATACGGGTCACGCCAGCCTCTGCCGCACGGGCCAGAACCTCCGGCAGTTCCCCGTCAAAATCCGGAAAGTCGAGGTGGCAATGGCTGTCTGTGATTTGCGGGGTCGTCATAGTTGCCTCTGTCGCGTTCAAGCTGTCGCGGTTCTGCCGCCTATCGCACAGAGGGAATACTTCAGCGCGACGCGGTGTCCTGCATCTTGAATACCGTATCTAGGACCAAGGCAGCAGGGTCAAGGTTCACCGCCTGACCGTGACGGGTGCGTTCGGTGACCGTGGCTGCAAGATCGGCCCATGCCCGCGCTTTATGCGGATTAGGCGACAGACGCGCCAAAATCGCGCCCTCATTTTGCGCCGCTTCCGGCATCGGTGCCTGTCCCGTCGCCCCCGTGCGCGCCAAGCGCACCAATAAGACATCAATGAGGGTCAACATCAGCTCAAACCGCTCTGCCCCCCCTCTCGCGGCTGCCTTTTCAGCAAGCGCCATGGCGCGTTGGCGATCAAGCCTTGGCAGGCTGTCGATGATTGCCAAAAGCTCAGAGTAGAGCTTCATCCCCTCCAGCGACAGCAACCGCATCGCAGCCCCCACTGATCCCGCAGCAAGGGCGGCAAGATGGGTCGGGTCTTCTGGCAATGACGCCCCAGCCTGTTCCAGGGCCGCCCGCATATCGTCGGGCTGAAGCGGGCCAAGCCGCAGCGTCCGGCAGCGCGACCGGATCGTCGGCAGCAGCCGCGAGGGCTGGTGCGAAATCAGCAGCAATGTGGTGCGCGCGGGCGGCTCTTCGAGCATTTTCAGCAAGGCATTGGCGGCATTGACGTTCATCTCATCCGCGCTGTCGACGATCACCACCCGGCGTCCGCCCTCGGCCGAAGACAGGCCAAAAAACCGGTTCAATACACGGATGTCGTCCACAACGATCTGATCGCGCAGGCGGCCTTTGTCGTTATAACTGCGGGTGATTGCCGCCATGCCCGGCTCCGCCAAAGCCTGCATGCGGTGGCTCACCGGATGGTCCGGATCAATATTAAGGCTGTTCGGGGGCGGTGGCGCACCAAACAAACCGTCCTCTTCCATCGGGGGAGTTGCCAGCAGGAAACGCGCAATGCGCCACGCCAAGGTGGCTTTGCCAACACCGCGCGGCCCCATGACCAGCCATGCGTGGTGCAACCGCTCCGACGAGAATGCGTGTAAAAAATCCGCTTCCGCCTGCGCATGACCATAAAGCCGCACTGTCTCGCGCGGGTGCGGCGCACCCTCGGCCTGATCGGCACGCGGAAGATCGTCGGCCTCGCTCATGAACGCTGATCCAGCTCCGCCTCAGCGATGCGTGCAATATCCGCTGCAACCGCGTTCATGTCCTGTGCTCCATCGACAATGCGGAACCGGTCCGCAAATTCATCGGCCAGCGACAAGAAACCTGCGCGCATCTTTTCCTGGAGCGCGAGGCCAAAATCCTCAAACCGCTCTTCTGTTCCCTGCCGCCCCTTGGCCCGCGCAAGGCCCGTTTCGGGATCCATATCGATCAGTATCGTAACATCCGGCTCGCGCCCGATCATCAGCTTGTGCAGACTGTCGACGGTGGCACGCAAATCGCCGCGGGACAGACCCTGATACATGCGCGTGGAATCGGCAAAGCGGTCACATATGACAACCTTGCCTGCTGCAAGCGCAGGCAGGATTGTGCGTTCCAGATGGTCACGGCGAGCAGCTGTGAACAGCAAAATCTCGGTCTCTGCCGACCAGCGATCAGGATCACCCTCCAGCACGAGGCTACGGATTTCTTCGGCACCGGCAGAGCCGCCGGGCTCGCGCGTCAGCACCACTTCGCGGCCCAGCCCGCGCAGATGATCCGCCAGCAGGCGGCATTGAGACGATTTGCCCGACCCATCGATACCTTCGAAGGTCAGGAACAGGCCGGGGCCTTGGTATTGGTTCACGTCGCGTCCTCAGGACCATTCAGGAAGCGCTTCACCAGAACACGGGCCGCAGTCATCACCTTCACCGGGAACCCCCCGGTCCCCACATCGCTTTGCGCCACCAGTGGCAGGCGCATTTCGGGCAGGTCTTCGGGTTTGACAACCAATTCGGCAAGCTGCTGACCGGCCTGAATCGGCGCGGTAACGGGGCCGGTATAGACAACTTCGGCCTTGATCGCATCACCTGAAAGCGCCGGAAGCAGGATCTCGAGATTTTCTGCGGGCACCAACCCCACGGTTGGGCTGTCGCCCATCCACACCTCTGCCTGCTCTATCGCAATTCCCTCACGCGCGATGGTTTTCTTGGTGAACTGACGAAAGGCCCAATTCACAATCGCTTCGCTTTCTTCTGCGCGCTCAGGTGTACTGTTCATGCCTGAGATCACAAAAATGACACGCCGGTCGCCCTGTTTGGCAGAACCTACAAGCCCGTAACCCGCTTCTTGGGTGTGACCTGTCTTGAGGCCATCCGCGCCGATATCCAGTTGCAGCAGCGGATTGCGATTGCGCGTGTTGGATGGTGCGCGGCCATCAAAGGCGAACTCCTGCTCGGAGAACATCGGATAAAATTCGGGGAAATCCTCGATCAGATGTTCCGCCAGAATAGCAAGGTCGCGCACGGACATTTCGTGGCCTTGGTCCGGCCAGCCGTTGGAATTCATGAATGTGCTCTCGCTCATGCCCAGCTCACGCGCGCGGCGAGTCATGTAGCGGGCAAAGCCTGCCTCGGTGCCGTCGGGGCTCAGGGCTTCGGCGATCACAGCACATGCGTCATTCCCTGAAAGCACGATAATACCGCGCAACAGATCCTCAACCCGCACCCGGTCAGTGGTATCAAGGAACATGGTCGAGCCTTTGTAGCTCATCGCATGTTCGCTGACGGGCAGACGTTCATCCATGGTCAGACGCCCATCACGCACCGCCTCAAAGGCAACATAAAGGGTCATCAGCTTTGACATGGAGGCAGGTGGCATCGGCACGTCGGCATTCTTGCTCAGAAGCACAGTGTTTGTGCCTTGATCGACCACATAGGCCGCTCGGGCCTTGGTCTCAAAAGCCTGCAGAGCCGTCGTGGAACTCGCGAGCCAAAGCCCGGCCAAAGCGCCAAAGCAAGTTGCGGAAATAAAGCGGATTGTCACGGGGGAGGTCCTCCCTTGGAGCGCTTGTCTGTTTATGCTGGTTCGGGTCGATGAGACCCGGTTCAGTTTGTCACGGCATAGGCGTCGGCAAAACCTGCGCTTTTCACAGCTTTCAACAGCTGCGTGCGCTCACCTTTGGATTGCGCAGGGCCAACCACCACGCGCCAGAAGGCTTTACCATTGGATGATTGTTCATAAATGGTCGGGATGATACCCGCATTTCGCATCTGATCCGCAGTGCGCTTGGCGTTCGCTTCGACACTGAAAATACCAATCTGGATGTAAGGTTTGGTCAAAGCAGAGCGCGCTGGCGCCGGTGCGGCCGGTTTTGGGCTGGCTGGCGCAGGCGTTGCGGCAGGCGCAGTGGCCTCAATAGCGGCTGCGGCGCCGCCCGCGATCGGGTCGAGCGCCTCAGTTTCAACGGCAGCAGACGCGGCCACTTGCGGGCTCTCGTCCAGCCCTTCGATCTCAGGAACGTCTGATGCAGCTGGTGTTTCTTCAACAGCTTCGCGACGCAGCGCAGTAACATTCAGCTCCACCGGCGCCCCTGCGAGCATCGACAGCGCCGCTGCCGCGTCAGAAGACACCTGCAACCGTGGTCCCGGAATAGCACGTTCACGACGGAACAAAGCGCCAATTACAAATTTTCCATTCGCGTTGTTGCGAATAATAACGCGTTCAGGATCTTTGACGTCAGGATGCGCAACCCAAACCCCGCCAATGGACGGACGCCCGTCCCACAAACCCGCTTCGGTCACCTGAAACACATCCGGCGCTTCAACGTCACGCTCAACCAATTTGGTAGAGTTGCTTGGTGCCCCTTGTGCGCCCTTGTCTTTGGGTTGCAGGAAGGAAAGGTTGGCCCCCTCTTCACAGCCCGCCAGCGCCAGCACACCTGCAAGCGCAAGTGCCATACCCTTTGAGACACGTCTGGGGCAGTTTGCCGGGTCCGTATTCCTATCGCTCATGCGCGTATCCTGCCTGCTCATGGTCTGTCATCACCTGTGTTCGCCTCGACGCATCCATCCCCTGACGAAATCAAGGTTCGATGGTTGCCGATTTTCCGGTCTCCTGCGTCGTCGCACAAAGCATAAACGCAGTGTTTTGGTATGGAAACCCTGACGTTTGGCTTATCCGCTGCAATGGGCGGTGGATTGCGCGTCATTCTCGCAAGATCTGAGCAAAGAGGTTGTATTTCTCCTTGCCACCGGTGCGCTTGCGCCCTAAACCGCACCACAGTTCGATCTGCAGAACCGGGGAGGTGGCAGAGTGGTCGAATGCGGCGGTCTTGAAAACCGTTGAACGTGAGAGCGTTCCCAGGGTTCGAATCCCTGTCTCCCCGCCATTAAATCAATGGGTTACAAACTTTCATGCAGACCTCGGGAATGGCCACAACTTGGCAGTTTCCCACAAAGTTTCCCACTTTCACGTTTTGCCCCATTTTTGTTCTCGTAGGTTTTGGGCCTCTTTTGCGAGGCGTTTTTGGTTCGCTCCTTTGGAGTATTTCTGCACCATGGAGAGGCTCTTGTGGCCCGTGATTGCCGCGATCTGATGATCGGTACAGCCAGCTTCAGCCAACTCGCCCGCAGCACTGTACCTGAGCCCGTGGAGGGAATAATCCATCAGACCAGCAGCTTTACGCACGCGAATAACCTGCTTCTGCAACTGATCATAATTTAGCTGGTGCCCCGACTCGCCCGTCAGGATGAAGCGCGACTCTGAGGAATCAACCCCGTCCAGTACACCTGCGAGCCGCTTGGTGAATGGGATCCAAAGCCGCACCTTAGTTTTACCTTGAGTGACCCAAATGCCCCCATCTTCGGTATGCTCCCACTTCATTCTTGTGAGGTCCGATGCGCGCTGCCCCGTGCCCAGAGCGAGCTCGAAAATCAGGAGCGCAAGGCCATCTGCTTGCTTGCGATAGGCCTCGATGGCAGAGGCTGGCCATGGCTTGTGCCCCTCCCCGGTCTTGATCTTCGCGATGCCCTTTGCCGGGTTCTCGCGCTGCCAGTCCAGATCGATAGCATGCTCAAACAAAATCGACAGCATGTGGGGGATATAATTTGCAAAGCGTGCCCTATGACGGTTCGCCATCTGCGCCTCGATCACGACCGAACGGCGCATTTTCGTCGGATCCCGGTCCCCGATTGTATCTGCGATATACTCAAGCACCTTAGAGTAATCTGCCCGGGTTCTCGATGCCAGGCGTTCCCATCGCGGAGATAGCTTGTACGATGCTATAAGCTTGTGAAACGTGAGGCGGTTCGACAAACGCCCCTCCCCTCGCATCAATCGCCAATATTCTCTGTCGTACTCTTCACTTGCCGGATCGTCCGGCAGCCGCACGTAAGCGCCATCCTTTCGGAAGTACTGGTATTTCTTGCCACTGACCGTTTTCGTGGTCGTGTATTTCTTTTTTACCATTGTACATCTTCGTAGCTGTGGATCATCTGCCCGCGCACAACAGCGCGGAGCTCCTCCGCATCCCAGCGATCATGCGATCCGATCTTCCTCGGCCTTGGCAGTATTCCCTGTCGCACGAGATCGCGGAATTGCCTGACCTCCATGTCAAACATCTTTGCTGCTGATCTCTCCCCAACAGCGATGGGAAACAAATTTGCCATTAGTCGGCCTCACCTCTGAGCGTATTGGTACGAGGCGGAAGGTTTGATCGTCTTGACCTCAATTTGGGCATAGCTTGCATCTTAGAGCCTGTCGGTAATTCGCTCGGGGCGCGTGTTGCTTCGCGTGAGTGGCGACATCGCCCGGGGCGCTGCCAGTAATGCGGCGGGGTGTGGGAGTGGTGTTCAGCGCGTTGCTGGCGCTAGGGATTGGCCATTGTAGGGGCAATCCGGGCGGCCATCACTGGCACGGCGGGGCACGCGCGCGGAGGCGGTGTTAATCCAGTCGCTCAGCGCGCTTTGGCGGGATGTGCCGGTGCTTTGAATGCCCATCAGATCCACCAGCCAAAGCGCCTCGTCATAACCCCATGCATCTGACATTGGCGCAGTGATGCGCCCGCCGAGGTCTGAGAATTGTTCGGACCTCTGATGCATCGGTGTAGCTCTGAGCGTCTCCGCTGCGGCATAGAGCGCGAGGGTGTTGATCGCGGTGGATGATGCGCGGGCGGTGGGCAACTTGGAGGATTGATCCGCCCGCGCCAGATCCGCACCGCAGGAGCGGTGCGAAACCTCGGTGTTTGTTGAGCCGCGCAATCCTCCAACGCGGCGCAGGTGTTCACTGACCTCAGACGGGCGGAGCCCGTGGGGGGCGTCCGCCATGGGTGCGGAACCTTGAGAGATAGGGTTTGTCATTGCGGGTGCGCCTCGCCTTACGCCGCATGAGGGCCGTGCGGGGTGATCTGGCGATCCGCCATGACGCGGCGCACTTTGTGGCCGACACGCTCTAGGACTTGCTCGGTCGGCTCTGGCGTCGGCGCCGGGCGCTCAACCAGATGCGCAGCCCGCAGGCGAGCCGGGTCAAAGCCCTGACCGCGCGCGGCCTTCAGAGTTGCCCATGCTGTTGTGAACAGGTGCGGGCTGTCGAGGTGTTCCTCGGGCGAGCCCGCGATCTGCTGCGCGTCCCGCAGCACGGTTTCCAGTCTGTCTTGCATTCAATCCTCCATCGGTTGATGCGCTTAGGTAAATACGGTTATTTCGTATCGGTCAATACGTAAATACGAATTTATCGCACATCACGTGAGCTCAATCGCCTTGCCCTAGCCGCTCGAATGAGTACAAATAGGGAACAAAAACGGGAATCGAATGTTGTACAGGCTAGTTGCTAAGCTGCTCCTGCCGCTTGGTGTTAATTTGAATTGGGTCTTCGCGCCCTTAGTTTGGTGGCGCGTCAGTCGAAGTGCTTCACTATCTCTTGAAGAACGTCGCCGGGCAGCCGCGCAGGATCTCCACCGAGAATGAAGTTATAGTCGACCTGAAAGGCGCCAAGAAAATAAGTCATCAGGCGCACCGATGGTGAGCCTGATTGCTCTTGGGAGCGAAAGGTCGTGTACTTAATCCCAGCCTTAGCTGCGAGTTCTTTTTGAGACAGCCCGGTCATTCTTCGGGCGGCGACCAAACGTCTGTGAATGGCTTCCGGGGAGGTGTCGCCGCGAAGGCATCGTTTTTCGATCTCTAGGTAATCCATGCCTATGTACTCGCTGAAGTACGGAAATTTCGCATCAACAAACGAATGCATCATTGATAGTGCGAAAATATCGTATTATTGGTGCGTGTATGGATACTCGTGACTTCATCACCGCCCTGGGCGGATACCGCTCTGTTGCGTCCCATCTCGGAAAGGGTGCGACCACCGTGCATACCCACATGCAAGCGGGCAAGCTGCCTGCCGCATGGTATGATGCACTCTGCCGTTTGGCTGGACAAAAAGGCGTCGCGATGCCCTCGCGCAGCCTCTTCACCTTCCTCGCACTTGGCGAAGGTCAATCCAGGGATACAAAGGGCGCCGCCGCATGAGCCGCCCACGTCTAACCCTGATCGTGAACAATGATTTGCCATGCGGTGAGCCTGGCACGTCAGCTGACCAAGCGTCTTGGTCAAATCAGTTGGATCCTTACGCGCTGAAGGTCAGCGCGCCTGACCTTTGGTCGGCCTATTTCCACGCGCGGTTTCACAGCCCGCGCGAGGCGGCGCTGTTTTGCGATGTGTCCTTCCAGACCGCACTCAACTGGTGGGGCGCGGTCACTGCGCCCGCCAGCCATACCGCCTTGTTGATGATCCTCACCGATCCGGGCGCGGCAGCGTTCTTTCAAGATCAATTGGCGAGGGCCGCATGATGTTGCAGAGATTCTCACCCCGTATCGAGCGGATCGCCTATCAGATCTGGTGGCTAATCCAAGACAGCGCCGGGGAATGCACCCTGCGGGATATGGCGGAGTTTACCGAGGCCTCAATGCAGACCTGCTCTCAGATCTGCCGCTATCGCGGCTGGGCCGGATCCTATCGCAAAATGGCGCGGAGCAACGCGCTGGATAACGAGCTGTCGTCTATGTTCGGTGAGGCGACGTGATGCTGGGCGCGGTTGGATTGCAGCCTGTCTCAACCGATGACTTGCCGGAATATCCGCTGGGGATCGAGGATCGGCTGGACAGCCATTACTTCATGGCCTGGGAGCGGCGGCGCTGGCTCAATTCGGACATGCGGCTCAAGGGCACGCCGGAGTGCCGGGCGCTGTATTTCGACCTGATCAATATCTCTTACGATCAGACGCCGGTCGGCACCGTGCCTCAGGATCTGGAGACACTGGCCAAGCTGCTGCTGGTCGATCCGGGGCACTTTCGCGCGCTGTGCAAGCTGGACTATGGCCCGCTGCACAAATGGACGCCGTGCATCTGCGAAGGCGGTGAGGTGCGTCTGATGCACCCGATGGTGCTGCGCACGCTGACGGAGGCGCTGTCACGCAAAGAGGACAACCGCGCCAAGCATGAGGCCGCCAATGCCGCCAAGCGCTTGCAGCGGCTGCGCTCGACCGTGGCAGGCTATCACGCCGAGCTCGCGAAGAATGACGCCGCCATTCGCTGGATGGATGAGTGGCTTGTCCAGGAGGGCTGCGAATACCGCAACGCCACTTGGATCGAGCGCGCCATGCAGTCTTGGTCAACGCATATGTTCGACCTCGGGCAGGCGCGCTCCGGAACCTACCGGACATTGTCCTGACACTGTCCAAGACTGTCCGGCGGACAGTTCAAGACAGTCTCGGACAGTCTCAGACTGTCCTGCACGACAGGGATAGAGACAGAGACATAACAAAACAGAAGGCCAGTTGCTGGACACATTGGCGTTGGCGACTGGGGATAACTCGGGATTGCTGAGAAAGAGGTGCAGAAATGGATGCAAAAGAACAGGCAGCCGGTGAGGCGCGGGTTCGGCGGTTGTTGATTGATCCGCTGGTGCGGTTGGGGTTGGCCAAGCCAACCAAGCTGACGGTTGCGCAGTTTGAAGCGATGGTCGCGGATCTTTGTAGCAAGCTCGCCTACATGAGCGATCTTAACCTGCAGGCGCTGTCTGAACAGGCCGCGAGCATGCCCGCTGGCCAAAATCAGGATCAGTTTCCCATTGCCACGAAAATCCTACAGTGGGCGGCGGCGATCCAGTCACCGCCAGACGACGCCTCACCCCTATTTCGGGCGGTGTTTGCGGGTCCGCTGGGGCAAGCGGCATTGAACGAAGGTTGGGCACCAGAGCTTTTGGCGCATTTGCGCAAGTCACGCATTTGGCCTCGCGATTATGATCTCAAGCAGATCCGCTCACGGGCCGAAGACGCCCGCCGCCAAATTGTCCGCCAAGATGAACAGGTCGCGCGGGGCGGAACCCTGTCGGATGCGGATTGGAATTTCCGCAAGGCGCGGCGACAGGCGCAGGACAAATGCCAGCGGATTGCGGCTCTGGTCGCAGAGGCAGGTGCGGTTTGACGGTTTTGATGCGCAGCGGCGTACAAGGCATCGCGACCAAACGATCTGTTTCTGTATTGGAGATCATCGAGTGGGCGTTTCAACGCGAGAAGGTCGGCATAGACTTTGATGAGATCGAGCGCGAAACTGGAGCAAAGCCCGGTGTCGGGATGGAGTACATCCTGATGGAGCAGGCGCGGCTGGGGTGTCGGGTTCAGGGCGGCGGCACATCCTCGGCGCATCATGATGCGGATATCGTGGCCTCTACCTTGGCGGTACTACCAGAAAGCTGTGGCGGGCGACGTACGGCGATCTGGATAGCAGAACTGGCGCGCTCTGGTCAGGCTCCTGAATGGCAGAGTGAGTTGCAGGTGCGCCCCTTGGCAACCGCGACCAACCGGCATGGCACACGGGCGCGGACATCAGATGCGGCGGAACTTGGTTCAATGGGTTGGCCACATCAAGCCCGGCGCAAGCGCAATGGCAGCATCGCGATGGAGCCGGTGCTCTACTCACCAATCGAAATCCGTCCAACTGCGCGCGAGATCGCATCGATGCGGCGCGGATATCTGCAATGGTGGTCAGCGCTATTGGAAATTAAATCAGCTCTTCAGATCAGTCACTTAACCTCTCATGTGGTGACGGATGTGATGCCCCCAAGCGCGCCATGGAAGAAAACCGCTTGACGAAATCCTAGCCCAATTGACATATTGCAGTCACCCAACGTGCGCCCGGTGCAGAGATCCTGCTCCGGGCGCTTTTGTTTGCGAAGTCTTTTGAGATGGTGCTTACGTCGGCTTAGCCTCGACAACCTCGAGCAAATCACCGGGCTGGCAATCTAGTGCGGCACATAGTTTGGCAAGTGTCTCAAAACGAATACCCTTGACGCGACCGGACTTGAGTAAGCTCAGGTTTTGTTCGGTGATGCCAATTTCCTTGGCTAGATCACGGCCTCTCATTTTGCGCTGTGCCATCATGACATCCAACCTGACAACGACTTCCATTACACAAACGCTTTGTTTTCTTCTGCGGCACCTGCCGCCTCACTCATGGCCCAACCGATAACCACCAACAGGCCAGCAACAAAGAAAAAGTTGATGTCTTGGGTTCCAATGCCGAGTGAGAGCACGCGCTCTCCCGGTGGTGCAGACCAACTCATCAAAGCCGTGACAATGGGTTGAAGAACGATACGCAGAATTGCCATGATCAGCAGCGCAAGGCCGCTCTTCTTGATCAATGTGGCGCAGTACGCTGTCAAAACTTCGCGCCCCATGTAGCAGCGAAACAACCTACGCAGCAGCAAGATTGCCCAGACCGCAAACCCAGTTGGGATAAGGCTAATCGCGAACCCTAACCAAAACATTGGGCCGACCACGATATTCTCTGCGGGAACTTGAAAGTCAGTGAGTTCGATGGCGGAGGGGTCAGTCGCGAAAAGAAAACCGACTACCAGAACGCCTACGATTATACCGATGACAAAGAGAGTGGCGAGTAGGTGTAGCCACCACGACAAACGAGACAAGCGATGTTCACCCATGTGAAACCTCATAAAGTTGATGTTGTGCGCTTATCGCACTTGCACTGATTCTTATCGTTTTGCAATAAACAATTGCTGAAACGCAGTGATATGTCGAACACTGCGCGTGCGCACGCCCTCATCCATTGACGAAAGGCCTCCCCGATGGCGCGATTGAAGATCTGCGCGGCGTCAGGCTGCGAGGACTTCGCGGTGCCTGGGTTGTCGCATTGCAAGCGGCATGAAGCGGCGCGGCAAGACAAGCTGAAGGCACGGCGGGCCAAGGCGCAGACCTCGCCTGCGGCAGTGCTGGCTCGTGTGCTCTATGCCGATCCGAAATGGAAAGCGGCGCGCTTGGCTTTCCTGCGCGCGCATCCGCTTTGCGTTGACTGCGGAGAGCTTGGCGTGATCGAGGCGGCAACAGATGTCGACCACATCACGCCGCATAAGGGTGACCGGAAACTGTTCTGGGATCGCTCGAACTGGCAGGCGCTTTGTCATCGCTGCCACAGCCGGAAAACAGCGCGCGAGGTGTTCCACGGGTGACCGGGGGGTATCTCAAAATCAAACAGGATATGCCCCAAACCGGCGGGGGTACCTTTGTTTTCGCGGTCGCGAAATTGGAGACAAAAACCCACTTTGGAGGGAGATGGAGATGAAGGGACGAAAGCCAAATCTTCAAAACGTGGTTCCAATGAAGGGCGAGTTCAAAAAGGAGGTGCCCGATGCACCAGACTTCTTGGATGATCTCGGTCGTGCCGTTTGGGACGAATTGGTCCCGGAGCTGGTGCGCAAGGACCGCATGGAAACCTTGTTTCGATATCAGTTCGCGACCTACTGCGCGGCTGTGTCGAAGTTCATCCAGGCGACCAATGATCTGGCGCTCGAAGGCCTGACCTATGAAACTGGCAAGGGCCGCAACGGCAACCAACGCCGCCCGAATCCGGCGATTGCAGCTCAGTCTGGCGCAATTGCAGAAATGAACCGGGGCGCAGCAGTCTTTGGCCTGTCGCCAGTAGATGCCGCGCGCCTCGAGGGCGGTGGTCAGGGCGATCTCTTCGATGAGGTCGTGAAGCAACTCAATGGAACCAATTGATCACCCAGTCTCGCGCTATGCGACCGGGGTTGTAGAGGGAGACATCATCGCGGGCGATCTGGTCCGCATGGCGTGCGAGCGGCACCTTATGGACTTGGAAACCGGTGCTGATCGCGGGCTGTACTTCGACTGCGAAGCCGCAAGCCGCATCATCCGTTGGGCTGGAATGCTTCAACACACCACCGGGCCGATGGGCGGCAAACCTCTGGTACTTGAGCCTTGGCAGCAGTTCCGGCACGGGTCGGTTTTTGGCTGGAAATACCAAGAGACCGGCTTGCGCCGCTTCCGGTCCACCTATCACCAGGTGGGCAAAAAGAATGGCAAGACCACCGACACTGGCGTGCCAATGCTCTACACCCAGCTCTTTGATGGAGAGGCCGCGCCGCAGGGATACTGCGCTGCGACCACCAAAGATCAGGCGGGGCTGCTGTTCAAGGAAATGAAGCGCATGATTAAGCGCTCCCCCTTTCTTGGGCAGTTCATGAAGGTCTGGCGCACCACGATTGAAACGCCGCGCACGGATGGCTCAATCGCCTGTCTCAGCCGCGACGGTGACAGCTCTGACGGGATCAACCCATCTTTCTTGGCGCGCGATGAAATGCACCGCTGGACGGATCGTGAGCTCGCCGACACGATTGTGGAAAGTATGATCGCGCGGGATCAGCCGATTGATTGGGTGATCACCACCGCCGGTCAGGACCGCAATTCGCTCTGCGGCGAGATTCGCGGTTATGCCGAGAGCGTCCTGAGTGGCAAGGTTGAGGACGATAATTTCTTTGGCTTCGTTGCGGAGCCACCGCCGGATTGTGATCCCGCAGACCCGCTTGCCTGGGCAATGGGCAATCCGAACCTTGGGGTGAGCAAGAAGGCGGAGGCGATGCAGTCCACGTTGCGATCCGCACTGGCCATCGCCGGGAAGATGCCGAACTTTCGCCGCTTCCATTTGAACCTCTGGACGGAGGGTGCGCAGACTTGGATCGCCTCGGACGTTTGGGACAAGGGGTTGGCATCCGCGCCGTTTGATCCCGCAATGCTCTACGGGCGCAAAGCCTGGGTTGGGCTTGATCTGTCAAACAAGGTGGACACCACCGCAATTGTGATTGCGGTGCCTGTCGATGGGCTCATCTACCTCATCACCTACACCTTTCTGCCGGAAGGCCCGAAAGGCTTCATCCAGCGCGCGCAAACCGAAAAGCGTGAATATGTCGGTTGGCGCGATAACGGCTGGCTGGAGGTTCATAAGGGCGGCACCATCGATGAGGACCAGATCGCGGATCGGTTGGAATGGATCAGGCAGCGCTTTGATCTACAAGAAGTCGCCTATGACCCGTGGGGCATGAAATATCTGGCGGACAAGCTGGATAAGCAGCGCTTTCCAATGGTCGAACACCGGCAAGGTTACGCCTCGATGTCGAACCCAATGAAACGGTTCGAAGAAAAGGTTGCACAGAACAAGATCCGCCACGGCGGCAACCCAGTGTTGGGTTGGCAGGTCGGTAACGTCCACCGCGACGAGGACGCCGCCGAGAATGTGAAGCCAAACAAAAAGAAATCTACTGGCCGCATCGATGCGGCGGTGGCAGCGATCATGGCGCTTGGGCGCGCAGAGGTCGGTGAAGAGAAACGCAAAGCGCGCGAGGTTGAGGTTGTATGAAGTTTCTGGGGTTGGAAATTAGCCGCGCCGGGGCAACTGAAGCTGGACAGGTGCGCGTAGAGCCCCCGGTTATGGCGGCAGCGGTTGAAGCTGGCGTGTCTGGCATCGCCGCTCCGAAACCGTGGCTCACAGAAATCGGTTGGGGTGGTCCATCGCTCTCCGCCAAACTGCCGCGTGTGGCACCGCAGCGCGCAGAGCAGCACGGTACGGTTTTTGCCTGTTGCAACAATATCGCCGGGGATCTTGCAAAGGTGCCGTTGAAGCTGTGGCAGCGTCAGGCGGATGGCCAAGAGGTGCGGGTGCGTGATCATCCAGCAAACTACTTGCTGAATGTCGAAGCCTCTCCGGGGGTGCCTGCTAAAATCATGCGCTTTGCGTTGGTCTATGCCTGGGCGTTGCGTGGGAATGGGTTTGCCTTTGGCCCGCGTGATGGCGGCGGGGAATTGGAAATGATCGAACTTGTCGATCAGGACGCCTGCACTCCGCTGAAAGCTGGCCGAGATCGGTTTTATGATTTCACCGATGGCGCTGGCATCGCGCGTCGCGTCGCCAGCCGTTCCATGGTGCATCTGCGATATATGGCGCTTGATGGTTGGGCTGGACGATCCCCGTTGCAGGTCGCGGCGGAGACCGTGGGTCTTGCTTTTGCCGGTCAGGAATCGGCAGCGCGCTCTGTCTCTGGCGCTCATTCCAAAGCCTACATGAAGCTGGGCGAGAGCTATGAAGACGATCAGACGCGGACGCGAAATGCGCGCCGGATCAAAGAGACCCTGCTGAATAGCAATTCAGACGGCATTCCAGTTCTGGGGCCAGATGAGGACATCAAGAGCCTTGATCTGACTGCTGCCGATCAAGAGTTGCTCGCCAGTCGAAAGTTTGACCGGGAGCAATTGGCCGCGATCTATCGGATGCCACCCTCCAAGCTGCAGATGCTGGAATACGGCGTGAAGGCCAATGGTGAGCAGCAGGCCATCGATTATCTGACGGATTGCTTGTTCCACTGGTCCGGTCTGGCAGAACAGACGATGGCAATGGCGGTGCTAACGCGCCGTGAGCGCGAGGCTGATTTCTTTCTGCGTCATGACTTCGATGCCCTCCTGCAGCCGACAGTGAAGGAGCGCAACGAGGCGATGAACAAAGCCATCGGTGGGCCGTTCATGACGCCGAACGAAGGGCGCAGAAAAATCGGCCTGGAGCCAGTTAAAGGCGGTGAACGGTTGAACCCTGCACCGAACATGACGCGCGATGACAGCGCCGGAAAATCTGACAGTAAGGGGAATGAGAAATGACGCGAACCACTATTGGCGCGCTGGTTGGTGGCACGGATCTGGCCCTGCACGAGGCTGGGCTGCCACTGCTGAATATGGAGATCCCAGCGACAGAGGCCTCTTTCGCTTTCGATGCACTGAGCGATGCGGGGGTGACCTTTGAGCGCGGTCAGCGATTTGCCGTGCATCAGCGTGTGGCCTATGTGCCAGTGCGCGGCCTGTTGACGCCAAATTCGGCTGTGTTGGAGCGGTATCTCGGTTGGTCCACCTATCACGGCATCGCAGAAACGATGGCCACCTTGTCGGCAAGCGATGAGGTGGAAGCGGTTGTACTGTTCTTCGATACGCCAGGCGGGGCTGTGATGGGCATTCAATCTGCGGTGGCCGCTATTCAGGCCTGCGCGGCGGCGAAACCCATGCATGCTTTGGTGCATCCTTTGGCGGCGTCAGCGGGCTATTGGCTTGCAAGCCAGTGTCAGGATCTGAGCGCCAGCCCTGGCAGTTGGGTAGGATCGGTCGGAACGATGCTGACAGCCTATCAGCCAGTGCAGCCCGGAGAGACTGGCAACCAGATCTATATTCTGACCTCGGAGCATGCCGGGGCAAAGCGCCCCGATCTTTCCACCGATGAGGGAAAGGCGATTTCGATGGTCCGGCTTAACGCGATGGAGGCGGAGTTCCTCAGCGCTGTAGCGCAGGGGCGTGGCATTGCCGTTGACGATGTGCCGGGGCGTATGAGCCGCACCGATGATGACAAGATGGGCGGTGACGTGTTTTGGGATGAGGATGCAGTTTCTCGAGGTCTGGTTGATCAGATCGAAACTGTAGCCTCGTTCATGTCGCGCGTCGGCGGTCTTTACGCGCCGAAAAAGCAGACCCGGTCGCGGGCGTATCACGCCAAAGCAGCAGCCGCTCAGGCTTCGGCCTCTCTCTAACAGCCTCAATCATTCCCATCTGCGCTGATCTGTGAGGGTCGGCGTTCCCCTCGCGCGAATGCGGCGAGGCCAATTAGGCTGCGCGCGTGCAGCCCTCCATGTGAAAAGGAGAAAGAAACATGGATATCAACGATCTGCGCCGCATGCTGAAAGCATCGGCGGATGACATGGAAGTTAAAGCCAAGGCGATTGAAGATCTGGAGGCCGCTGAGGACACGGATGACCAAGCGCTCGCAGCGGCTGTTGCTGCATTTGAGGCCGCTGAAAGCGAGTTCAAGTCATTGCAGGTCAAAGTGACACGGGCTGAATCCGTCGAACGGGCGAAGGCTGCTACTGCAACATCCGAAATCGACACGCCTCCAGCGGCTCCAGTCGCGATGGCAACGCCCAAAGACCCGGAGCATGAGGGGATTGAGGTCGGGTTCATGGCGCATGCCTTGATCAATGCGCGTGGCGACCGGGACCGTGCGGCTGCGCGGCTTGAGCAAGAGGGTCATTCAGCGATTTCGGCGGCGCTGTCTGGTGCGACAGAGAGCGCTGGTGGCGTTACGCTGCCGCGTCCGCAGGCTCAGCAGGTGATCGGCCTCTTGCGTCCACGCGTGACGGTGCGGGCCTCGGGTGCGCGCATCCATGATATGCCCGCTGGCGAGTTGCGCAACGCGCGCCAGGCAACTCCGGCCTCGGCGGCTTACGGTGCGGAGAATGCCGCGATTGTCGAGAGCGAGCCGACCTTCGACAAAGTGGAAGAGAAGTTCCGCAAGCTCACGTCTCTGGTTCCTATCGGCAATTCGCTGTTGCGGCATTCTAGTGCTTCCATTGCGATCTTGGTCCGCGACAGCATCATTCTCGAAATGGGGCTGAAAAACGATCTGGCCTTCTTGCGCTTTGATGGCACCGGGAACCTGCCGAAAGGTTTGCGCCAGTGGGCGTTGGCCGATCATTGGCAGGCTGCGGTCGCGGGCAACGATCCTGCGGTGGTTGAGGCTGCTATTCGCCGGATCAAGAGCAAGGTCGAAGATGCAAATGTCGCGATGGCCGCGCCCGGTTGGATCATGCGCGCCTCGGCCAAGAACTTCCTCGCAAGCCTGCGTTGGCCCAATGGCTTCAAGGTGTTCCCGTCCATCGATGACAGCGGCACGCTGCATGGCTATCCGATCCGCACCACCTCGCAGATCCCCGATAACCTGGGCGCTGGTGGCGATGAAACCGAGATCTACTTCGCAGATTTTGCGGAAATCATGATCGGCGACGCGATGCAGATCTCTTTCGGATCCAGCACCGAAGCCGCCTTTGTAAACCAAGCCGGCGACACGGTGTCGGCCTTCCAGAACGATCTGACCCTGATGCGGGCCATTGCAGAGCACGACATGGCCCCGATGCACGACGAGGCCATCGCAGGCCTCAACGGTGTCGGCTGGTCTCTCTGATCGCCACATTCGTGATGTGACCTCGGCGGCAAGCGCCGGGGTTTAACCCTCCCGACAAGACAAGGATTGCTGAAATGGAAAAAGTAATTGTTGAGTTTCTGAAAACACATGGCCGCTACGTCAAAGGTGATGTCGCAGGCTTTACGGCTGAGACCGTCGCCGCGTGGCCCAAGGGTGTATGCAAACCCTATGACCCAAATGCCAAAGCGGAAACTGTTGCACTGAGCGTCGACACGTCCGCAGCGCAGAAGATGATCGAGCATGCGCGGGCAGAGATTGTGGCAAAGGGCGGCGAGCTCGACACCCGCGAGGCAGATTTGAAGGCGCGCGAAGATGCGCTTGCGCAGCGTGAGGCAGAGCTTGCAGCCAGCGTGTCGACAGAACCGGCAGCCGAAAATACCGAAGATACGGCCAAATCGCCTTCTGGTGAGCCGCCGAAACAAGGCGCGAAGAAGTAAGGCGGGCGAGGTAACGCATGCAGTACGTGGGTGAAGGCGAGTTGCCACTGGCCGTCTCAATCGAAGAGTTCAAGCGATCCGTCCATCTCTATGAAGGGGACGCTGAAGATGATGGCGCGCTTGCGGCGCTGATTGGAGCCGCGCAGCAATTGGTCTTCACCGCGACAGGACGTGCATTCTCGCCGGTCTTGTATGAATTTACCGTCGCTGCAGGTGCGTGGCGACGGTGGTGGCTGCCGTGTGCGCCAGTGTCGTCGATCCAAACGGTCGAGGTGGTTTTGACAGATGGCTCTACCTCATTGCTGACAGCGGGTGAGTATCGTCTTGTTGATGGTCGAAATGAACCACAGCTCATTTTGGCCTCAGATTTGGAGCCTACCGCCGAAACCGTGCGTGTGGTGGCCACTATCGGCCATGCAGTTAATGCGCCGGAAACGCGGACCTTGCGCCGAGCAATCATTCTGATCGCAAAGGAATGGATGGACGCAGAAACCGCCATCGAGGATCAGCCAGAGGCCGCACGCGTATCGTTCCAAGCGCGCCATTTGATTGGGCAGGTCCGCTATCGGCGTCCATGCATTTGTGCGGAGGCATAAATGTCGAAGGTGAAGGTTCAGTTCCTCAAGCCCGTCCAGGTGGATGACGGGATGCAGCGTCGCAATGATCATATCCCAGTTGGCGAAACGATGTGGGCTGCGCGTCGAGATGTCTCGGATGGGGAGAAATGGCGCAACGGCGCGTATGATGCGTCGTTGATGACACGTTTCATAATACGTCATGGGGCATTTGCGCAGAGTCTGACACCGCAACATCTCATTCGAGTCGGCGGCACTGAGTTCGCGATCCTCGGTATCAAAAACTGTCGCGGGCGTAATCATGCTCTCGAGATCACGGCTGTTGCGAAGGTTTAGCGATGGTTTTTGAGATGCAAGTTGAGGGCTTCAGCGCGCTGGAAGAGGAACTGGACGCTCTGAGCAAGGCGGCAGGCAAAGGTGTCTTGCGCCGCGCGCTGAAGACCTCGGCAGAGCCAATGGCCAAGCTGATGCGGTTGGCGGCTCCTCGGGGAGACGGTGATCTGGTGGAGAGTATCGCGGTGAGTGACAAGCTCTCCCCGCACCAGCGTGCCCAGCATCGCAGGATGTTTCGTGATGACCGGGCGGCTGTTGAGATGTTTGTGGGGGCTGGTCCGCTGCCACAGGCGCATAACACGGAGTTCGGCAACGAACACCAAGCCCCTCAGCCCTGGGCGCGCCCGGCCTGGGACCGCGATCACCAGGCCATGCTGAAGCGCTTGGGCGAGGATCTCTGGGCGGAGCTGTCCAAGGCCATCGCCCGCGCTGAGCGTCGTGCGGCCAAAAGGATGTAGCAATGCATATTGAACTGCGCGCCATCTTGCGCGCCTCAGCCCCGGTGGCCGCACTCTGCGCCAACCGTGTCGATTGGGGTGCGCGCCCGCAAGGCGATGACTACCCGGCCATTGCCTTGCACCGGGTAGGCGGCACTCAGGGGCATACGCTGCAAGGCACTGACGGTCTGTTTCAAGGGCGGGTGCAGGTCGATTGCTACGCCCTTCATTACAGCGAGGCCAGAGCCCTGGCGCAAGCCGTGAAGCTGACGCTGGATGGCTACCGGCAAGACGGCTTTCGAGGCGTGTTTCTCATGGAGGATCGCGACACATCGGAACGCGGATCAAATGAGGCAGACCGGCCCTGCCGCGTCTCCTTGGATTTTTTTGTAAACTGGAGGACAGCTCATGTCTGAGACCCAAGCCGATATCGGCTACAATTCGACTTTTGGAATGGCCGAAGCAAAAGCCGGGCCCTTTCCGGCGCTTGCGGAAGTGACCAGCATCACGCCACCGGGGCTGTCGCGCGACGCCATCGATGCCACGCATTTGAAGAGCCCCGAACAGTTTGAGGAGTTCATTGCCGGAATCAAAAAGGCCGGCGAGGCCAAGATGGTGCTGAACTTCACACCAGCGGTGTATCAAACGCTGGTGGCGGCTTTTGATGCGGGCAAGCAATGGTGCCAGATCGGTTGGCCGGATGGCTCGACCACATTGACGTTCCTCGCAGTGATCACTGGCCTCGAGGCAGGTGAGCTGAACAATGACAAGATGACGGCAACGCTGACGGTAAAACCCTCCGGCAAGCCTCTATTGGCGGTGGCATGATGGCGAACTCATTCCTGGGAGAAACCGAGGTCTCTGCCGATGGCAAGATCTGGAAACTGCGCTGTGACTTCAATGCGATGATCGCGTTCCAAGAGGCGACGGGCATGGATGCGCTTGATGCCTTTGAGGGGGTGGAAGAGGACAATGTGGATTTTGTCATCCTGCGCCACATCATGCATGCCTTCCTGCAGCACCACCATGAGGATGCCAGCTTGAAGGATGCGGGCAGTGTCTTGAGCGCCGATCTTGATGCTGTCTCGCGGGTGATCGCCTCTGCCTCGCCAGAGCTGGATGAGGGCGATACAGCGGGAAACGGCCCGGCGGTCGCGGGAAGCGCGGCCTAGATTATCTCGCTTTGTTGCGGGCCTATGTTGCCGCTGGGTTTGATCCGGCGGCTTTCTGGTCTCTGACGCCTCGTCTGTACTTCGCGCAGATGCAGGGGGCACGAGACCGGCTGCAGCGTGAGCAGCGGGATCGGTCCTGGTTGGCGTGGCATGTCGCGGCCCTGATGCGGGCGGATCAGATCCCCGATTTTACGCAATTCGTAGAAGGTGCTGCGGCCAAACCGCAGCCGCCTGAGGTGCAAAAGGCAATGGTCCTGGCGCTTGCGCGCGCCTGGGGCGCTGATGAGGTGACATGACAAAATCAGTGATTGGCGCTCTGCGGGTGAACCTGGGGCTTGATAGCGCCAAATTCGAGCGGGGCAGCAAACGGGTTCAATCGCCTCTCGCGGGCATGAAGAAACAGTTCCTCGCTGTCGCGGCTGCGGCCTCGGCGGCGGGGGGCGCAATCACCGCTGCAGCCCTTGCGGGGGCGCGGGATCTCGACAAGGCCGCCAAATCGGCGCGACGTCTGGGCGCGTCCATTGGGGCGTTTCGGGCGCTGGAGCTGGCGGCGGGGGAAGCGGGTGTCAGCCTGTCGAGCCTGACAAATGACATTCAGACCATTGATCAGGAGATTGCCGCAATCGGCACATCTGGCAATGCCCAGCGGGCGCTGGATGCTTTGGGCCTCACTGTGCAGGATCTTGCGAATACGGATGCGGATCAAAAGCTGGCGCGCATCGCGGATCGGATAATGGCATTGGGGCTGAGCACGGGTGAGGCCTCTGCGGTGCTGCGCGATCTTGGCGTGCGCAATCGGGAAATGGTGCTTTTGATGCTGAGCGGCGGTGACGCTATCCGGCGGGCGCGCTCCGATATTGAAGACTACGGCTTGGCGGTGCGTGGTGTTGATGCGGCTGAGATTGAGCTGGCCAATGATCGCATCGCCCGCCTTGCGCTGGTCAGCCAATATGCCAGCCAGCGGTTGGCGCAAGCCTTGGTGCCCGCCCTCGGTCGTCTGGCAAAGGCCATGACGGACAGTCTGCGCGAGGGGGGCACGCTGCGGGCCGTGATCGATGGGCTCACAAGTAATTTGCAGCGGATGGGCAGCTATCTCGCCGTGGCGGTGGCTGGGTTTGGCACACGCTATGTGGCGGCCCTGCTGGCGGCCAAACTGGCCACGGCAACCCTATCGGGGGCGCTGGTGTTTTTACGGGGCGCGCTCATCCGCACCGGGATCGGTGCCTTGATCGTTGGCGCGGGCGAGCTGGTCTATCAGTTGTCACGCCTGATCAGCCGTTTGGGCGGGTTTGGTGAAGCGCTTCGGCTGATGAAAGCCGTTGCAGGCGAGGTCTGGGAGCGCATGGGTCTTGGGGCCTCCTCGATGGGGGCCTCGCTGAGTGCCACCTGGGATCATGTCAGCAGTGGCTTTTACGAGATGATTGCGACCTTGCAGACCCGCTGGTCGATCTTCCTGCGCAATCTTGCGGGTGCGATGAATGGGATTCCCGGCTTCAAATGGGTTGTGGAGGATTTGCACGGGGCATCGGTGAAAGCCCGCGCGGCCTCTTATGAGACCACCTCGGCGGCAGATGGCTATTTGGCCTCTGCGGATGCCGCCCGGGCGCGGGCGGATGTCTTGGCGCAAGCCGCGCAACGCCCGCTGTCGAGTATGGAAGCGCTGCGCGAGGCCATGCGCAAATCGCGCGAGGAATCCGAGAGTGGCGCGATTGCGACGGATCGGGTGACAGAGTCTCTGACGACACTTGGCAGCGAGGGCGGCAAAGGTGCGGGACGTGCCTCTGAAGCGGTGGAGGGGCTGGCGCAAGAGTTGCAGTCGGTCAAATCCGCCGGTCAGTCGGCGTTTGCAGGTTTGGTGACGGGGGCCAAGAGCTTCAAGGAGGCGCTGAGCGAGGTGGCCTCCAGTCTGGCAACGGCTTTTGCCAACAAGGCGTTCAGCTCTCTGTTTGGCAATGTCTTTGAGAATATTCCCGGCTTTGCCAATGGAACGCTGTCGGCACCAGGTGGGATTGCGCTTGTGGGCGAGCGGGGTCCGGAGCTGGTCAACTTGCCACGCGGCGCGCGGGTCTCAACTGCACAAGCCACAAGAGGCGCGCTTTCTGGCGGTGGCGTTGCGGATATTCGTGTCTTTGTCGATCAGGATGGAAACTGGCGCGCTGCCGTTGAGCAGATCGCCGGGGCCATTGCCGTGCAGACCTCCTCTGCGGCGATGCAAATGCAAGATCGCAAGACCTCCGGAAACTTGCAAAATCACTTGAATAGGAAGGGTTGATGAAACGCCCCATTGTGACGGTGCCTCACGATCTGTTGCGGTTCGTGGAGGTGGATTGGGATATTGATTGGCGCGGCCAATCCAATGGCGACACCACCGGCGGCAACTCCGCCGTTGTCTTCAACAAATTCCCGCGCTGGATCGGATCCCCCAGTCTGTTTTTGGATGCGGATGCGATGGCCATGTGGCGCACGGTGCGCGCGCAAGCCCAGGGACGGCTTGGGATCTACAAGCTCACCATGATCGACCCGGTGGGGTTTGACGGAGATCGCTCTCAACAACCGCTCGGCTTTGCAGATGGTGGCCTGTTCGCAAGCGGGACTGGCTTTGCACATGACCCGCTGTGCTTTGCCGATAGCGACGCCCCGGCGGGGGCGACGCGCATCGTGATCTCTGGTGCCGAACACAGTCCCAGACCGGGGCAAATCATGAGCCACCAGATGTGGCCCTTTGTGGTGACATCCGTTGAAGAGCGGGCCGGTGATGTGTGCGCTCTGGAGATCCAGATGCCGCTGCGGGTCGCGATTGCCAAGGGAGACCCGATCCGACTGCAGGGACAGGGGCTTTTTGAGGCCGTCGAGGAGGGAATGGGGCGCAGCAGCTATGGTTTGGCGATGGTGTCCCGCCCCAGGTTGAGCTTTCGAGAGGTATTGAACCGATGAGCTTCTTTCCCGAGGGCTTTGATCCCAGTGGTACTCTCAAAGGTGGCCTGGATCTCTGCGCTATTGAAACGCCAGACGGGCCCGCTCGCTTTATCATTGGCACGGATGGGGTCTTTGTTGACGTCAACGGGGATCAGTGGTTCGGCACGCAGCTCGCCTCGGTCTCGAGCCTGGGAAGCGCGCTGGACGGGCAAGCGCCGGAAGGCTCTGTCACCCTGTCGTTCTTTCAAGATCCCGATGCAGACGATCTGATCGCGCAGGTCAAAGCACTGGGCTTTGCCTATATCGCGGGCCGCAAGATCACCTTTTATGTGCAGCCCTGCGCCTCGATTGAGGAGTTCTATGCGCCCAAGGTCGCCCCGGTTCAGTGGATGCAGCGCACCATGCGCGCGCTGACCTTTGGGGTGAGCGGCGCTCAGGATCGATCCATCACGCTGGGGTTTGAGGCCTGGACGGAAAACCGGCGCGCCGCCCGGCGCATCGTTCTCAACACCGAAGGGCACGCCAAGCTGATCGGGCATGACAACCCCTCGCTCAAACATATGCCCACCACGGATTTTGAAGAGGAAAAACTGTTCGGATGACGCCACTGTATCAAGAGCTGCATGCCTGGATGGCCAAGCCATTCATCTGGGGCGAGACGGACTGCATGATCTGCCTGGCGGATTGGGTGCTGCGGGTCACAGGGAAAGATCCCGCGGCCTCTATTCGTGGTGTTTATGACAGCCGCGGATCTTGTCAGCGTGAAACCGGCTTTCTGCGCCATCCTGTGGACGCGGTGGAAGCCTGCCTGGACACCATTGGAGGTTTGCCGCGCGTGAGCCTGCCCTCACCGGGGGATGTCGCTGTGCTGATGTTGCGCGATGGTGAGGGGCGGCATGCGCCCTGCGGTGGCATCTGGTTGGGCACGGCTTGGGGCTGCAAGGGTCCCAGCGGCACGACCACCATTAAGCCTGCGGGTGTTCTTGAGGTCCTGGCCATCTGGGGTGTTGGCTATGACGCGTAGTGTGTTGTTCGCCGCCTTGCTGGGATCCACCATGCTCTCGCCGCGACCGGCGGAGGCGGCGCCTGTTGTGGCCTTTGTGGGCGGCGCACTTGGGGTTGGGGCCAGCACGGCACTGGCAGCCACGGCGGCCTATGCCTCAGGGGCTGCATTTGCGGGCACTTTGGTGGGTGGGTTTGTGGTGCGCACTGTGGTCGCCATTGGTCTTTCGGCCCTGGCCGCCAAACTGGCCCCATCGCCTGCAGCGGCGAATGCCTCCCCGATTGAGCGCATGGTGAACTTTGCTCAGCCGGTGTCTTATGCGGAATGGGTCTATGGGCGCACGAGAAAGGGCGGCCCTGTTGGATTTACCGGGTTTGCAAATGACAAACGCTGGTATGTTCCCATACTCGCCGCGCATCCGATCAAAGGCGTGGTTCAGCATCGTTTGGATGAGCGGATTGTCAGCCTTACCGATGTGGCAGACACCAACGCCAGCAATATCTTGGAAAGCCCAATTGCAGGCTATGGGCGCGTTGATGTCTTTACCGGAGATCCCGGGCAAGCGGTGCATGCCGGTCTTGATGCCGCCTTTGCAGAGATCACCTCAGAGTTTGACTTTGAGGGGCTGGCTGGGGCTGTGATCTGGGCGGCGCGACCGCCAAACGAGTCTTACACGCAGGTGTTTCCAGGGGGGCGTCAGTGGCAGTACTCGCCGGTGCTGGATGGGAAGAAGGATCTCTATGATCCGCGTGACGGTCAGTACAAGTTCTCATCCAATGCGGCCCTGGTGTTTGCGGATTGGTGCGTCAATGTCATGGGGCGGGAGGTCGATTGGGATGAGATCGCGGATGAGGCAGACGCCTGTGATCTCGTTGAGCCGGATGCGGCTGGCATTCCCCGCAAAAGATGGGAGCTGAATGGCACGCTGTCTGATGAGCAGGATTATGAGACCCACCGCGCACAATTGGCCACGGCCTGTGATGCCTTTGTCTATGATCGCACGGATGGCAAAGTTGGCTTCACTGTCGGGCGCTGGCTGGAGCCTGAGCTGACGTTGGGGCCTGACGACTTTCTGTCGTTTGAGCTCACCGAGGGTCAATATGGGGCCGATGCGCCTGATGAGGTCGCAGCGCTTTATACCGAGCCGGACAATGGGTGGCGGGAAACCCCCAGCGGGGCCTGGGTGGCGCGCATTGCGGCCAAGCCTGTCACGGATCAGCCGCAGATCTTCATGGTCACCAATCACTTCCAGGCGGCCCGGCTCAACAAGCGCTTGGCCCGCTCAAAACACGCTCAGTATCAGGTGAGGGGCACCATCGGCATGAAGGGGTATGAGATCCTCGGGGGCCGATCCGGGGGGCGTGCGCATCGGTTTGTGCGCTTTGTGCATCCTGAACTGGGGCTGGATCTTTATCTTGAGGTTGGGGAGATGGCGCGCGAAAGCCTCGGGCTGTTCTCGCTCTCTGCCAATACAGTGCAGCCGGATGACTTTGCATTTACGGCGGCAGAGGAGCCTGCGCGCCCGACATATGAGGCGGTTGAAGGGCAAACGGGCGTGCCGGTCCCGTCAGGCTTCCACGTCGCGACCGCAGGCAATGGCGCGGCCACGTTTGAGTGGGACGCGCAAAGCCCGGCTTACCTTCAGGATATCCGTTATCGACGGCCCTCATTCCTGCCTCTCTGGACGGAGATCGCGGTGGGGAGTGAGCAAACAACGCTCAATGTGTCAGATCTGGTGTCTGGCGAAGACTATGAGGTGCAAATCAGAAACCGGTCCAACGGGCTTGGTGTCTCTGATTGGTCGGCCTCGGAAACATTTACAGCATAGGTGACAATCATGGTGGCACTTACACCTGAGGGGGTTCTCTACGGGAACCCTCCTCAATCAGCGCATGCTCCGGAACGGGATGACTTCCTGGCCTGGATGCGGGCAACGGAAAGCCTCGCGGGGAGCGGCAGCCTCACATCGTTCAACGAGACCCTTGCGGTGTTGCAGGCGAGACCGGCGGTGGCGGATGGCAAGTTTGCCTTGGTCATCAGCGACGCCGAAGAGGCTGGGGTTTACGAGCGGGTTGCAGGCGATTGGCAGAAGGTCGCGGGGCTTCCAGCGATCTTTACCGAAAGTCTTGCTGCCGTGCGTGCGGAAGCCGCCAGAGATCTGGCGCAAGCCTATGCTGCTGCCGCCAATGCCAGCCGACAAGAGGCGGCCGAGATCGTGGGGTTTGATCCAACCCTTTACCTGCGCAAAACAGGTGGCATCATGACCGGCCCTCTTTCGTTTGGAACAAATGGCCTCGGTATTGAGACGGTCACAGGTTCATATGGGTCTGTACAGAGCAAGGGCACCAAGGGGGGGTGGTCTGGATATTCTATCCTTGGGAGAGTGGTCCTTATGGCAAGGTCCGATCAACCAAATTTTGGCTTGTTCGACGATGCAAACGAAAATTGGGTCATCCACGCCACTGAAAATGGGCGAGTGGCGTTGTATTATGATGGTGCCACTAAGCTTGAAACCAGATCAAACGGTGCCCTTGTTCATGGCGAGCTGCTGTCCAATGACGCGATCGGTGCCAACCGTGCTGTAGGCGACTGGATCGCGACCAAATCAGAAGCTGAAGCCGGAACCAGCAGCGACCAAATCATGACACCGCTGCGCACCGCTGACAGCATTGCAGCAAATCAGGCGGTGAGAGCTTGGGTCAATTTCGATGGCACCGGCACCCCGACAATTCGTGCGTCCCACAATGTCACATCGATCACCGACAACGGCGCTGGTGACTACTCTGTGAACTTCATCACCAACATGCCGCATTCCAACTATGCGCCACTGATCACCCATCAAGAGACCATCAGTGGGCGGGGCTTTACGCGGCTCGTTTCCCGAACGGCGTCAGCATATCGGTTCGTCACTACGGCGGGTGATGGCAACCCAATTGATGTGCCCAACATCTCTGTCGCCTTTCTTGCGTAAGGATCAAACCATGACTGACAAACGTATCGTCTACCAAAATAATGAGGGCGGGATTTGCATTCTCATCCCGTGGCTGGGGTCTGGTCTCACGGTTGAGGAGATCGCGGCCAAGGATGTCCCGCACGGCAGGCCTTTCAAGATCCTGGATGCTGCTGATGTGCCGACCGATCGCTCTGGTCGTGATCTCTGGGCCGTCGATGAGGCGGATCTGACCGATGGCGTGGGCGCCGATTATGGCGTCGGCTCTGAGAACCCTTTTGTGATGCCCAAGCCGCCTGAAGACGAAGCGGTAGAAGAAGAGCCCGCCGCACCAGAGCAGGAGCCCGTCGCATGAGCATTATCTCGATCAGGCCGAAAACCCCGACAGGGGCAGATGTGAATGCAGAGCGCGACCGGCGTCTGCATATGCAGCCCTTCACCGTGACGGGGTACAACGCAACCATTGTGGTCGAAGGGGACGCAGCAGACCGGCAGAACCTCTTGGCGCTCGGCACAATCGCCCAGGGGATGATTGAGGCCGGCAACACCGACCTGATGCAATACCGCGATGGCGCAAATGTGGTTCACGCGCTCACACCCGCCCAGATGCATGAGCTTTGGATGAAGGGGGCCGCGTTGATCTCGGCTGTCTCGCGCGCGTCCTGGGTGCTGAAGGATGATCCCAACGGGATCCCCGCAGACTTTGCGGAGGATAGCTATTGGCCTTCATGATCGCTCTGTGCTCACCGCCACACCTCTTCCCTTCAACGCCAATTTGAGAGCAGCACATGGCAATGATTGAAAACAGCGACCGTGGGATCACCTTAAACAAATCCCTCGCCTGGACCGTGGCCTGCGGTCTTGTGGGCGCAGGGCTTTGGGTGGGCCTACAGGTGGCCACCCTGCGCGGGGAGACCGCTACCCTCTCGCAGACCATCAACGGGCTGCGGGTGGATCTCACCGCCTCTGAAGCGCGCCAAGCGGCGCTCACATCACGGGTACGGGCCAATGAGACCGCACTTGCCCGCCAGGATGAGCGCCTGTCGCTGATCCTCTCCACCCTGAACAAAATCGACAACCGGCTTGAGCGCATGGAACGCCTGCCGATCCGCTGATCCTCCCAACATTCTGAAACACCCCAAGCCCGCCTGCGGGCTCTTTTGCCATGGAGATCCCCATGAAACTCACCCCCAATTGGAAAACCACCCTCACCAGCGCTTGGTCTGTGCGGCTGTTGATTATTGCCGCTGTGATCTCGGTGCTGCCGGTCTTTGTCTCGCTGGTTAGCCCGGATCTTCTGGATCTCGATCCCCTGGTCTTTGCCGGGATCGCCGCCCTGGTGAATCTCATCGCCATCCCGGCGCGCATTCTGGTGCAACCAACCTCCGGCCTCTGGGCGGCCTTCCGGCGCGATGAAAGCGGGGCCGTGCGCAAACGCACCATTGGCGTGCTCGCCGGGGGCAGCGTGGCTCTTGCCTCCGCGATCAGCTTTATCGGCCAATGGGAAGGCCTCCGGACGGACGCCTATCGCGATGTCGTTGGCGTCTGGACCGTCTGTTATGGCGAAACCAAGGGCGTGCGCCCCGGTGACAGTTACAGCAAAGCTGAATGTGACGCGATGCTGGCCCGCGAGATCATCGCCTATGAGGCGGCACTGGATCGATGCCTCACCGCTGATGTGCCCCTTGGCATGAAGGTGGCTCTGGTGTCCTGGACCTATAATGTCGGCCCCGCTGCCGCCTGCCGCTCCACATTGCTGCGCAAAGCCAATGTGGGCGATCTCACCGGGGCCTGCAATGAGCTGCCCCGCTGGAACCGTGCAGGTGGCCGGGTAATCCGGGGGCTCACCAACCGGCGCATGTCTGAACGCGCCATGTGTTTGAAGGCGCTCGAGCCGTGAGGGTGATCACCATAGTCACCGCCCTGGCGCTGATCGCCGTGGTCGCGGGCTTTGCCTATCAGCGCGGGGCCTCCGACTGTCGCGCCCGCTATCAAGCCCGCGTGCTCGCGCAGATCGAGCGGGCCAATCAACTGGATCGCGCCCGCATTGCCAGCGAGCGCGCCCGCGCCACTCTTGCCAGAACCCTCGAGGAGAAAGCCCATGCGGATCCTGTTGCCGTGCCTCGCTGCCTTGGCCCTCAACGCCTGCGCCGCCTCAACCACCTCCGTTAAAAACACCGATCCTTGCGCAGAGCCGGTGTTGCTGCCGGAGCGGTGGTTGTCTGATAGGGAGGTTGAGCTGCTGTGGGCGCGGGACCGGCGTGCGCTTCTGGACTGTGGTGGTAAAGTGGAGGTGCTGAGTGGGAGGAGGTGATGGCGGAAAACCGAATTTGCGCAGTTTTTGTTTATGCAAAACAAGATTGAAGCAGCATAGTTGCTAGAGGGATCTACAACCTCCCCATGGCTGTGCGCGATCACTCTCGCCAGTTTGTTGCCTGCAGCAAAAAGCCCCGCACATTGTGCGGGACTTCGGTCTTTAAAATTCCATGGCAATCAATCGCTCCACGGTAGCCACCCGTGAGGTTCTTCTTCGGAAACAGTACAGCCGGGGATCATCCGCCCCATATCATCAATTAAAACCCAGCAACCAGAATCGCGTTTAGCGATGTACGACAAGTTGACCGTTTCCTCATGAGGCTCACACACGGACGAGTATTTGGCCCTCCTGAAGGTGTTGTTCACAAAAATCAGTATCTCAGTGCCATCAAGAGGAGCACGCTCCATGCGGTATATTTGGGGAGATTTTTTAATATCTATGCCTCGCCATCCCTTGGTCTCGTAAAATCTTATCACCTCTCCCTCATCGCAGGAGGTTCACTTCCGTCAAAAAATCACAAAAGTCACAAAATCAAATTGGTTAATTTGCCAGAATAAATATAAGTTTAATTAAATTAGATCGTTTCCGTTTTATTGGTAATTTTAGCGCAGGCTCATCAATGCCCACATCCGGAGAACTGTGATGCCAACTGCGATCAATGCCAACCCAGAGTTTCGATCTAACTTCACTCAGGATCAATTCGGCGGGAATTTCCTTTTCCATAGAGACACCTTGGATGGTGACGGATCATACCAAGATTTGATCGAAGAACTAGGCGTCGAAACAGTACGATTCCCTGGAGGATCGGTTACAGAAGAATTTTTCGATATCTCAAACCCCAACAATTCATCGGGTATAGACCCTAAGACCGGTGACCAAGTGGACTTAGTCCCATTAAACGACTGGCTTACCACTGCTGGAGACCTTGGCATATCAACAACCATAGTCATCCCAACAAAGCACTACCTATCTGAAAATACGGATGAAAATGGAGATCGCTATGCTGAACTAGACCGTGATGAACTCTATGATTTTGTGACCGATGTGGTCCGAGGGGTTCATGGAGATGGGGAGATTGCCGCCTTCGAAATTGGCAACGAATACTGGGGCGCGGGTGAAATGTCATCCGTTGAGTATGGACGTCTATCTAGTGAAATTTCATCGATTGTAGACCAAGCACTAGCAGACTCCCAAGCTTTGGACTTCGACACTAAAGACATCGATATCGTCGTGCAAGCTGGCACGAATTTTGATTTCGCCAGATTAGACAACAGCTACGATGATTTAGACTCATCCGATGCGATCTTGGGTGCGTTATCTGAAGAATATAGCCAAGACTTTAGCGAAGGATTCACTTTTTCTAGTGGCGAAATAAATTGGTCAAAAATTAACAACGCACTCATCATGAATGAGTACGACGACGAAGAAATTGAACGAATTGATGGGGTTTCCGCTCACGTCTATACACGAGGTGAGCTCAACCCAGGCATGCGCGACTTTTCGACGAAGATGGTCGAAAGTTCCTGGCTCGAAAGGAACGAAGAACTCGAAACCTATGTCACTGAATGGAATTTGAAGTCTACATCATCTCTTGATCCCGATTACGACTACGGTTTGAGGCAAGCCCATGAGATGTTGGAGATTATGGAGCAGTTTCCGGAGCACGGTGTAGATACCGCTCATGCTTGGCCTCTGCTGCAAAACACTCGAAACGCCTTGAGTTCAGGATTCGAGCACGACGAACTCACTGTCGGCGGTGAAATGTTCCGTCTCATGGAGGAGAGCTTACCCGGAAATAGATCAATAGACCTGGTAGGCTCGGAAAGTTCTGAGACAGAGTACGCTAGCCCCACCATCGATGTTCATGCATTCGGCAGCCAAGATGAACTAGTGCTCTTCCTCACCTCCAAATCAGAGGATGTAACATCTAACGACTTTGATCTTTCCGGCATACTCAGCGGTGGCGAGAATATTTCGGTGACATACCTAGGTGTTGAAGAGGGAGATCTACCAGGAAGTAGGCATGCCAATGCGATTGTCGAAGAGGCATCCTCTACAGAGATCGAGAACGAAATATTCAGTGATGGTATTTTGCATGCCGACCTCGACAGCCTTGAAGTCATGCGTGTGGTGATCTCCCAACCCACGTGGAGTGAGGAAATGGAGGTGTATTGGGAGGCTGTGGAAATAGTCGAGGATGAAGTCGGTGAGATTGATGGAGTGTATGACGCTGAAGCACTTATAGAATCCTTGATGCTCCCTCCAGGTGACGGACCTCCTGTTGATGATCCGACACCTGAGCCTGATGAAGAGTTCGAAGATGATGATGGCGGAATGGGAATCGCCGCCGTCGCTTTAGGTCTACTACCCTTGTTGGCTTTTGCATTACTGGGATAGACGAAATGACCTATTCAAGGCTGCCCTAGGTCTGTCACACCTATCGTTGCCAAGTGCGACAAGAGTTGTTCAAGATTCAGATTCTCTTCCTCAACAAGTTGAGTGAGCATCTTAGCGAGCCACTCTTCCCCAGACCAACACCCCGAACCATTGAACTCACGACTCTCGTTTCTAAAGCGCTCAGGAAGATCCCGGCCATCTTCAAAGCGAGAGAGGCCGATTACTCCACAACCAGAGTAAAATTTGAACATTTCATTTGGCCTTGGCTGAAATTAGGTTTGGTCCCCTTGCGCATTCCCCATGTAGAGGGAAGCCTCAAGCAGAGCGTGAAGGACTTTCTGCCGTTCGGTTCGGCATACTTCACCTGAAAACTTACTCTGCGTCTGCAGATCTGTAAGTTGCTCTGATGCGTACAGGAGAGCGTAAGACAGAACTGCTTCATAATCCAAAATTGCAGACTTATGAGAAACATAGGCGGCTGCAATGGGTCGTGTTGCGCCACGACGTGCTCGCAGTTTTTGGCGATCACTTAAACGATAAGTTCGACATCCGCTCTTCACGCATGACGCCGCCTTCGGCCTCCAATCGAACAAGCTCTTGAAGCAGTTCTTTAAGGTTTTAGAAGCTGTTTTTGCACACATATTTCTGTCCCCAAGTGTGTAGTCGCACGGTCCAGGGTTTGAGAAAGTGGTAAACAAAATGATAATTAACCCAGAGTAAAAACACGTATAACGTGTAGTCGGAATGTAACCTCTTAACTTAATAAATGATTCATCGGTCTAATCGATATGAGGAATCAACATTAAGGGCCAAGATTAGCTACTGGCACAACATGTGTGCAAATGATGTTAATAAATCCCAATTTTGAATTATTGTTTTTTTCACGCCTCCGCATATCGATGGCTTCAACCAGCCCAAAACCAACATAGATTTCAAAAATTCAAATAAAATGCATTGTATCTATTCTGGAAACTTAATCCCCCAGAAACCCGGAATGTCTACCGATGTAGATGCCCAAAGCCTCCAACAAGCTAAAGGCAGATGTTCCATTCCTTCCGGTTAGGGGTATGCAATGAATATATCGCGGAAATTCAAATTTGTGTCGGTCATTAGCTTGGCAATGCTAGCGGCTTGCGGCAGCACCAGTTACCATGATCTCGATGTTGTTAACCGAGCGAGTACCAATCTAAACTATCGCGACACGATAGCTCCCCCGGTCGAAACCCAGATGAACGCTTACCTGACAGGGTATAGCTATTGGGATAACACCCCTCGAGGCTCCGCTCAAATCGCTCGCCCAGTAATACACAGGTCTGCGGGGGGTATTGGAACATATTCAGATCCCATTACCCTAGCCGTTGGGCACGTAAAAAACGGTGGGCGGAGTATCATGGACTATCCAGCTGGAACCCGCTTCTACATCAAAAGACTGCGGAAGTACGCCATAGTTGAGGATCTTTGCGGGGATGGAAATAGACCCCAAGATGGCCCTTGCCATTCTGGTCATCGGGGGCACGACTGGATCGACATATATGTCGGAGGCCGTCGGATGGCCGAGGCCGCAGTTGATGCGTGCATGCGGCATATTACAGGCATTCAGCCGGTTATCCTCAATCCTCAACCCGGCCATCCCGTTGAACCTGTGGAAATTGCGTCAACCGGCTTCAGGAAGTTTTAGGGTCATGATTCATAAGCAATAAATGACGAGAGAAGCTAGGGCGATGGCTGAGAGGAACACCTTGGGGCATCGGTCATAGCGGGTTGCCACGCGCCTCCAATCCTTGAGCCTGCCGAACATGATCTCGATACGGTTTCGCCGTTTGTAGCGGCGCTTGTCATATTTGACCGATGTCTTCCGC
>Ga0208453_100024_pt1 | contig 49874 bp, 40 predicted proteins | sample Virmet3737_250_FD_185738 | JGI IMG/M metagenome (GOLD analysis project Ga0208453, IMG submission 185738) | Marine viral communities from the Southern Atlantic ocean transect to study dissolved organic matter and carbon cycling - metaG 3737_250... | ecosystem: Environmental > Aquatic > Marine >...
GGGGTCCAGGCCGTCACCCGGCTGTTCGGGCCGATCGTTGATCTGGCCAACACCGATAATAACGGGAATGGTCTCTGGATCCTGCTCGGTCACGCTCGCTCTCCTCTCAGCGCCATGCCTAGCAAGCAGGTTGCACGCTGCAACCGAAACTTGAGCGGATCATCCAGAGTTTCAGGGAGCTGTGGACTGCCGAGTTCGGCCAAACCTTCGGGGGTGACCAGCTTGTGCTGTAGAGAAAGAAACTGGGTAGGGGGTGCGCGAAGGTGGTGGAAGCCGTCTTAATACTCGTCGGACTGCGCGGTCCCGCCAGCAGAAACCTTCCGGCCTCTGTCGAACGATTTGAGCGTCGGCGGTGCGCTGCGTTCCCAGTTTGCCGTACGCGAGGTGGCGAAGGGGCGATCTTCGAATCTGCTATCGACGCGGTTCATGGACTTCTGGGCGGAACCGGCGATCCTGTCGATGAAAGCGGTCCCGCTCGACAATCCGGCGCGGACGGCGAGAACGGCTGCCTGCGTCCGGTTGGCCACGCCGAGTTTCAGCATCAATTGGCGGATGTGGACCTTAACCGTACCTTCGGTGCAGTCCTTCGCGCGCGCGATCTCCTTGTTCGACAATCCGTCGGACAGGTAACGCAGCAGTGTCACATGATCGGGGCCGAGATTGGCGTTCTTGAGCATTTGCGTAGCCAGCGCGTTCTTCTCGTATGAAACCGGGCCGATGCACACCCGCGCGTTGCGCTCTGCCAGGCAGATAAGATGACGCAGGTCATCCCGGCAGATCGAAATGGGCGCGGTGCAGACCGGCCGTTCCGCGGCAATCAGGTTCTCGATGATCGGATTGTCGAGATCTTGGCTGAGAACGATCCACGATTTGACGTCGCAATCGGCCATGAGCGTGGCCTCATCGGCTGCAAACTCGTCATCACCGCCGCCCCAGATATAGATGACGACCGTATCCTTCAATTGGGCGGCGTCGATATCGGCTATTGTACTGGCGCGCGTTTTTACTTTTATGGAATCGCATTCCAAAGCATCGGCGATGGCATCGCATACCATCCCGGTGACGCACACGACGACCACCTCGATCGAGCTGTTCATTCTTCATCCCCCGGCTTCCGTATGGCTAACGCCGTCTAAACGATTCGGCCTGCCGACAACATTTGTTTAACGCCTCTGTCCTAGAGCGGGATTGTAGGGAGGCGACAAAGCGACAAATTATGCGTTTAGACAACGTTAGGTAAGCCGCAGCAACTTTAGTTGGGAAACAGAATCCTTTGCGTGCTCACGAGGCGCTATCTAGCGCTTGCGAGTCACGGAATCGCTTTTCTTAACATCTTTTTAACCCTGATTCGGTGCCTTAAGTGCGCTGGTCATGCGCCTCGGTCCGACTATTCTTGTTGTCGGAGGGCACGCCTGCCGCAGTAAAACGAATTCGCAATTGTATTATAGCGAAGTTCGGTCTGCCTGCAGCTGGCACGGTCTCTATTGTCTCGAAGTATCGACTATGGAGAATTACAATGAATACCTTTGCAAAACTCGCAGCTGCAGCCACCATTCCTGCACTGTTCGCCGCTGCTCCCGTTGCCGCACAGGACGCTGAAAGCTTCACACTCGCCCTGTCGGGTTCGGTCGACAGCAACTGCGAACTCGTTCCCGAAGGAAGCGGCAGCTTCGCCGTCGACATGCTCGAAACCGGCAACCAGGGTGCCCTCACGATCGCTTATTCGTGCAACTCGCCCTACACCGTGTCGCTGCAGTCGCTGAACGGCGGCATGCGCCACAGCGAAAGCGGCGGTGCGGTCGTGATCGACTACGACGTGGAAGCCAGCTTCCTGGGTATCGGTCTTGGTGCGACCTCGACCAACTCGGCATCGATGCAGGCCAGCCCGGTCGTGATCGTCACCGACAATGACTGGGCCAACATCCTCGTCAACGGCGGCACCCGCACCGGCAACCTCGACCTCTCGTTCGATTCGCTGAGCGAATATGCCGTTGCCGGCACCTATGAAGACGAACTGACGATCGAACTCGCCGCAAACTACTAAGCTTCCCCGGCCTAAGTGTTTGCGTCAGAACCGGAGGGGCTCTCGCTCCTCCGGTTCACCATTTGGGCGGGGTTTCAGATGGGGGATCTGGAATGTTTTTGAAATTCTTTAAGAGCGCCGCAGCGATCGGATCGCTGGTCTTGGCATCGGCACCTGTTGGCCTGTGGGCCTACGATCTCAAACCGATCGTAGTTCAACTCGAGCCCAGCGGGCCGGGGTCGAGCCAGACAATGGTCATTTCGAACACGCACACGGTGCCCATTGCCATCGAGGTCAAGGCTTTCCGCAGGAAGCAACTGCCATCGGGCGACGATGAACTGACGCCCGAGGACGAGGACCTGCTCATCTACCCGCCGCAGATGGTCCTCCCACCCGAGACCAGCCAGAGTTTCCAGGTACGCTGGGTCGGCGAACCGGTGGTCGACAGGGAACTGGCGTTCCGGATCGTTACCGAACAGTTGCCGATCAAGTTCGAGAAGAAGTCCGCCGGGGAACGCACTGCGGACGTGACCGTCCGCTACCGCTACGAAGCGGCCCTCTATATCATGCCGGATGGCGCGGAGCCCGATGCCGCGCTCACTTCGGTCAGCCGCGTGACGGGCGAAGATGGCAGCGAGTTCCTGGAACTGGCTATTGCATCCAACGGCACGATGCGCGCAATTCTGGACGAACCTTCCGTCATCCTGTCGGGCAGCGACGGCAGCACGTACACGATCGAAGGAGAAGAGGCGGCGGCTCTACAAGGGCTGAACGTCCTGCCTGGCGCCGAGCGCCGCGTTCAAATCCCCCTCCCGCAGCAATTATTCGCCGGGCCACTCACTGGCACGTTGGAAACCCGCTACATCATTCTCCAGTAAGGGTGGCGGCTCCGTGAAAAATTTCAGAAGAGCGGCCGTGGGATGCTTCGCCACCGGTATCATCGCCGGCGTGCCCCATGCGGGTGTATTGCTCGCCCAGGATGTCCCCGTCGCCGGGGACGGCGAGCAACCCGACCCTGCGCAAGTGCAGGATGAGGTAGGGAAGAGGACCGAACCGGAAGGGGAGGTCGCCACCGAAGAAGCGGACCGTCCCGGGGGCCCGGCATATATTGCGCCCGAAAACCGCGATGCCGACAGCATCTATCGGCAGGTCTTCGGCAAGGAACGGCCGTTGACGCCCGCCGGGGAGTACTCCGTCATCGTCGACAACATCAATGTCGGCGAATACCGGATGGATCCGGAGCGCGACGGAGGTTCGGTCGACCCCCGCCTGCTGGTCGCCGCGCTGATACCGATCGCGATCGACGAGACCGAAGCGGCGCTTCGCCGCCTGGCAGAACAACCCCGCGTGTCCTTCGACGAGCTTCGGTCACTGGACATGGCGGTCAATTTCGACCCCGGACAACTGGTCCTTCGCGTGGCCATTCCGCCAGAACGGCGCGATGCGCGTCAGTTGGTTCTGCGCGGCGCGCGGAATCGCGCGACGCAGGAATTCGCGGGGCAGGCCGACACTTCCGCCTTCGTTTCGGTGCGCGCGGGACTCGATCTGGTGGAAAGGTCGACGTCGCAGCGCGAAGGGTTCAGAGGATTTGTCGCCGACATCGATACGGGGGTCAATATTGGCGGCGTGGCGCTGCAGGGCCGGTTTCGGTATGACGAGCGCCGGGCCCGCAAATTCAGTCGCCGCGATGTCCGATTGACGTATGACGACGTCGAGCGTCAGATTCGCTACGAACTGGGTGATCTGAGCGTCGGCAGGCGGCCGTTCCAGCTGGCCCCCCGGATCGCGGGCATCTCGGCCTATCGCGAATTCCCGATCGATCCCTATCGTAACATTCGCCCAGTGTCGGAGCAGGGGTTCCAGCTCGATGAACCCGCCCGGGTGGATGTCTATCTGAACGGTGCCCCGGTGCGAACCTACGAACTGGGCAGCGGGCGTTACAATCTGCGCGATATCCCGCTTGTCCCCTCCGCGGCAAACGACGTGGAACTGCGCCTGACCTATGCCAGCGGGCGCGTCGAAGTGCTGGCCTTCCCCGCTTTTTACGACATCGAACTGCTCGAGCCGGGTCTCGTCGATTTCGGGTTCAATGCGGGCGTGTCCTATCGCGACGAAGATGGGCGGCGGGTCTATGACGACGGCGATTACAACGTCATCGGCTACGTCCGCAAAGGCTTGAGTCCGACGCTCACAGCCGGCCTTACGTGGGAAGGCAATCGCGATTTCGATACCGTGGGGTTCGACGCTGTATGGGCGTCGCCGATCGGCTCCTTCGCGATCAATTCGGCCACCAATATCCGGAACCCCAAACCGTCGAGCAGCCGTCTCGCGCTGCAGTATTCGTGGCGCGATACCGACCGCGCGCGGAGCAGGACCATCGACGCACAGGTCGTGATGACCGGCGAGGACTATCAGACCCTCAACCGGATCTTCGGCGGCAACAACGTGAAGCTGTCCGGCCAATTTCGCGCCGGGCAGTCATTCGGCCCGAAATGGCGCGGCCAAGCCTATGCCGGATACGAGGAAGCTCGCGCGTTCGGAGAGCGGTATTACGCAGGGATCAACCTTTCCCACCAGTTCAATTTCGGAACGCTGTCCTTCGGGGCCGAATACCAGAAATCGCCCGAGGATTCGGGCCCTGTCGTGCGCTTGTCCTATTCGATGCCGCTCGGATCGGGGAACCTGTCCGCCAATTACACATCGCAGGACAATGCCGCCCGTGCCGAATACACCAGGCTCGCCGCGCTTGGCGTAGGGTCGATCGGCGCCGCCGCCGGGATCGAGCGGCGCGACGACTTCGATCGCCAGTATGCCAGGTTGTCCTACATCGGGAACCGGTTCGAAACGGGTGTCGAGCAGGCGCGCGCAACCGGCGCGGACGGTTTTCACGATCTCAGGACCCGGCTGACTTTCGGCAGTTCGCTGGCCATGGCGGACGGCGTCGTGGCCGTCGGCCGGCCGATTTCGAACAGCTTCGCGATCGTAAGCGTGAACGAACAGGCCAAAGACTATCGTATCGCGGTAGAACCCAGGACGGGCTTCGGTTCCAGCAAGACGCTCTATTCGGCCTACAGCGACTGGATGGGCCCCGCGGTGGTGCCTACGCTCACCCCCTATTTCAATCGCAGCCTGCAGGTCGATGCCCCTGATGCGCCTGCGGGGATCTCGCTCGGTGGGCAAGTCTTCGCGATCAAACCGGGATACCGTAGCGGCTACCATCTCGAGGTCGGCAGCGAAGCGAATGCCGCGCTGCTCGGAACTCTGATAGACCAGGATGGCGAACCGATCGTTTTCGGTATCGGGGAAGCCGTCCGCGTCGGCTCGAACGAGGATGCGCCAATTCCGCTGTTTACCAATGGTTCGGGCCGGTTCTTCCTCGAGGGCGTGGTCGCGGGGGCAAGTTATCGCCTTACCATCAGCCGCGAAGACGAAACCATCGAGACGGTCGTGCCGATCCCCGAAGGAACCGTCGGGATACTTCGGCTGGAAGATCCAGAAGTCATCGGGCCGCGAGACTTGTCACCGGGAGAAGTGCAATGAGTTTACTTCACAAGCTTTTGATAGGCAGCGCGGCGGCTGGCGTCGCCACGTCTCCGCTCTTCGCGCAGGAAACCGCAGGCGGTCCCGAATGCCTGCTCGAGCTGTCCGTCGACAACAACGTCGACTGGCGCGGCCAGCTGGGGCGGGGGTACGAGGTTTTCAGCGGGGAAGAATCGTACGAGGTGGTCAGCGTCGTGGTCCGCCACCAAGGGCAGGCGTGTGACTATTTCCTCACCGGAATGCCCCAGGAGGGCGGCAACGAGAATCTGCTCACAGGGCCCTATGGCGCATTGGCCTATGACGTTCTGCGGCAACCGAGCGGGCCATCGCTTCTCTCGCCGGACTACGCCGGCAACGAACTGACACGCCTTTATGGGCGCTTTCCGGATGGGGCCGGGGCGCAGCAATATGTGCTTTACGTGGCGATCCCGCCCGAACAGAACGTCGGCGGGGGGATCTATTCCGACCAGGTCCAGCTGCGCGTTTTTGCCGACCATTTCGGTTCGCCCGAATTGATGGATCAGGCGTCCTTCGCGATTACGGCGCCGGTGGCGGATACGCTGGAGGTCGATAGTATCGATGCCGGCCCGGGAGCAAACACCCTGAAGATCGACCTCGGCAATCTGGCTCCGGGCGTCGTCCGCGTGCTCGATTTCAGTCTGCGCAGCAACGCCCCGATACGCGTCGGTGCGAACTCGCAGAACAAGGGATTTCTGGCGCATCAGGCGAGTGCGCCCGGTATCCCGTACAGCCTGGTGGTCGGCGGCAATCGGATAGATCTCTCGAGCAACCGACTCACCCAGGCGATCGCAGGGGATCTTTCGAACCGAACGATCGTCCCGTTCCGCATCGAGGTCGAGCCGAATTACGGTGCGGCCGCCGGGACGTATTCGGATGTCCTGACGATCACCTTTCAGGTCGACGGCTGATACCGGCCTCCGCCTCGGGGCGTTAACTTGAACAGGAGGTGGGATGCGTACAGGGTATGGCCTTTGGAACGCCGAACACGGGAGCGCGGTGATGGGATCGGATCGGGAGGATCACCCGGAGCAAAGACGGGGCGTCGATCTTCGCCGGAGCCCGCGTCACCGCCTGGTGTTGCCCGTCGACCTCGCATTCGAGAACGAAACCTCGAATGCGCTGGTCCTCGATCTTTCCGAGAACGGGTGCCTTATCGAAGCGGAACGGCGCATTGAGCTGGGCGAAACGCTCCAGATCGAATTCTACGAGAACCCCGAGCTGCGGTACAAGGCCAAGATCATTTGGGGCGGCGACGCGCTGTACGGGTGCCAGTTTTTCCAGCCCATACCCGAAACCATCGTCGAGGAAGCGCGGCTCTGGACCGTCCCGAGGCTGATCGGCGAGGCGATCGACGGGGCGTCGGCGGACCAGCTGCCAATCGCGATAAGGGCCGCGCGCAGCAGCGCGGGCCTGTCCGCTGCCGAACTCGCCCGGCGCGCTGGCGTCAGCAGACCCACTCTCTGGTCGTGGGAAACGGGAAAAAGCCGCCCGACGAAAGAGAACCTGGCCAATCTCAAGCAGGCCTTGCAAATGGAAATGGGCGACGGTGCAGGGCGCGCCGAAGACGACGAACCGGTCGGGAAGGTTCAGCCATCGCTCAACCAGGTCGTCGAGCGCCATCGCCAGTCGATGGCAGACGAACTCGGCGTCGCGCCCGGCAGTATCAAGATCAGCATCGCGTTCGATTGAACGCGACGCAGCGTCGCGCCGTTCGGGCGCGCCATCGCCGCCGTCCGCCCCGTTCAACTGTCCTTCGCGAATTGCAGGTTCTTCTGGATCAGCTGGGCGCTGAAAACGGTCCCCCTGACCCCGCGGCGCGTACAGGTGACGCCAGCGTGTCTGAGCAAGCCAGCAGCCAGACTTGAGCCCAATACCATTGTAAAGTTACCAATCCCGCCTAAGGTTGGCGCCTCAACCAGGGGGGCCTGCCATGAAGTTTCTTGTCGTTTCCGTTGCCGCGTTGCTTTCAACTGCCGCGTCGGCGGAGACCCACCAATATCGCGTCCTCTTCGGCGGCGATGATGTAGGCGGGTTGGAAGTCGAAACCGCCGGCAACACGTCGAACATCGAGTTCGACTACAAGCAGAATGGCAGAGGTCCGACCATCACGGAGAAGGTGGAGGTCGATGCGGAGGGCATCCCGACCAACTGGACCATCACGGGCCGCACCACTTTCGGGAACCCGGTGAACGAGAGCTATGCCTGCACTGACGGGAAAGCGAGTTGGCAGGACTCGACTGGCCCAGGTTCCGCAGACGCGTGTTCATTCTACATCGACCAGAACGGCAGCCCTTGGGGCATTTCCTTGCTCGCCAAAGCCCTGCTTGCGGTTCCGGACGCTCAAATGGCGGTGCTTCCCGGCGGAACTGCCCGGATCAGGGCGCGTGATACTGCGACCTACGACGGGGCCGACGGGGAGGTGACCGTCACCACCTACGAAATCACAGGGCTGTCGACCGATCCGGCCCATATCACCCTTGATCAGGACCTGAATTTATTCTCGGTCGCGGACCCTCGTTTCGCGATCGTTCGGAAAGGCTATGAAGCGGCTGACGAGGCGCTTCGCGCCGAAGCCGAACGTTACTCGACGCAGCGCTTTGTCGAAATACAGGCAAAGGCCGCCCGCAACTTCGATGGTCCGGTTCGCATTCGCAACGTGCGCATTTTCGATCCGAAAACGCTTGCCCTGACGGAAGCCAGGGATGTCGTCATATACGGCGAGCGCATTGCCAGTATCGAGGACTTGGGCAGTCTCCCGACCGAAGGCGAAACCGTGATCGACGGGGCGGGGGGCACGCTTGTTCCCGGCATGTACGAAATGCACGGCCACATAGGCCAGGACAATGCCCTGATGAACATCGTGGCGGGCGTCACGTCAGTCCGTGACATGGGAAATGAGAACGAAGTCCTGGACGGGCTGATCGAACGGATCGACGAGGGTATTATCGCGGGGCCTCGCATCAGCCGGTCGGGATTTATCGAGGGCCAATCCGAATTTTCCGCAGCGACGGGTGAAATCGCAGCTAACGAGCAGGCAGCCATCGATCTTGTGCGTTGGTATGCCGCGCGCGGCTATCCGCAGGTGAAGCTGTACAATTCCATGAATCCCGAATGGGCGGATGCCGTCGTTGGCGAAGCCCATGATCTCGGCATGCGCGTAGCCGGCCATGTGCCAGCTTTTTCGACTGCAGACGCCATGATCGATGCCGGTTTCGACGAGATCACGCACGTCAATCAACTGATGCTCGGCTGGGTCCTGAACGAGGGAGAAGACACACGCACCCTCTTCCGTTTCACCGCGATGCAACGATTTCCCTCGCTCGATCTGGACGGCGACCTGGTCCAGTCGACCCTGGACAAGATGGCGGAAAAGGGCGTTGCGCACGATCCCACCATTGCCATTCACGAACTGGGTTTGACGGCCATCGACGGGCAGGTTCCCGCAGGCTCGATCGACGTGTTCGACAATATGCCGGTCAACACGCAGCGGTACATGAAGCAGGCTTTGTTCGGCACGGAAAACCAGGCGGAGAGAGATGCCTACATAGCGGCTTTCGACACGATCATCGAGACGCTCACGCTGATGAATGACAAGGGCATTCTCCTGGTTCCTGGCACGGACCTCGGCGGCAGTTTTGCGTATCACCGCGAACTCGAACTCTTCGGGAAGCTCGGCATGTCTCCGGCGCAGGTGTTGAGGCGGGCCACCTATGACATGGCCGAATACCTCAATCAGGATCAGGAACTGGGCTCGATCGAGAAGGGCAAGTATGCGGATTTCTTCCTGGTGCCCGGTGATCCGACAGCCAATCTGAAGGAAATCAAGAGGATCCAGATGGTGGTATCGAACGGGACGGTTTACTTCCCGAGCGATATCTACCCTTTCTTTGGTATCGAGCCATTCGCTGAGGCTCCGGAGATCTTAGCCGAATAGACGGTTCCGACAGGCGCGGTCGGTAGTCTTCTCCCATCCGGCCGAATTGGTGCCATACATGCTGCCGTTCTCAAGACCACGGCAGGGTGCCACGTGGTTTTGACTGGGTGGGAAGCCTACGCTTCGCGAGCGCTTGATAAGTGTCAGGATGGTGGCTGGGGTGGCAGGGACCTCAGCTAAGAAAATCGTGCCTCGAAAACCGCAGAAATGCGTCGGACAATTGCCACTCGGCGGGTGAGTTGGGACACCTACTTGGGACAGTCGCTTGTGGCAATCCCACCTCCATATCTTGTCCCAAGACGAGTCGTTTTGCGCGAGATGCCAACACACGTGAACGCCGCGCTTGGCTACCCCGCATTGTCACGATCGACATTTTCGATTGATGGTTTTTCGATCAGGTCGGCATCACGGCTATGGAAATAAAGCGAAAGGGGGTCGATTTCGTAAGGAGTTGAAGGCAATTATTGGTTGCAGATAATCGATTAAAATTGCGCGCGATTCTGCGGCGCGAAGTCTTGAAATACAGGGTGGGGTAACGTGAGCACTGAGGCATTTTTCAATTCCCCTATTCTCAACTCACCTTACCGACGGCCAGATCGGCACTGGCAACTGGGGGATGCCGGACAGCCTACCGGCGTCGTCGAAAGTGGCAGGCGTCGCAGCGATCTCACCACTCCGATCCCGAAGCCGAGAGCGACGCGCGGTAAGAGTGCAGCACAGGCCGATATCTTCGCGGACGCGCAGGGCGACATCTATGATCCGACAGAGATCATCAACGGTATCCGGCAAGCAGTCGATGCTTGGCGGGAGCTTCCCGAGAGCCAGTGGCAAGTGACGCCAACGACCGCGCGTCTCCTGCGCCATTGGCGCTCGGGCGAAATGCCGCTCCCGCCCTTCTTCTGCCAAATCGAGGCGGTCGAGACCGTGATCTGGCTGACCGAGGTGGCGGGCAAGCCTGAGCACAAGGGGCGCAAGGCGAAACTCGCTACGGCGCAGCGTTACTGGGAGCATCTCTTCGCTGCCAACGAGGCGTCGAACCCCGATCTCGTTCGCATGGCGCTGAAGCTGGCAACGGGTGCCGGCAAGACGACAGTCATGGCCATGCTGATCGCATGGCATACGCTCAATGCCGTTCGCCATCCCAACGCCAAGCGCTTCTCCAAGGGTTTCCTGATCGTTGCGCCCGGCATCACTATCAAGGACCGCCTACGCGTCCTGCAGCCTAACGATCCCGAAAGCTATTACAGCACCCGGCACATCGTGCCTGAAGATATGCTTCGCGATCTGGGGCAGGCGAAGATCGTCATCACCAACTACCACTCCTTCAAGAAGAAGGACGAGGTTAGCCTCAACAAGGTCCAGCAGGCTGCCTTGGCGACCGAGCCCAAGCAGGAGAGTGACGGCTCCATGCTCCGGCGGGTCGCCGGCCCTCTGATGGGCATGAAGAATATCGTCGTGCTGAACGACGAGGCGCATCATTGCTATCGCGAACGCCCGCTCTCGCCGGAAGAGGAAAAGGCGCTCAAAGGCGACGAAAAAGCGGAGGCCAAGGAAGCCAACGAAGCGGCTCGTCTGTGGATCAGCGGGCTGGAAGCGATGAAGCGCACGCTCGGTCTCAACATGGTCTACGACCTGTCGGCGACGCCCTTCTTCCTGCGGGGTTCCGGATACCGCGAAGGCTCGCTTTTCGGTTGGGTGATGAGCGATTTCTCGCTCATGGACGCAATCGAGTGCGGGATCGTCAAATTGCCGCGCGTGCCCATCATGGACAATGTCGAGGGCGGTGACACACCGATGTTCCGCAACCTGTGGGAGCATGTCGGGACGAAGCTGCCCAAGAAAGGCAGGGCTAAATCCGGGTTCGACGATCCACAGAAGCTTCCCAACGAACTCCTGTCCGCGATCGACGCGCTTTACGGTCATTACGAGAAGACCTTCGATACCTGGAAGGAGCACGGCCTGGGCGTCGAGCCGGTCTTCATCGTCGTCTGCAACAACACGGCCACCAGTAAGCTGGTCCACGACTACATCGCCGGCTACGAGATTACAGATAAGCACGGAAATACATCTCTTCAGCAAGGGAAGTGCGAGCTTTTCCGTAATTTCGATCCCGATGGGGATGCGCTTCCTAAGATGCGGACCTTGCTGATTGATAGCCAGCAGATCGAAAGCGGCGAGGCGATCAGTGCCGAGTTCAAGACCGCAGCCGAGCCGGAAATCGCTCGTTTCAAGGACGAACTGGTCCAGCGCACTGGCGACAGGGCCGCTGCCGAGAAAATCGACGATACGGCTATCTTGCGCGAAGTCATGAATACTGTCGGTCGCCCCGGCCAGCTGGGCGAAGCCATACGTTGTGTCGTATCAGTATCGATGCTCACCGAGGGATGGGACGCCAATACGGTCACGCATGTTCTCGGGGTCCGCGCCTTCGGCACGCAGCTTCTGTGCGAGCAGGTCATCGGTCGTGCGCTGCGCCGCGTTTCCTACCGTTTAAACGACGAGGATCGCTTTGACGTCGAATACGCCGATATCTTCGGCATACCCTTCGACTTCACGGCACAGCCCCAGAATGCCACGATCAAGCCACCACCACCGATGGTGCGTGTCGAAGCGATCAGCCTTGAGCGCGACGACGTCGAAATCCGTTTCCCAAGGGTCGAAGGATATCGGACGGAATTGCCGCGCGATACGCTCCGGGCGGAATTCACCGATGACTCGACGCTGGAGCTGACCCCTGACCTCGTCGGCGCCGCGCAGACGGTGAATTCGGGAATCGTGGGCGAAGAAGCCGAGATGAACCTCGACCATCTCGCGGATACGCGGCCTGCCACGATCCAGCTGCGCCTCGCGGATCGCATCGTCCGGCGCCGTCTCACCGAGGATGGCGAGGTTCCGAACCCGGCGCTCATCATGGAAATGCGCAAGATCGTGCGCCGCTGGATGAGCGAACATCTCGTCTGCAAGGGGAATACGCAGCAAGCGCAGCTGCTCTATTACGACATTGCGGACCGGGTGGCCGACCGGATCATGGCGGCGATCATCCGCGGGGCCGAAGGCGGCAACCGCGTGATCGCCATGCTCGATCCATACAACCGGGAAGGTTCAACCCGCCACGTGGGTTTCAATACGAGCCAAGACCGATATGAAACCGGTCCGAAATGCCACATCAACTACGCCATCGCGGACAGCGACTGGGAGCTCGAGTTCTGCCGCGTCGCCGATGCACACCCGCGCGTGCTGGCATGGGTCAAGAACCACAACCTTGGCTTCGAGGTGCCGTATCGAGCTGGCGGAGAGGCCCGTCGATATCGGCCCGATTTCATCCTCCAAATCGACGATGGGAACGGAGCGGATGACCCGCTAAACCTCGTCGTCGAGATCAAAGGCTTCCGCAACGAAGACGCGAAGGACAAAGCCGACACGATGGCTACCTACTGGGTGCCCGGGGTGAACAACCTCGGCACCATGGGACGCTGGGCCTTTGCGGAATTCACCGACAAATGGACGATTCAGACCGAGTTCGAAGGCGTCATCACGGAGTGGATAGACAAGGTCGGCACAGCGAAGGAACCAGCATGAGCTTCGATACGACCAAGACCAATCTTAAGGATCTTCTGGCCGAGGTGCATTCTGGAAAGCTTCAGCTACCGGATTTTCAGCGTGACTATGTCTGGGACGAGGACGGCGTTCGCAGCCTCCTCGCGAGTATTGCCAAGGGATTTCCCGTTGGCGCACTGCTGACGCTGGAGCGCGGAGGCAGCGTCGAGTTCAAACCGCGCGGACTTCGCGGCACGTCCTTCGAGAACAAACCGGAAGAGGAATGCCCTTCGCCCGAAATGCTTTTGCTGGACGGGCAACAGCGCATGACCTCGCTCTATCAATCCGTATTTTCTGATAAGCCAGCCGAAGTCCGGACCGCCAAGGGTAAGAAAGTCCGGCGGTTCTTCTACCTCGACGTCGAGAAAGCGATGCAGGGCGGCTCCGAATTCGAAGAAGCCATTATCACGATTCCCGAAGATCGCATCATGAAGGGGGCGTTCGGGAAGGCTGAAGGGGTCGATGTTTCGACGAGCGAACTCGAATACGCGAACCTCATGTTTCCACTGAATCAGGCCCTAAATCCGACTCAGTGGATCTTCGATTGCGTCGCATATTGGAAGGGACGCGACCAAGACCGTATGCAGGAACTCTTCGCCTTTCAGAAGGACATTCTCGAGCGAATACAATCTTACGCCATGCCTGTGATCCGGCTCGACAAGTCGAACAGCCGCGAAGCGGTATGCACCGTATTCGAAAAGGTGAACGTTGGCGGCAAGAAGCTGGACGCGTTCGAACTAGTAACCGCAATCTATGCCGCTGACCGTTTCAACCTCCGCGAAGACTGGTTCGGCGATCCGAAAGCGGGCACCAAAGGCCGCCTCGAACTCATGCGCGGGGATACCCCGTCCAAGGGGCTTTTTCAGGACGTCGCCAATACCGATTTCCTCCAAGCCTGCACCGTTCTTCACACCATGGACGAACAGGAGAAGGCGATCGCGGAAGGGAAGACCGGCAAGGCCATTCCTGCCATCTCCTGTCGCCGCGAGATCATGCTCGGCCTGCCGCTTGAAGCCTATCGCACGCATGCCGACGGCGTGCAGGCTGGCTTTGTCGAAGCAGCCAAATTCCTGAATGGCGAGAAGATCGTTTGGGGTCGCGATTTGCCATATCCGCCACAGATGGTGGCCCTTGCCGCCTTCTTCGCGCGTTACGGCAGCAAGCTGTCGGCGCCGCAGCAGGAAAAGCTGCGTAACTGGTATTGGTCTGGTGTGCTCGGCGAATACTATGGCAGTGCCACGGAGACCAAGATCGCCCGCGACGTGCCGCAGCTCATTCGTTGGATGCAAGACGGTGAAGAGCCACGCACTGTCTGGGATACTTACTTCCAGATAGACCGCCTCGACAGCCTGCGGATGCGTCTCTCCGCGGCCTACAAGGGCCTTCATGCCTTGCTGATGCGCGAGGGATGCCGGGATTTTATCAGCGGCAAGCCGGTCGACCTGATGACGATCTATTCCGACCCGCTCGATATCCATCACATCTTCCCGCGCAAATGGTGCGACGATCGCGGGATCGACCCCAATCTCTACAACAGCATCGTCAACAAGACCGCGCTCTCCGCCGGCAGTAACCGGGAGATTGGTGGAAGCGCACCGTCGGCGTATCTCGCGCGTATCGAGCAGAAATACCGGTTCGAACCCGACCAGCTCGACGCGATACTGCGCACACACCTCATCGACCCTGATGCATTGCGCGCGGACGATTTTGAGGGCTTCTACAAGGCCCGCAAGGAAGCTCTAGCGAAACTCGCGCAGTCCGCACAGGGCAAGGCAGTCGTCACCGACAACGACGAGGAGGCCGGTCTTCCCGACCCCGAAATGCGCGAAGCGGAAACGCTGGAGAACATGGTCGAGGACGACTTGCCGACGAATCAGTTGACGGGAGCTGTCGCGTGATTTTTCATCGCAACGTTCATCGCAACGTTCATCGCAACGTTCATCGCAACGTTCATCACGATTTTAATTGCACATTAGGACAAATGGTCCTATCCAACCTGCACATCCGCCCCTTGAGAGTAGGTTCGCTCGACTATCCAGAGTGTTACCGAAATCTTGGGGCTTTTCTTTTGCCCGGCATCCGCGAGACGCGGATATGAGCCGGGAAATAGCGATATTGATCGACGGCGGCTTTCTGACGAAACGTCTGCCGAAGCTCGTGAGCGAAGAGCATCACAAGACACCGGCAAACGTCGTCGGCTCGATCCGCTTCATGTGTCATCGCCACGTAGAGCGTCTTACGGGCGACACCGATCAGAACTGGCATCGTCACGTCTATCGCATATTCTACTACGATGCCGAACCTTTCGAGGGGCAAGCGCACCATCCGCTTACGAACAAGCAAATAGATTTCGGAAAGAGCGACCGGGCAACTTTCCAACGCGAAATTTTTGATCTGCTTCGCAAACAGCGAAACGTCGCGTTACGACTCGGCAAGGTCAATCGACTCGGTGGATGGACGGTCACCGGCGGACGAATGCAGAAGCTTTTCCGCACACGCGCCGCACTTGAACAAATCGATTTTGCTCAAACGCTGGCAGACGGTTCGTTAAACCTCTCGCCAGAACAAGTCGCCGCTCTGGCCGATTGTAAACAGCGGTGGCTGGAGGTCGAAGCACATAATGTTGCTCTCGATCTGCGCCAGAAGGGCGTCGATATGCGCATCGGCCTGGATATCGCATCGCTCACGCTCAAGCGGTTGGCAAAGACAATCATACTCATTGCAGGTGACAGCGATTTCGTGCCTGCCGCGAAGCTTGCACGCCGCGAAGGGCTCCAATTCATCCTCGATCCGCTTTGGCAAAGCGTGAACGATGATCTCTACGAACACATCGACGGACTACAATCAGGTCTGCCTCGCCCGACTGGAAGCGCGCCTGCCGCGCAAGAGCCGCATCTCAAGGACGCAGAATAATGGCCCGCTCACCCAAAAAACCCCTCCGCGTCGAAACGCTCACGCATGACGAGGCGACGCGCAAGAACGCGCCCACGGCCGAGCTCGAAACCTTTGTCGATGCCGAGACCAAGCGGCCGATCGAGGTCGCCTACGAGCTGCGCAATCGTGATCTCGATCCGCAGCTGGTGTGGCGGGGGAAGGATGTGGCGGACTGGTCGGACCTCGTGGTCGAGGCGCCGCCGCTCTATATCCAGGAGAAGATCCATCCCAAGGCGCTGATCGAGGATTTGAAGCGCGCCAGCCAGCGCGACGAACCCGACGACGCGCCTGACCTGTTCGCCGATTTCAACGGCGTCGATCCGGAGGCGCGGACCGAGTTCTACGCGCATGACCAGCACTGGTCGAACCGCATGATCCTGGGCGACGGGCTGAAGGTGATGGCATCGCTGGCCGAGCGCGAGGGGCTGAAGGGCCAGGTGCAGTGCATCTATATCGACCCGCCCTATGGCATCAAGTTCAACTCCAACTTCCAGTGGTCCACCACCTCGCGCGACGTGAAGGACGGCAAGGCCGACCACCTGACGCGCGAGCCCGAGCAGGTGAAGGCCTTTCGCGACACCTGGGCGGACGGCATCCACTCCTACCTCACCTATCTGCGCGACCGCCTGACCGTGGCGCGCGATCTCCTGACCGAAAGCGGCAGCGTCTTCGTCCAGATTAGCGATGAGAACGTCCACCGGGTCCGAGCGCTGATGGACGAGGTGTTTGGGGGCGAGAATTTCATTAGTCTCATCACCACGAAGAAAAGTGGTGGCATGGGTCAATCATACATCGACAACGTTGCAGACTACATCGTTTGGTATGGTCGTGATGCTACGAAAACCAAATACCGGTCACTCTATAACAAGAAGTCATTGGCCTCTGGTTCTGGTGCTCGATATCGATCCCTTCAATTGGCCGATGGGACTTCTCGTCCCGTTTCGAAAGAAGAGGTCGCCGACCCCTCCACGATGCCCGCCGGATCTCGTGTCTATCTCGGGGGTCCACTGACCTCGCAGACATCAAGCACATCCACGGTTTATGATTTTGAGATCGAAGGACGGAAGGTCCGTATCCGCAAGGGAGGTTGGAAGACTAGCTATGATGGGATGCAGCGTCTCATCAAAGCAGGGCGCATTTTTCCGACCGCTACCTTCGCCAACTACAAGCTGTTCTTCGACGATTTCGCAGCCTTGGCCATTGCCAACCTCTGGCAAGACACGATGGGCACAGCCGAGCAGGATAAGACATACGTCGTGCAGACGACAACGAAGGTCGTTCAACGCTGCATCCTGATGACCACCGATCCCGGCGATCTGGTGCTCGATCCCACGTGCGGGTCGGGCACCACGGCCTATGTCGCCGAGCAGTGGGGGCGGCGGTGGATCACGATCGACACGAGCCGGGTCGCGCTCGCGCTCGCCCGGGCGCGGATCATGGGCGCGCGCTATCCTTGGTATCTGCTCGCCGACAGCCGCGAGGGGCAGGTGAAGGAAGGCGAGATCACCCGCACCCCGCCGCGCGATACGCCGACGCAAGGCCGCCTGCGCCAGGGCTTCATCTACAAGCGCGTGCCGCACATCACGCTCAAAAGCATCGCCAACAATGCCGAGATCGACACGATCTGGGAGGAGTATCAGGCCAAGCTCGAACCGCTGCGCGTCGAGATCAACGCGATGCGCGGCCGGGATGGCTCCGACCCCGACCTGCCGCCCTTCGAGGAATGGACCATGCCGCGCGAACCGGGCTCGCCTTGGCCGGAAGATGCCGCCAAGGCGCTGGAAAAGGCGCGCAACGAAAGCGCGTCCGATGCCGTCCGCACCAAATGGCTCGCCAAACTGAACGAGGAACTGGGCCGCGACTACACGCTCGACACGCTGCCCGAACACCCCGTCGATCCCTGGAACGACCCGGAATGCGAGAAACTGCACGCGCAATGGTGGAAGCTGCGCATCGAGCGCCAGCAGGAAATCGACGCCAGCATCGCTGCCAAGGCGGACACCGAATATCTCTACGATCAGCCATACGAGGACAAGTCCCGCGTCCGCGTGGCCGGTCCGTTTACGGTCGAGAGCCTGTCGCCCCACCGCGTTCCTGCGGTCGATATCGACGACAGCTTCTTCGACGAGATCGAAGCTGCCGAAGGTCGCGCGAAGAAAGGGACGAGCGGCGAACGTGCCGACTTCGCCGAAATGGTGCTCGACAATCTGAAGCGCTCGGGCGTCCAGCAATCCTCCCGCGACGACAAGCTGGTGTTTGAAAGCATGAAGCTGTGGCCCGGTGAATGGGTCGTGGCCGAAGGCACGGTGGTGCAAAAATCGCTCGACGAAGCAGAGGACGAGGACGGCGAGGAAGCTGGGACCAGTCCCACGACTGCCCGGCCAAGCCGCCGCGCCGCCATCCTGATCGGCCCCGAATACGGAACCGTCAGCCGCGCCTCGCTCGTCGCTGCCGCGCGCGAGGCATCGGAAGCCGGCTTCGACATCCTGATCGCCGCTGCCTTCAATTTCGATGCGCAGGCGACCGAGTTCACCAAGATGGGCGCGCTCACCGTGCTGCAGGCGCGCATCAATCCCGACCTGCACATGCCCGATCTCGCCAATACCGGCGCGGGCAACCTGTTCACCGTATTCGGCGAGCCCGACATCGTGGTGCATGACGAGGGCGACGATAGGGTCAGCATCGAAGTGCAGGGCGTCGATATGTATAAGGGCGGCCAGATCGAAAGCGGCGACGCTGACGACATCGCCGTGTGGTTCATCGACACCGACTACAACTACGAAAGCTTCTTCGTTCGCCACGCCTACTTCCCCGGTGCGAACGATCCCTACAAGGCTCTGAAGACGACGCTGAAGGCGGAGGTCGATCAGGAAGCCTGGGACAGCCTCAATCGCGTGCGCTCACGGCCGTTTGCAAAGCCGAAGGATGGCCGGGTGGCGGTGAAGGTGGTGAACCACCTTGGGGATGAGGTGATGAAGGTGCTGGAGGTTTAGATGAACGAGATTCAGCGCCGGTTTTCCGAGCTATGCAAATTGGGCGGACGTCCCAAAGGAGGTCCTGCTCGCGGCAAGGTTCAGGATTTATTGAAGGACGGTGGTGAACGCCTCAACCGTCTTGCCTTCGACGAGACGCGCGAGGCAATCGACGATCACCCGGACAGCGATCCCTGGCATGTTTGTTTCACGGTCGGGCTAGCATGGGGCCACCTTGCCCGGCTCGAAAAACCCTTCATCAGCAAGGCCGTGAACTATCTCGGCTCAGGGGATCCGCTTCAACTTGATGAAGCTTCAAAATTTTGCCTCGAGCGTGGCCCAGGGCCTTTGCGAGCGTCTCTAGCTGGCGCAAAGAACCTTTTCGAAACTGTCCGCTTGCCTATCGAACTTCCAGACAGTTTGGACCAAATCGACCGCGCACAGCAAAGATGGCTAGGAAAGATCACCGGGCCAAACAGGCCACGCTATATCGGATCGTGGAATGCGACCGCAATGTTCATGGTCGCCACCTTTGCGCAACCCAAATTGGCACAGACGATGCGCAAGAACGACTTCATGCTACCACCGGGCGGACCGATCACCTTGGCTTTGGCCAAGCTTCACCGTTCTCATACGATCAGTGCCATACCCGCCGGCGGAGATATGGATGATGACGGTTGGGAGCCCGGAGTGTTATACGAGAATAACGCACTTATGGCCGAACTTATTCCGGGGCCGGCCAACTTGAACATGATCGATCTGCATAGCGGCCTCTACCTCCTCGGGACGAACCACTCTCAAGCGGACAGCTGGATTTCGTGACGCTCCTCTACGCATCCACATTCGCCGATGCGCTGGCCAAGCTTACCCATCAGGAGCAGAAGCAGGTCAAGATCACGACGGTTGATCTGATGATGGACCCGAAGGGCGCAGGTCTCAGCCTCGAACGGCTGACTAGGGCAGGGGACGACAAGGTCTGGTCGGCGCGCGTATCGCGGGACTTGCGCATCATCCTGCGGCGTGACGGCGACGACAACCTGCTCGCGTATGTCGGCCACCACAACGATGCCTACCGCTGGGCGGAGCGACGCAAATTCATTCCCCACGAGCGGTCAGGCGCGATGCAAATCGTGGAAGTGATTGAAGACGAGAAGAAGGCCGAGACTGAATACGGTGACCATTCCAGCGCGACGGAAACTGCGGAAGATGTCGTGCAGCCATTCTGGTCCTTGACTGATGACCAACTCCTCGATGTCGGCGTGCCGCGAGAATGGTTGAGCCATGTGCAGGCAATGCCGGAGGAAGATATCGACAGCCTTTTCGATCGACTTCCGGCTGAGGCTGCAGAAGCCCTCTATGACTTTGCGACGGGCGGTAAGCTTGAGGATCATATTGTCACACAGGCAGAACCGGGTGCCGATCCCTACGCCCATCCCGACGCACAGCGCCGCTTCCGCGTGTTCGACAATATCGACGAACTCACCGCGGCGCTCGACGCTCCCTTCGAGAAATGGGCAGTCTTCCTGCACCCGGCGCAGCGGGAACTCGTGCGCCGAAAGGTGACCGGCCCAACCCGCGTTACCGGATCAGCGGGAACGGGTAAGACCATCGTGGCACTCCATCGCGCCGTGCATCTTGCAGAGCAGAGAGAGACCGCGCGCGTTCTCCTGACCACCTTCTCCCCAGAGCTTGCGCTAGCCCTGTCCGCAAAGCTTGAAATCCAGACGCAGGCTGTTCCCGAGTTGCGTGAGCGCATTACGGTCCGGCCGCTCGATGAAGCAGCGGTGGAGTTGTATTGCCAGCAGTTCGGCGAGCCAGACCTTGTCGACCATAGCCATATACGGGAGCTGATCGAGAAAGCTCTATCGGCAGGCATTGGTGGCGACCTTACACCGCAATTCCTGCTGGAAGAATGGCAGGAGCTGGTCGATGCCTGGGGCGTTACCGACCCGGAGAGTTACGCCACACTTCCCCGTATAGGTCGCCGCACACGATTGGGTCCGAAGCAGCGGGAGGCCGCGTGGACTGTATTCGACCATGTCCGAACCCGGATGGCCGAGCTCGGTTTGGTTACCCGTGCGATGATCTACAACCGGCTGACGGGGTGGGTCGAGGATAGAGGAACAATTCCATTCGAACATGTCGTCGTCGACGAAGCTCAGGATCTCACCGTCGCACAGGTTCGCTTCCTTGCAGCGGTGGGCAATGGGCGAGACGATGCCCTCTTCCTTGCCGGCGATATCGGGCAGCGCATATTCCGGCTGCCCTTCAGCTGGGTGAAGCTGGGTCTCGACATTAGGGGCCGCAGCCATTCGCTGCGGGTCAACTACCGCACGTCGCATCAAATCAGGGCAATGGCAGATCGCCTGCTTCCGCCTGCGATTACCGATCTGGATGGCGTGGAAGAGGGGCGGCGAGGCACGGTGTCGATCTTCGATGGTCCCATTCCGGAAGTTCGCCTGCTGGACAGCAGCGAAGCCGAAGTGCAGTTCGTAAGCGATTGGCTTCAGCGCTGCATTACATCTGGAATCCCTTCAAAGCAGATTGCAATACTCGTCCGTAGCCCCGATCAGCTTGATCGCGCGCGGAAGGCTGCCGAAGATTCCGTGGCCGCATCAGCTGTTTCCGAGCCACCCATCGTTACCGTCATGCACGATGCGAAAGGGCTTGAATTTCGGGCGGTGGCGGTGGTGGCGTGCGACGAGGATGTAATTCCAGACCCACACCGTCTTGCCTCGATCGGCGATGTCGCCGAGATGGAAAGCGTATACGAGACGGAGCGACACTTGCTCTACGTGGCTTGCACACGTGCGCGTGATCGATTGCTAGTCAGTGGTGTCGTTCCCGGGAGCGAATTTCTAGACGATCTTCGATAGGGGCTTTGGACTGCTACGCATCGCTTCCCACCTTATGGCTGGCTGTCACCTGGTGTGACAGAAATAGCTTTGCCGACTAGATAGGTCGTGGTACTCGCAGATGACATTTCAGTCGCAATCTCGATGTAGCCATATGGTCCATCACTAGAGCCAGAAACCGTGGCTAAGATCATCACCCGCCAGAACCCCAAGACCGGCAAGACCGAGCGTCCCTATCGAGACAGGCAGGGCAATTTCGTCCTCGGCGACCCTGCCTTCGGAAACAAACTGCATCACCGCGAAAACGCGGTGCTCACAACCGACTATGACGAGGCATTGCAGCTCGTTCGCAAGGGCTTTTCAATCCGGATCTCCGCGGGTGACGGCACTCCACCCTCGCTGATCAGTGCTGGCAAGCTAACCCTCACCGAAGTCGACGAAGTAGCCGAGGGCGAAATTCCGCCCGGCGGTCCCCAAGCGTCATTCACGCGCAACGAAGTGATGCTCGACCTGCGCAAGGCCTTAATCGCCGAAGCAGCTATGATCGCCCATTGGGGCAGCTACGAAGCCGCCGAAGTCTTCCTAGGCTTCCCATCCTCCCATGATGCTGGCGAGCCCTATGATGATGCCGATCCGGTCGAGGTGGACCTATCTCGATTTCGGGCTACAGCCCTCATCGATGCCAGCTACGACTGGGCCTTCCAGACCGGCAAGCCGAAGGCATTCCGCCCTGAATCCTGGGACGACCTGGGCTCACTCATGGACGGTGCTTCTCCCGGTACGATCAGTACCTCATCACCAATGGGCGACCCGGACAGTGCTTTACGCGTGACCATCGGCACCGCATTCGCGCGCTGGAAATTCGAGTTTGAGACCTGGCTCCCCCTATCGGTGCGAGAGCTCGCTTACCTCGCCCAAATGACCGAGGTCGCCGCACGCAATGCTCTGGCCAAGGCAGGCCTCAAGGGTCGCGGCGGCATCGACAATGATACGGCTCGGGAATGGCTCGCGCAGAGGCAGAAGTTCGTCCCTACACGAACAGAACTTCTGCCAGTCGACCGTCCTTAACGATTGTCCACATACTCTCTGGTCACCGTGTCCGGAGGGTGTCCCGCTTGCTATAACCTGGTCATAGCATCAATGACCGAAGACCCGATGCTCTCGCATAAACCCCTTCCGGCAGCGTGACCATCGTCCCGATGCTCTTACATAACTCTCCTCCGGCAGCGTGACCATCGTCCCGATGCTCTTACATAACTCTCCTCCGGCAGCGTGACCATCCACCCGATGCTCTTACATAGTCTTCGGGAATCCGAGCAGACCAACCGCCTCACTGCAGTTCGAGGGCTGGCAAGGGCTGGCTGCCCTAAGTATTAGTTGGCGCAACATCGCACGAGTGGGATGCAGCCGTTGGCAGCATCCGCATCGTGCGGCGCGACGTGGCTTGGCCACGCCGGTCACCACAGGTGCCCAGTGCGGCGCAGCGGCGCCTTGAAGGTTGAAGGCTGTTAATCTGCCGTACAGTTGACGATTGGAAACTGTTGTATTCATTGAATATATTTCTTTAAATGGCAGCGAGCGTGTGAGATAATGATCCCATGCGGTATCAACCTGACCCTGCTGTCGATGCTCTTGCACAACGCGAACGCGAGCTGGCCGCTTTTGCTCGAAGCAGCCGTGACCTTCCGCCTCTGACTCCGGAGGCGGTCAGCTTGCACGTCAAAAACGAGGGCGGATGTGTGGCGAAAGCGCGCGCCAACCTTGCGGGATTGGTCGGATCCCTAGCCCCACACGAGCGCCGGGTGGGTGATGACAGCCACATTACGGGTAAGGTTGGCGGAAAAGACAAGAAGCGTCCGGCACGGACGATCTGGATCGACGACTCAGGGCACGTGAAGCGAATTCGCTACAACCAGCCCATTACCCGGCCAGGGCGACCAATCAATGCGCAGGGATTTACGTCTCTCCATTTCGACTTCGAAGCAATAAACAGGGCTCACCTTGAATTCGGCCGCGCGAATGCGCAGGGTCGCAAAGTCAGTCCAGACGATCACATCATATATATCGAGAGAGAAGAGGCCGCCGCCGAACTTCTCGATGCGCTTAAACCAGCTGCGCCATCCTGCGCCGAAAACTTTCTCGAATACCAGGAGCGGGAAAGCGCTGTGGCGGAAGCTGCTGGCGAAGCAGACGAAAAGGCAATCTTCACGAATATCCCGGGTTCAAAAGAAGATCGCATCGCATTGTTTTCCGGTCTAGCCGACCTTGAGAAAGTGGAGCGCGAACCGTCGCTTGAGATCGACCTGAGTCACAATTCCAAACTTACCGCGAAAATCTGCGAGGAGCTTGCCCCCGGAAGGTCGCTGGAAAAGTTCACCGCGAATGCCGCTGGCAGCAAGCTGGCCGTGAAGGGAGCGGATGCGGAAACGATGGCCAGGGTTATCCGGTCACTCGGATGGCGTGACCGTCGCAAAAAGGATGATCGCGTTAAGCGCAAGCCAGACCAGAATGGCGTTAGCTACGATCCGGGCAAATGCGGCCACGTCCAATTTCGACTAGTCGGCGAACTGCCCCACGAGATCGACAATGCGGGGCGAGTCCGGATCATCAAAGGAATATGCGAAGAATTCGAGAAACGCAGTCTTCCCTATATCGCCGTGATGCATGCGCCGGGTTCGACCAACGACGATCGCAATTGGCACTTCCACCTCGTCTATCATGATCGACCGGTCAGTATATTCGACGGGACAGCGACGACCCACCTGAGCCGCATGGACGCCAACGGCAAAATTCCGCCATCGAAGATTAAACGTAAGACCAAGTGGCTCAACGAGCCTTCGATCCAGGCTCAAGTGGGCAAGTGGGACTTTCAGGTTTGCGGCACCTGGATCACGAAGAGCCGCAATCGCAGGCACGTTTACCCTTTCGTGCAACGCAAGGACCGGAGCGTCACGCGTAAGGACTTTGTGCCCGGACTCCGGAAGAGGCTATGCGATCTGACCAATCTTGAACTGGAGCGATACAGGATCGAACGCCGGGTCGATGATCTCAAGCATGCCGAAGCGGGGCGGAAGGCGGTGCCCGGCAAGAAGCTGTTCGCTGCCGACCATGCCAACGAACTCGTCGGTATCCCAACGCCCAGAGGCACCGACAACGAAACGATGCAAGCCTACCAGCGACGCGACCTGCTGGAAGACGAAGACGCTGCCATTCCGCAACGTAAGTACGTCACCGAGGAGGATGAAGAAGCGGTAAGACTAACACTTGGTGACCAGACCGAGCGGCTATCGGTTCTGAGCGAATTGATGTCGCTTCGCCGCGACATCGCCCATCTCCGCAATATTTCGCATAAAGCGGGGGAGCAGGTCGAACGGCTTCTGTCTCGACCCAGCGCAATGGTGGACCGGAACTGCAAGCTTATGCTCGCAGAGCACAAAAAGTCTCGAAATGACTCGCGAAAGATGGATGCCCTGCGTCGGCAGGTCGAGCACGCGCATGACCACATCGACGGAATGCGGGATCTAGCAGGCGATCTGTTTCAACTCCCTGTCGAAGCCGGCCGACACATCACGCGGCTTGAGGAACGGCTGTCCGAGCTCGAGCTAAAAGCAGGCCTCCGCATTGAACCGGTGTTTGCTATCCAAATCGACGATGACAAGGCCCTGCCGCTCAATGCCCGCGCACCGCAAGGTGACGCCGAAACTGCTGGCCGAGGAAATCGCCCTGACGACATTATATCCAACCCTTCCAGAGCCTTGCGCCAGCCCTCCAAACCGACGCCAGAAAGCGCAGCCGCGCCAAGCTCACCATCGATCAAGGCCGTGGCGACGCAATCGGTCTCGAAATCGAACGCGGAAATCAGCGAACGCCAGCGGAAACGAGAGACCAGTGCCCGGATCGATGTCATCTTCAAAGAGAAGGTTCGGTTCGATCTTCATCGCGGGCGGCTTGACGACGGGACCGGGGTCCTTGTCGCGACGATTGATGCCGTCGACAGCCAACTTCATGAGCTGCCAAGGAAAATCATCCTGGTCACAACGGATGAGAAGTCGAGGCTAATTCACATCGCACGCGCGCGACAAATGGAATCGATTTTGAGCGAACAGCCAGTCGCCACGGGCTCCCCACCTACCGAAACGCGCGAAGCACCGCCAAGCGATGCGATAGCACGCGATCCTGGCACCGATATCGCAGGGCAGTCAGGGCAATTGGGTGCACCGAGGGAGCAGTCCCGCTCTGGAACATCTGAGGGCACGATCGGCACGGTCGTCGACGCGATGCCCGGATCAGAAGCCCCTATATCTAATTCAACTCGGACTGCCGCCCCGCGCGCTGCAGACGCGACTTCGGACGGATTGCCCAAAAAAGCGGTTCAGAAACAGTCGGACCGTGACGCCCGTCCAACAGGGAAGGCTAGCGGCGCAGGTGACCATTCCTCCAAAGCGGATTCTCTCACTGGCCGTGAAGTCGTGAGCGAGTTACCTGACGATAAGGCTCCCCGGAATGCGCCGGCCAAGGTCCTTGATACTGCGGTAGCCGATCTCATCGCAAAGTCCAAACAGCGCCGGATTGTCCTCTTCCCTGACCAATATGGACGAATTCACCTGCATTCTAGCGATGCCAAAGCGCCGCTAGTCGCGGCGCGACTGGCAGAGCCAGATGCCCAGAAAAAGCTGAAGCCGATTGCCGACGCGCAGCACGAAGAGCTTGGCATCCTTGCGGGCGTAGCGGCGGCCGCCCCCGGTAGCCTCATACGCCCTAAAAGTGGAATTGCGGGGGCTGACGGAGCTTCTGCTACTGCAAGCCTGATGAAGAGATGGGCCGACAACGAAGAGGTCCAGCTGGCCCTTGGCCAAATGGCTCGACTATCCGCGCCAAACCCTCACGATAAGGCTGACATAGTCCGGCGTCGGGCCCTCTTCCCATCGCTGATACTAGGTAGACAAGAGGCAGTCGACGAGATTGACCAGATGGTTGACCGAAATCTCAACCAAGACGGAGCGGTTCCCAGAAGAGATGTATCCCCCGCATCCTCGGTCGCCACTGCACCGCCGGCGGAGAAACAAAATTCGGTCACGCAGCTTTCGAATCCGGTGGAAGCGCCGTTGCCGCCGCGGAAAGACGAAGACAGCGGATTGGCAACCAATGACAAGGCGTCTCCGGCAGCCGCGCGAGAACGGGATACTTTCTTGACGGAGAAGAAGGAATTGGGTCGGAAGCAGCAGTTGCTTGCTCAGACCACAGTATCTGGTCCGGACTTTCCATAAGTCTAGCGGATGCCTGCGCATATCACCGCATCAGGAAAAGTCCTTTCGGCCAGCGTCGTTGTCCGAGGTCGATAGGTAGAGGGGAAAAGCCCCTCGGTCGGCCTCGCGACACGAGGTAAATACATGAAAAACTCTGAACAACGACCGGAAGTATCCGGCAGCGTCGAAGCGTGCCCGGTCGACCGGCGCATCCTTCGCCCAGTCCGTGGCCGGAACGACTGGCCACGTACGGCACCGGAGGGTGATGCAGTCCGCCGGATTGCAGTCATCGACTGCGAAACCACCGGTCTAGCGGTCGAGCGGCACCAGATCATCGAATTGTGCATGGCCATCGTGCAGGTCAACGATGATGGCCGCATCGTCGCGGTCGAATCCGTCAGGAGGGGACTGGTCGACCCGGGGCACCCGTTGTCGGAAGAGATCGCAGAGCTGACCGGTCTCACTGACCAGGATCTGGCCGGCCGGTCGATCGACGGAGATCAGGTCGCCGAAATGCTGGCATCTTGTGATGGTGCGGTAGCCTTTCATGCCGATTTTGACAGGCCGCATGTGGAGAAGTTGATTGGGCGGCACGTGCCCGTTCCGTGGGGTTGCGCCATGGCCGACGTCCGGTGGCGAAAGCTGGGGTTCGAATCCGGACCTCAGGGCTATTTGCTCAATCAGACGGGCTACTACATGCCGGCCGCTCATCGGGCGAAAGACGATGTCCTCGCGCTTATTCAGCTGCTCGATCACGTGTGCGCGGACGGGGAACCAGTAATGGCCAAGACGCTGGCAGCGATGGACGCGCCTGCATGGCGGTTTCAAGCGCGCGGGGCACCGTACGGCTATAAGGACGATCTGCGCGAGCAGCGATATCGGTGGGCATGGGGACGGCTTCACAACCTCTGGTACAAGCACGTGCGCCAGTCGTCCTACCAGGACGAGCTAGCCTGGTATGTCCGCACCATCGGACAGCAACCGGTAATCGCCCCGCTGCCTGCGAGTGAACGCTACCGCTTCCACACCAGCTGGACACCGGCCTGAACGGTACAACGCCTTAGCAGGGCGGAGAATGTGAGCCTTCCGGCTGAACGGAAAAGGGCTCCGGCCAATAGGCCGCCAATCACACAACAAGGAAATACGAATGATCGATCTCGATATCGGCGGGGCATGCCCCCGCCAGCCGTTGACCTATGCGCTGTCGCAAGCGCTGGGTCTGCCCACCGCCCCCGGTGCCGGAACCGACGCACTGACCGTCGGCACCATGGACTACCCTAGCGAGCCAGCGCTCGAAATGGTCGCACGTGCGGCCATGAAGGCGCGGCAGGATTCGGTGCTGGCGCTTTTCGCGGATGAGCGGACCAGCACCTGCGCGGGCCTAGCGCTGATCTACCGGACGAAAGACGGCGCTCAGGTCATGCAAGTCGAACCATGTCGCCTACGCCGCAGCAGGCCGATGATGCTCGTCACCATCGATCGCCGCCATGCATTCCGTCTGGACAAGCGGTGCCTGCTGACATCGTGCGCGGTGCCCTCCCGCGCGAAGGTCGCGCGCGGCGTCGAACGTGCCTGGGATGAAATCCGCGCTGCCATGCGTACGGTCGAGGTCGACCCTGCGCAGTGGGAAGCCAGCTATTGCGCGCTGTTCACCGATGCGCAGGCGTTCGCCGATTTCATGGCCTGAGCGCTTTCACCACCATCACAATTATCTGCAGGCGGCGTCTTCAGGCGGAGGCGCCGCCTGTTCCGCTTCAAAAACAGGAATATCCATCATGCCTACTACTTCCATGCGTCATCCGCGCGTGCTGTGCGCGCTCACGATCATTCGCGATCGCGGCGAGTTCAGCCCAAGGTCTGCAATTCGTTCGACCGCGATATTTACGGTCACCCGGTCCAGAAACACCGGCGCGCGCTTTTCAATTGACCACCGCGCGTTCGACCGCAACGCCGTGCGTGCTGACATTCTATCCGGCTTGGCCGCGCGCATACCGTTGGATGCCACTCTCATCGCGCGCGCCTCGCGTACGCCGCAGCACTATCAGCGCCAAAGCTTCACGGCTCCCGGACCGCTACCGCCAGCCGATTTGCAGCTGCTGCAGCGGGAGCGCCCGGACCTCGATATCCTGCCGCTAGAATGCGCGAGCAGCGCGATCGAGGAAATCGCCGCTGCCTATCGGATCAAACGCGCCGGTCCCGGTTCCAACATCCTGTCCCGTTCGCGCAAAGCGCCAGAAGAGGCGCAATGCTTATGGACGGCCTTCCTGTGGTCGCAGGTTTCCACGCATGAGCGGACCTCGCTTGCCAGTGCTTGGGAAGCGTGGAGGGTCATCGAGCGGGCGCGCCCGCTCCCATTCTGAAGAAGCGTGAAGATGCCAACAGCAATTGAAAGGAAAAGCAAAATGGCAAAAACATATCTCGCGCTCGACGCGGAATTCTACTGGGACGAAAAACTGTACAAAACGCATCAGGCTATGGATCCGAAATCCAACCGCCATGCCGTCGCGGTAAAGCGGGTTATGGCCGCAGCGGTGTTCCAGTTCACAATCGACGACGAAGGCCGTGTCCGCACTGGGGAGATCGGTAGCTGGACCGAGCGGGACTGGCTTGACGAAGAAGGGGTGGTCAGCAAGGTCTTCGACTATCTCCGCGCAAACGAATGCAGTCCCATCGTCACCTTTGGCGGCCTCGCGAGCGATGTGCCCATTTTCCTGCTCGCCGGGATTGCGCACGGGCTGCGATTGCCTCCGCAGTTGCTAGATCAGCCTGGCAGACGAGGTCCCAGGCCGCACATCGATTTGGGGTTGCAGCTGAAGGGAGGTGGTAGGACTTGGTCTCATCTGAGTCAGGTCCTGCTACGCATGGGTGTGCCCTTCGATCTCGTCTCAGCGAAATCCAATGTTCCGCGTCCCGCCAGCAATGCTGCTTGGCAGAACCTACGCGACCATGTCGAACTCGACTGCTTGCTGCTGGCCATTGCGAAGGTGGGCTGGCTCGTGGTCCAAGGGACTGACGGGTTGAGGCTTGAGCCTGCCATCATCGCGCTGGTTGAGGGGTTCCTGCGGCGGCGGCCGGATCATATGCTTGCCGGAGATTTGCGAGCATACGCCGATACCTTGCACGACCTGATTGCCGCGGGTTTCGACAACGCGGCCTAAGCCACAACCCTATATACGCCGGACCGGCGAGATTCGGACACTGCCGGTCCGGCGCATTAGGAAATCACCTGCCGCCGATACGATGAGGCGACGATAACCACTTCTTAAATTATCCTATGGCACAGCAGTCTCGCGATGCAGCGTGCCGGGACAGAACCCCGAGCCGGAGACCTTGATTCGAATCGCGCTAACCCTGTGAACCCGCACGCAACCCGTGCGCGTTCGAATGGCGCTCGAGGTCACGAAATGACATTTTCGACATTGCTGTCCACGCCCGTGGTCTCGCTCGCCCAGCGAGGAAAACATGACAAATGTATCCGTCGGCAACCGCATAAAAATCAAAAACATGATGAACGTCTGTCCGAATTTGGGCAGTGCTACGCATACATCGGCGAGTAGCGCGGCAGCTTCGCATCTCACGAAGGCGCAGGTTCGTGCAGCGATTGCGGCAATCGACACGACGGCAAACTCCAAGCTCAAGCGCGTCGCGCGCTTCCGTGCCTTCACTGCCGGCATCGACGCGGATGACCTTCTTCAGGAGGCAATCCTGCGCTCGCTGACCTCGCGCAGTTGTCCGGCCGGGCTGAAGATCGAACACTTTTTGATGGCTGTCATGCGCTCGATCGCAAGTGCAGCCATCGCCAAGCGCGAGAGGGATGAGCCGCTTTTTCGCGAGGCCTGCGATCGTTTGGCGCCGTCTCAGGCGCCAGACAAGGCGTATGAAAGTGCCGTGCGTGCCGAGGCCTGCCGCAAAGCCCTGGAGGATGTGGCCGGGAGCTCGCCAAAGACCGAGGGAGTGATCGACGGAATTGGCCAAGGCCTCCGCGGAAAGGCGCTCGCCAACTTTGCGGGCATGGAGGAGGCCGAACTGGCGACCGTTCGTCGCCTCATCAAAAGGCGAGCCGCGAAGGTTTGGGACGATTACATGGCTCTGGATTTCGCCGCATAATACCAAATGAGAAGGGATCATCTCTTACTGGCTGAAATTGGGCCGGATGCGGTCCGTCCGCTTATCGCGTGATACAGACAGAAAGCCGTCATTCCACAGACGACCCAATAGCGGCCATTCGCGATGGATCAGTCACACTTCGGCTTTGCGCCTTCTTCGCGAACATTTAGCCCGTCCTATTCATGAGGCTACCGCTTCGTGTTGTTCGGACGGCGATGTGGCGGTGCCTGATTGATCAAGGCGCACGCCTCCACCGGCGTTTTTCACCGCGGCAGGAGCAATGGGCTTTTCGAGGTTGATGGACTGGGGCTCAGGGGTTCGGCGGCACCGCCGCTCTTGCTATGTGGGCGCTGGTCGCAGACTGGTGGTGATGGCCTTGAACACACCGGCATCCGGGCAAGCCGAAGCGAAGGCGACGCGGATACGCGTGGCGGTTTCGATGACGCGGGCAGCGACCTTGAGCAGGCGCAGGCGCAGCGTGGCGAACTCGGCGGTGGCGAGTGCGGTGGCTCTTGGGATTTCCTGCTGGATTCGCCACAGGAGCCAGTATGCGGCGGTGTGCAGGATGAGGCGCATCTGGTTGGCGCCCGCCGAGCGGCACGAGGTGCGATCGCTGGCGAGCTGGCTCTTGTGGCGCTTGATCAGGTTCTCGGCCTGACCGCGGGCGCAGTACAGCGTGTCGTAGATGTGCTCGGCCGAGCCTTCGGTCAGCGAGGTGACGACATAGCGGATGTCCATGCCCAGCGTGCTGGCCTCAATCCGGGCGACGACGCGGCGCTGGCATTTCCAGCTTTTGGCGCCGTAGCGGGTCTCGGCATAGTTGCGCAGGACCGGGCATTGGCGTTGAGCCCGCCTGACGGCACAAGCATCGGCGACGGTGACGATTTCGGGATCGGCACGCAGCACGGCGTTGGTCGGCAGACCAAATACGTAATCGACGCCGGTCGCCTCGCACAACGTCATGACCTCGGGCCGCCCATAGTGCCCGTCGCCGCGGATGGTGATGTGGGTATCGGGCCAGTGCCGCCGAAGATGGCGCACCAGGCGCCGAATGTGTCCGGCAGCCTCGGCGCCCGACGGTGTCTTGCCGGCGCGCAGCAGCATTGCCACCGGCCGACCGGTGGCGGTGTCGTAGACATGAATCGGCAGGAAGCAGCGCTCCCCGTGATGACCGTTCCAGAACGAGAGTTGCTGATAGCCGTGCACGACATCACAGGTGTCATCGATATCCAGCGTCACCGCCGCCGGCGCGGCGGGATAGCTGGCGCAGTAGATGTCGATCATCGCGGCCATCATCCTGGCCAACTCGCGCGTAGTCGGCGCATTTTCCCACCGGCTCATGGTCGGTTGGCTCGCAAGCCCCACGCCCGATCCCGGCAGCTTGCCCAGCGCCAGGCGGAAGCCCGGATCGTCGCGCAGAACGTCGAGATCATCGGCGTCCTCATAGCCACAGCTGATCGCAAAGATGCGGGCGCGCAGGATATCGTCGAGGTGATGCACCACTCTGCCCGGGTCACGCGGATCGGAAATGCAGGCTGCAAGCCGCTGGCAGATCCCCATCGCTCGTTCGGCCTGTGCCAGCAGCAACACGCCGCCATCCGAGGTAAGCCGGCCGCCGTCGAAAGCGGCTGTGACTTTCTTGCGGCCGACTGCTGGGAATCCAAATGCGCTTGCGATATCGTTGTTCATGCGGGGGTGACCTGTGGCATTTTCTGCCCTGCGGCAGGTTCGGCTTAGACACCCAGTTCCTAATTCAGATCAGAGGCTTAGGCCACTCCCGCTAACCCTTTAGGACCGGTTTGGTGAATACGACGGGTTAGGGCCGTGAGAGAGAAACCTGAAAGCCGCCGTATACTGCGCCAAGATTCCGGTACTTTGCTAACATTGTCTAAGCCGAAAGAGGTCTCATGCTTTTTGACGATGTGCCGACGTAATTTTTGTCAGGGACGATCGGCAGGCCAATTTGGAACCTTACCCTCGCGCCGTCCGTAGGACTTTCGACTCCCCCACCCGGATTTGGAAAGGGCGACCATGGCAAATCAGTTAAAATTGAAGCCGCTTGACGAGCAAGTTATCGTGATCACCGGAGCAACATCAGGGCACGGCCTCTGCGCCGCGCAGATGGCTGCATCTCAGGGAGCCAGGGTCATGCTCGCCGCGCGCGACGAAGACGCTCTGAAGCAGGTTTGTGCGGAGATTCGGGCGAGTGGCGGGACGGCAGACTATGTCGTCACCGACGCTGGGAAGGAAGTTGACGTCCAGAATCTTGCCGACCAGACGATTGATCGCTTTGGCGGTTTCGACTGCTGGGTAAACAATGCCGGGATCGGCGTCTACGCTGAGGTTCTGGATCTGGAGATAGAAGATCACCGCAAGGTCTTCGAAACCAACTACTGGGGCGTCGTCTATGGTTCGATGATCGCCGCGCGTCATTTAAAGAGTAAATCGGGCGGAGGCGCGCTGATCAATATCGGTTCGATCAATTCGGATCTGCCTGGTCCGATTCTGGCTTCCTACAACGCCTCAAAACATGCTGTGAAGGGATTTACCGACTCGTTTCGGATCGAACTTCAGATGCATGATGAGCCGGTTTCCGTTACATTGATCCAGCCCAGCGCCATCGGCACACCGTTTCCCCAGCATGCCCGCAACACCACCGGCTACCAGGCCCGATTGCCGAAGCCTATCTACGCCCCTGAAACGGTGGCGCGGGCCATACTCGACGCGGCCCAGCATTCGCGCCGCAACGTGGTCGTGGGGGGTGCCGGCAAGTTGCAGATATTCGGCTCGGTCGCTCTTCCTCATTTGTTCGACAGGATTGCCGCCACAATGGCCGACAAACTGATCGACAAAGATAAGGCGATCGCCGAACAAGAGGGTAATCTTTATGCACCGCAAGGCAATGATGGCAATGTAGAGGGTCGCCAGCAGGGCAGGCAATTTAGCATCGCTACCGCTGCCGGTCGCCACGGCTGGGCAACTGTGGGGACGCTAGCGGCAATAGGTGTAGCAGGAATTTGGGCCCTAAGAGGGAGCAGTTCGAGAGCCTGAGTCTGTGAAGCAAGCCAGTGTAAAAACAAAGTAGTCGCCCGGATCTGCCAATCCAACGCGATCGCCGGAGGGTTCGCTTGGCAGATTCGCCGCCGCAGGGGTTGATCTGGGGAAAGCCTGCGTTTCTGGCAGCCCTGGCACGAGCTGCGGACCGAGTTCGTCGCGTTCGTTGACTACGCTCCAGAGCTGTTCGGTCCAGGGGTTGATAGCCAGTGCAGTGGGGTTGCGAATGCCCGAGGCATAGATGCGGCTGGCCCCGCTTTCGCGATCGACTTCGCAGATAACTGCCCGGTTTTCTTCGACGTCCATGCCGCGCTCGCCGACATTGCTGTTGGAACCGACACCCACATAGAGCTTGGATCCGTCGGCGCTGGCCGTCATCGCCTTGGTCCAGTGATGGTTGATTCTGGCCGGCAGCCTGGTCAGTTCGGTCCCGCTACCAGCTATGCTGGTAGCGCCTTGTGTGTATTCGAAACTGACCAGATAATCCTGGTTGGCCACGTATAACGTGCATCTACCAGCGCGAGCCCGTAAGGCGCATCTAGTCCATCAATGAAAGTGGTTTGCAAGTCTGTCTGACCGTCCCCGTCGCTGTCGCGCAGCAGGGTGATGCGATCACCGCCTTCGACCGGACTTTTGCCCTGCTTCTTGATCAATCCAGCAATAATGTCCTTCGGACGCAGCGCTGGTGCGTTACCGCCCGATCCTTCCGCCACCAGTATGTCACCATTGGGCAAGACCACAATTTGTCTCGGAATCTTCAGGTCGCTGGCTATTGCGGTAACCGTGAGCCTTCCGGCACGGTCGGCAGTTCATCGCCCCAATTTTCGGACGTTGGAATGTCCATCGCGGGGACCAGCGCATCGTTTTGCGCCGGCAGTTCGGGCCTCGCGCCCGTCTGTTCGAGTGAGGGATCGCTGCTGTCCTGGCAGGCAGACACCAGTATCGCGAGCGGAAGGGCGACAGCGGCAAAGCGGATCATGCGTGTCTCTCCACGGAATGCGCGTTACCATGTGCGAGAAAGGCGGCGACAAGAGCCAGCAATGTGCAAACCGCGGAAAGTACGAGGCCGAGTGTGCCAACCGAATGCCAGCCGTCCCGCGCGTGTGCTGGAAGGAGTTCACCAAACCGGCCGCGAACATCGCCGCGACTACCCCAAGGTACTATAAACGACGCACTTTCGATTGAGCGTGACCGAAAAACAGGCGAAATAGCGCCCATACCAGCACCAGGCCCGCGAAGAAATTGGCCCCGACCAGAACCCAGGATGAAAAGTTCGACCACTGGATTTCAGCGGTATTGTAATAGGCGATGTCGCTCAAAAGGGCCGAAGGATAAAGCGCTAGCGGAAATGCCAGCAGGATCGCGTGGAGAGGGTTCGCAAGTGGCCGCGAATAGGTGATGGTTCGATCCAACGATAAGTCTCCTGTTGCCTTCCGCGGCTCAATCAAGAAAATTAACCCACGAAGGCTGGGAAAGTGCCGAAGACAACTCCCGACATTGCCAGACCGAGCGCTCCCAACGCGAATGGGGATCGCGGCTTGCCGAGCCGCAGACCCCATCCGACCAAGGCTCCTGCGGCAGCGATCATGGCGACAATCGCGATCCAGCGCGCAATCTGTTGTTCGGGAAACACCAGCACCGCACCATAGCAAGTCGTGAAATGTACTGCCCAGATCGCGAAGGCAGCGATCAGCGTACGGTACTCGCCTCGCCGCTCGATCGGGTCGCCTGGCTCAACCACCGGGGAAGAACCTGGTGACTGCCGTAAAGACCAGGCCTTGCAGCGCGCAAAAGCCGATAAATCGTGCCACCACATCCATGGTTACATTGGTCGGCGTGGTCATGATTCCGCGCGCTTCACGGAAGGCGAGGTAGGCGGCCATAATGATTGCCACCGTCACCACCTGCGCCTGAAGCACCATGAGCATGAAGACGGTGGCACCCATACCGTTCATGGTAGGCGCGAGGCCCGTTTCCAGCCATCCAGTGATATCGAAGTAGAGAGCGCCAGCCAGCAATCCGACGGCCAGCGCCTCCATCATCCATGGTAAATCCTCGGCGAGACGGCCTTCCTTCGTGGCAAGCAACCGCCTGCCGCCCCATGCCGCCACAAATGCCAGGCCCTCCATGGTCAAAATCAGCACGGTTTGCCCTAGTGGCGGCGGGGCGCTCCACACTTCGGGATTGATACCGTAGAGATAAAGATACGCGAACACGCCCATGAAACCAATCATGCCGATGACCACCATCAGTGTGTTCAAGGCCCACCAGCCATGACTGCTGGATCCCGTGATCGCGATAGGCACTTCGATACCTCCGCCGATTTCAGCTGTTTCCTGCTTGATCGGGCGATCGGTCTCCCACAGCCAGCGCAAGGTGCTCAACACGGCAACGATCCCGCAGAAGATTGCAAAGGGATATGCCTGCACAGTGAGCGAGAGGAAGAACCCCGCCGTAAAAACCGCTGCCGACACTGGCCAGGCAGAAGGGCCGGGCATCAGCTGGACATACTGTGGTTCTGCCATCACCGGCGAGGTAATCAGCGTTTCACGTTGGCCTGTGGCCGAGTTGGGCAGGAAATACCGACCGTCCGCGACTTCCTGCGACAGTCCCGGCTGATCCCATAACGGGTCACGCGATCGCACAAGCGGGATCGAACGCGTTGAATAAAGCCCGGTCGGCAGCCATTCCAGTGTGCCGCCATTGTAAAGGTTGCCTGCATCATCATGCACGGTGAAACGAAACCTTCGCGCACAGTCGATCACGAATAGCAGGACGCCAGCGGCCATCACGAACGCACCGATGGTCGAAATCATGTTAAGCAGGTCGAGATCTCGGCCGGGCAGATAGGTATAGACCCGGCGCGGCATTCCCATGAGCCCGGTCAGGTGCATCGGCAGGAAAGTGATGTGCAACCCCGTGAACATCAGACCGAACACCCATTTGCCTACCCGTTCGGAAAGGGCCTTGCTGCTTGTCATGCCATGCCAGTGGTAGAAGGCGGCAAACATGGGAAAGACCATTCCGCCGATGAGGACGTAATGCAGGTGGGCGACGATGAAATAGGTATCGTGCGCCTGCCAGTCGAAGGGCACCATGCCCACCATCACACCGGTCAGCCCGCCCATGGTAAAAACCACTACGCTGCCGACAACAAACAACGCCGGTGTTGTCCATTTGATTGTTCCACTGGCGAGGGTCGCTATCCAGCAGAACACCTGAATGCCGGCGGGTAAACTCACCGCCATGCTGGCCGCCGAGAAATAGCCTGCGGAGACCCTGGGCATGTCTGTCGTGAACATGTGGTGCGCCCATACACCGAAACTGATGAAGCCGGTTGCCACCAGGGCCAGCACGTTCAGCCGGTAGCCGATCAACTTGGTTCGCGCGACAGTGGACACCATCATCGACATCAGGCCCGCCGCGGGGATGAAGATGATGTAAACCTCCGGATGGCCGAAAAACCAGAAAAGGTGCTGCCACAGCATGGGATCGCCACCACGCGTCGCGTCGAAAAACGGCCAATTGAACGCACGTTCGATCTCCAGCAGCATGGTGCACAGGATCACGCTGGGGAATGCCACCACGATCATGACCGCGAACACCAGCATGGCCCAGGCAAACATCGGCATCTTGTCCAACGTCATGCCCGGCGCGCGGGTGCGCAGCACGCCCACGATGATTTCTATCGCCCCGGCAATGGCGGAAATCTCGATGAACCCGATACCCAGAAGCCAGAAATCTGTATTGATGTCCGGACTGAAGGCAATGGATGTCAGCGGCGGATACATGAACCAGCCGCCATCGGGCGCAAGGCCGACGAACAGCGACATGAAGAACATCGTTCCGCCGACGAAATATGCCCAGAACGCGAAGGCGGAAAGTCGCGGAAAAGGCAGGTCTCTTGCCGCAAGCATCTGCGGCAAAAGCATGATGCCGATAGCTTCCACCATGGGCACGGCGAACAGGAACATCATCACGGTGCCATGCATCGTGAAGAACTGGTTATAGGTATCGACGCCAAGAAAATCCTGCATCGGCGCGGCGAGTTGCACCCGCATACCCAGCGCGAGGATGCCTGCTGCAAGGAAGAAACCGAATGCCGTGACGACGTACCAGAAGCCGACGTAGTTGTTGTTGACTGCGGTCAGCCGTCTCCAGCCCGTAGGAGCTTTCCAGATCTCGTTCAGTGCGTCGACTTCGCTATCGGGGCGCTTGTCGGTCGGGAAACGCTCGTAAAGCGCGTGATCGAATCCCGTCTCCGACTTCATTTCTGCAGTTCCAGGAATGCGGCGATATGGCCAAGGTCTTCGGCGGACAGTCTGTCGTAGCTTGGCATGCGATTGCCCGGCTTGATCGACTGGCTGTCACCTATCCAGCCGATCAGCGTGCCGCGATGGTTCGGAAGTATGCCCGCCCCCAGCGAACGGCGCGACGCAATATGGGTAAGGTCCGGGCCTGCCAGTCCGTTGGCTTCGGACCCGGCAATGCGGTGACAGGCTGCGCACCCTGTTTCCATGAACAGGTCGTAACCGCGGCGCGCGTCGTAGCGTTCCAGGTACTCGGCCTCTGTTGGATAGAGATCTGCGTCACCGGGATAGCGCTGCGATTCCTGCGCAACGGGCTCTGCGGCATTGGCCAGCGTATCCATCCGGTCCGCGAGCCATGACTGCCAGGCAGCAGGCTCGTGCACCACGGCGATGAAGCCCATCAACGCATGCTGCCCACCGCAGTATTCTGCACATACCCCGCCAAATTCGCCTGCGCGATCAGCCTCAATCCGCAGCAAGGTCCGGCGGCCGGGGATCATGTCCTTCTTGCCCGACAGGTGCGGAACCCAGAAGCTGTGGATCACATCGGCGGATTCCAGTTCGAGCACCACGGGCGTATCGACGGGGATGTGTATCTCGTTCGCATCTACCATCATCACCGCCCCGTCAGGATCGAGATATTCGACGCGAAACCACCACATTTCGCCCGTTACGCGGATCCGCATCTCGTCTCCTCGGATCGGTTCGGTTAGGCTGGCCGTCAGGGTCAGGCCCCAGATCAACAGCGCAGTCAGCACCACGCCTGGAAAGGCCACCCCGCCTATCCAAATAGCGCGTTCTCCGCCCAGGTTTGCCTTCCAATTGGGCGGCCCCTTGATCGCCACCCATAATGCTACGACCACCACGCCGGTTACGAACACGCCGAGAGCGAACAACGCCCAAGACAAGGTCGTCACCTGCGCCGAATACGGGCCTGCCGGATCGAGGACCGGCGGCGGCCATCCCCAGACCGCCTCAATCACTGTCTAAGCCATACAGGTAGGAGGCGACGTCCTGCGCTTCTGCATCGGTCACCGGCATCGGTGGCATGGTCGAACCGGGTTTTATCGCAGGGGCATTGCGTATGAAGGCGGCAAGCAATCCTGGCCGGTTCGGAAGTTTGCCTGCAATCAAGCCTACATCGTCGAAACCGGCCAATGACGGTCCCAGTCGTCCCCTGGGCCATTCCACGCCGGGGATTTCATGGCAGGAACCACAGCCGGTCTTTTCGATTGCGACAAGCCCGCGTGATTTCGCGGCATCGCTGGGTTCGTACCGTGTCTGCACCGGATCCTTGCAACCTGAAACGACGCTCGACGCGCCCAACGCCAATACCGTGGCAACAATGGCTTTGCCGCGATCCGATGAAACCATTCTCCCCATCCTGACGGGAACCTGACAAGCGCCTACTTCGTTCCCGTAATTCATGTCGCCCCGATCCTCCACTCACAGTTCGTCGGCATGGACGCCCCTTCTGGCGGCCTTGTTGCTTGCATCATGCAACTTGTCACCTGTGGATGACCGGTTCGACGATAGCGGAGAGCTGATCGCGCTATCCGGAAGCGATGCAGGACCACAAGCTGCGTGTCACACCTGCCATGGCCTGGATGGAGGCGGGAATGGTGACCTCGTCCCTCGCATCGCTGGAATGGATCCCGGGTATATCGTTCGCCAGCTTGGATTTTATGCAGACGGGCAACGCCAGCATCCGCAGATGAGCTGGCTGGCTGACAGGCTGTCCAGCGAGGAACGGCTGGCCGTCGCGCACTATTATGCTGACATGGACATACCCGTGGCAGATAGCGTGACCGCCGATGTTTCAGGCGACCCCGATGCAGGAGGGACCTGCCCTTCAGTGGAGGCGGGTCGGATCTATCAGCAAGGCGATCCATCGCGTGACCTTGCATCATGCGCATCCTGCCATGGGACAGACGGGACCGGAGTGGGCCAGGGCAATCCGTCTCTTGTCGGGCAGAGCGCCGCCTATCACGCTGAGCAATTGAGCCGCTGGCGTTCGGGCGAACGGTATGGCGATCCGCAAGGCGTGATGCACGATGCCGCCGCAGCCTTGCATGAGGACGAGATCACCCCGCTTTCGGAGTATATTGCGTATGGTCTGGGGCCGACTGGTCGTCCTGGATCTCGGGCAGAATGCCTCTAACCACGTCGTCCCTGTCCCAGAAGTGATGCTTCAGCGCAGCGCCCACGTGCAAGGGCACCAGCAACGCCAGGCCGATCACGCCCCACAGATGAAGGCTTTCTGCCCATGTAAGAACCTGAAATTGCCACACGGGCGCCAGGGTGTGGAATGGCATGGGAGGAACTGCAATCAAGCCCGCGATAGTAAGCGGTTCGACCGGTTGTATAGCTGACCACATCGCCCACCCGCTCAACGGCAGTAGCGCGAAAAGGGCATAGAACAGGTATGTCGTCAGATGTGCTGCGGTGCTTTGCCAGCCCGGACTATCGGCATCGTTAATCGGGTCGGGTATGAACAGGCGCCACGCGAACCGCAAAATCGCAAGCAGCAGGATCGTCAGTCCCAGTTCACTGTGCAGTTCGTAAATCGCCAGCTTGTTTCCGCCAACCTGGTAGCGGGACATGATCCAGCCCAGCCCCAATTGAAACAGCACCAGTCCCGCCATGATCCAGTGGAACCAGATACCGACAGGCGAATATTTGCCGCCCTCGGTATAACTTACTGCCCATTCGCGAACGTGGCGATGCAGCCTCATGCCGGCTGCCTTTGATCGAGGGATCGGTAAAGGATCGCCATCGCAGCAAGAAGATAGATCAGGCTTGCTGGGGCCCACATGATAATGCCGGCGATCTGCTGGTCTTCCAGTGGCGTCATGCCCCAGATCTGCGTTGTCATCCAGTGCGGGGCGTACAGCGCAGTCCCGGAAAAGGTCAGCAAGGCACCTAGAGCGCCCATGGCCACCATCGTGGCGAGCAAAGCAGTGGTGGCCCCGGGCGCTGGCGCACGAATGATCCTGGCCCACCAAATTGCGGCCGTTGCCGTGATCGAGACCTGCATGGCCCAGAATGCAAGATCGCTGCTCATGGCCAGCGCGTAGAGTGCAGGCGCATGCCACAGCCAGAATGTTATGGCGTGGACGATGGTCCAGATCGTCAGTGAGCCGGGAATGTTCATCTGATCGAGCCGCAAGGCGGCGACCAGTAGTGGCGCAAGCAGGACGGCCAGCAATATGTCGTGGACGATCCGCACTGTGAACAGGGCAGAGCCAAGAGCGCAAAAAGGACTGACGAAAATGAACGCTATGAGGGCAATTGCGCTTGTTGCCGGAATGATACGCAATCGCTGGCGGTATAGATAGGTCGCGACGGACAGGAGCAGCAAACCGATCAGCAGTTCGGGAGCGAAATTCCAGTGCGTCGCCCACTCGCCCGGCAGGGGTGCTTCACCGCAATATGGCGTCCAGTGGTGCAAGGATTGCCTCCCTTTCGCTTATACAAACCTGACGGACCCGACCGCGTTCCGGATACTTTTCCAATCAGGTTCCGCAGGCGGAAGCCTCTATTGGCAAATAATGGATCCCGATGAGTAAGTCAGGCGTTGGATCAGACTATGAAACAGACACGAACAGAAAGCGATAGCCTGGGCCAGATCGCGGTGCCCGCCGATGCCTACTGGGGCGCGCAGACACAGCGCAGCATCGCCAACTTTCCCTTCGCCGAGAAGGAACGGATGCCGTTGTTGATCGTGCGCGGTCTGGCCATCGTCAAGCTGGCGGCTGCGCGGGTCAATCGGCGGCATGGACTTGAACCTGCGACAGCCGACGCGATTGAAAGCGCGGCGCAGGAAGTCATCGACGGGAAGCATGACGACCAATTTCCCCTGGTCATCTGGCAAACCGGGAGCGGTACGCAATCGAACATGAACGCCAACGAGGTGATCGCGGGTAGAGCCAACGAAATCCTGACTGGCGAACGCGGTGGCACCCAGCCTGTTCACCCCAACGATCACGTCAACAAGAGCCAGTCCAGCAACGATACCTTCCCAACGGCGCTGCATATTGCTGCGACGGTGATGCTGGAATCGGATTTCTTCCCGGCACTCGACCGGCTGACCGGAGCACTTGACGCCAAGGCGCGAGCCTGGTGCGATATCGTGAAGATCGGGCGCACGCATTTGCAGGATGCAACACCGGTGACCCTGGGGCAGGAATTCTCTGCCTATGTCGCCCAGTTACGCGACAATGCCGAGGCTATTCGCTTCGCCAGCAAAGGTGTTCGCCCACTGGCGCAGGGGGCTACCGCAGTCGGCACCGGCCTTAACGCTCCCGATGGTTTCGGATCGGCCATGGCTGACGAGATTTCGGCGATATCGGGTCATGAATTCACCACGGCACCGAACAAGTTCGAGGCGCTGGCATCCAACGATCCACTGGTGCGGCTTTCATCCGGTCTCAGCAATCTGTCGGTCTCCCTCACCAAGATCGGCAACGATATTCGCTGGCTCGGTTCCGGACCGCGATCGGGTTTGGGTGAGCTGACGCTACCTGCGAATGAGCCGGGCAGTTCCATCATGCCCGGCAAGGTCAACCCGACCCAATGCGAAATGCTGACGATGGTGGCCGCGCAAGTCCTCGGCAATCACCACGCTGTGTCGATCGGGGGAATGCAGGGCGCGTTCGAGCTTAACGTGTTCAAGCCCATGATCGGCGCGAACGTCATCCGCTCGATCGAACTCCTTTCGACCGGAGTGGACAGCTTCGCCGAACGCTGTGTCGAAGGCATGGAGCCAAACCGCGAACGGATTGCCGAACTGGTGGACCAGTCGCTGATGCTGGTAACGGCTCTGGCACCGGAAATCGGTTACGACAATGCCGCGAAAATCGCGAAGCACGCGCATGACCTCAACACGACCCTGCGCGAGGCAGCGCTGGACCTCGAGCTGGTCGATGCAGAGACATTCGACCGCGTCGTGAAGCCGGAGGATATGACCTGAGGTCAGACGCCGAACGGGAAGGTTTCAGCAACGCCCTGGTGTGGCTCACCTTTGCCCAGCGGCTCCAGCGCGCGAGTTTCATCGAACCAGCAATAGGCGTCGAACTGGCGCGGCAGAGCCGCGTCGCTGTAGTGGCTCCAGCGTTCGGTTTGCGGTCGGTAGATCACACCTATGAAGCGCTCCAGTTGAGGGGCCAGCAATCGTCTGGAAAGCTCTCCTTCGCCTGTCAGGTCGAGTAAAAATCGCTCGACACCACTGTCGTGACACAGCCGTTCATAGCTGTCCCGGCGCGAGGGGTTGACGCGCATGGTCTCACGCTCTCCATCCCAGTCGTTGGCAGCACTGACCGTGCCACCATGCGTTCCGAAGCCAATCAGGGCGACATCGTCGCCCCAGCGTTCGCGCGCCAACTGGCCTATATTATGCTCTCCGCGGACCGCACCCATATCGGTGGCGCGGGCATCGCCGATATGGCTGTTGTGGGCCCATACAACGGCCTTCGCATTTTCTCCCCGATTTTCGAGCAGATGCCCGAGCGTGTCCGCCATGTGGCTATCGCGCAGGTTCCAGCTTTCGCTGCCACCGTAATACATGACGCGGTAGTATTTCTCGGCTGACGCGACCAGTCGCGCATTCATCGCCGCGGAGAATGCACCTGAATTGTCCGCCAGCGAACGGCGCAGCATCTCGTTGCACTGTTTCACCACGTCCTCTTCACATTCGGCATAACCTTTACTGAGCGAAACGCGGCCATAGGTAGCAGGATCCGCCTGCCAGGGTGTGAGGCAGCCATAACGTTCGCGAGCGACGACAGCGGAGTCAGGATCATGCTCGTCGAGATAAGCGAGAACCGCCTCTATCGAGCTTGCCATATTGTAGATGTCGAGCCCGTAGAAACCGACCATCGCGTCCTCGTCGCGACCTGCATTGATTTCCCGCAATGCCCTCAGGATTCCGGGCATAACGGTGTTGCGCCACATCCAGCCGGGAAATCGCTGGAAGGGACTTTCCTGATCTTGCCGCAGTTCTTCGCCACGAATGAACTTGTTATAGGCAGCGGCATCGGGCCAGTCGCCTTCAACCGCGACAATGTTGAAACCGTGATTGTCTACCAGATGCCGGGTTATGGCCGCACGCGCCGCATAGAAATCATGCGTGCCATGGCTGCATTCGCCCAGCATGACGATGCGCTTGTCGGCGAATTTATCGAACGCGGCGGCAAACTGCGGATCGTCGATATCCGGCAAGGGTGTGCAATTCGCCGCGATCAGTTCGGGGGTGGACATGTCACGCGCCGGGCGGTGATCCGACGATGCGCGCGCCCCGTCCTCCGGCACCACGCCTTCCAGCAAGGGGACGAAACGAACAGGCGTGATATCGTGACTTTCCCAACCGTCTTGCGCAATGCGGGTAATGCAACGCAATTGCTGGATATCATCGCCGCCAACGGGAACGATCAGCCTGCCGCCCACCTTCAACTGATGTTTCAGCGCGTCGGGTACTTGCCCGATGCGGGCAGCGACCAGGATCGCATCGAAGGGCGCTTCAGCCGGCAGCCCCGCCATCCCGTCGCCTGCGATGATCGTGCAGTTGTCGTAACCAAGGCGCCCAATACGAGACGCGGCCTCTCGCGCCAGTTTCTCGTGCCTTTCCACCGCGTGCACTTCGCCCGCGATGCATGACATGACCGCAGCGGCGTAGCCGGAGCCTGCCCCGACCTCCAGGACGCGGTGGCCCGAAGCAATCTCGGCAGCGTCGATCATGCAGGCAACGATGAAGGGCTGGCTGATCGTTTGCCCCTCTCCGATCGGCAGGGGGGCATCGTCGTAGGCGAATTCCCGCAGGTCTTCCGGGACGAATTCCTCTCTCGGCACCTTGCGGAAAGCGGATAGGATCGCATCATCATCGACACCGCGAGCGGCCAGTTGCCGCTCGACCATCGCGATAGCCGGGCTTTCGGAGAGGTTGTTCACGGGCTTGCTCCTTCAATTCCTGCAAAGAGAAAGCGAACGAGCCCCGCGTGGTGTTCCCGCGAACCTGCAACGTTCGACCACGCAATCAGCTTTGCGAGTTATCTCCGCCCTCGCCCCCGAAGAGTCCGCCTGCGGTAAGCAGATCAGCGTCAAGCGCGAGCGACAGGATGCTGAAGCCAAGCGCGACGAGCATCAGCAACCCGTCGCGCACCAGCAAGGCCAATCCGAAGGCGGCGATCGCCAGCATCGGGGCTGTGCTGGCGAAGGGCAGGAATTCGAGTGGTGGCACCGTGCAGCACAAGATTATGATCGCGATGGCAGCGATACGCGGCCATGGTTGTTTGACGAAGCGCGGCAGCCGGCCGTGAAACCATTTGTCGAGCTTGTGCGCTATGCCGTCCAGCTTATCCACAGACTTGTGTAGTTTCGCTCCGGACACCGATCGCTTCTGAATGAAACCGGGTAACCAGAGATGATCCCTGTCAAACAGCAACTGCGCGGCAGTCAGCGCGATGATCAGGGCAAGGAAGGTCGGTACGCCGGGAATTCCGCCAACAGGAGTTACTTCAATAAGCGCAGGGATAAGCAGGGCGGGGCCGTAAGACCGATCACCGATTGCATCGAGCACATGGCCAACGGTTACCCTGTCATGCTCGTCTGCGGTCTCGCGCAAGCGATTGAGGATATCGCAGACCGAATGCACTTCCTCGGAAGCACTCCCGAGTGCAGCATCGACTTTCTCCTCGTTCACATTATCCTCCTAGATAGGCCGACATCAGCAGTAGCAGGGCAAATCCCGCTGCGAAGGATGGGCTGGAAATACGCCGCGGAGCCCCCCGCTCGTCGGCTTCGGGCACGATGTCCTCGACAGTCGCTGTAAGCAGCAGACCGCCGAAAACCGCCAGGGTGACGCCTATCAGCATGTCACCTGCATCTTTCAACAGTAAGAACCCGATAAGGGCGCCAATAACGGGCAAGAAAGGGTACAGAGCCATGGCCCGCAACCGCTCGCCGCGATCAACGTTGGCTGAGCGAAAACCGGCTGCCACCGCGAAACCGCCCGGCAGGTTCCCCAGCACCTGCGACAGGGCCAGCAGCAGCCCCAGATTGGCCGATACGGCTCCGCCGCTACCTGTCATCAGACCATCACTCAGCAGATCGATGCCCACTGCGGCAAAAGCGCCCCACGTCGTCGCGCGCACGGGTTTGTTGGCGAGTTTGGCTTTCGCGTAGCGCGTCAGTCGGGCGAGGCCGATGGCGACGATCCCACCGGCGAGTATCGCTGCGGCAAGCATCCATATCTCGATCCGTTCCTGCCCACGCGGGATCAGTTCAACGGTTGCAACCGCGGTGCCTATCCCGGCGGCTGCATGCAATGCGCCGCCCGTTAACCAGTCTGGGGGCTTCTTCCATTCGGCAAGTGCTACGCCAATCAGATTTCCCGCCACCGGAAGCAGCGACAGTAGCAGGATGGTCCCAAGGCCGATCTCGCCGCCATTCATGGTAAGCGAAGAGCGCAGTCGATCGAGCCACTCCGCAGTTCAGTCTCGCGATAATGCGCTATGCGATAACTGAAATCTCTCATGGGTAATGCGAAGACGCGAGATAGGAAGGAGCTGTCGATGCCCTGCTTCATACCGGAAAGAATGCTCGCACCGACGCTATTCAGATCGCCCACGCCGTCAGCACCACCTTTAGGAGATGATCCTAGATAGTTCGTCTGATCGCGCCGCCAGACACCTTCGCGCTCAAGCACACTCATGGTGATTGAATTGCGCTTGACCGCCGGAGTTCCGCCAACATTGATCATTTCGGAGCTGACTCCGAGGCTGGAGCGAATTCGGATGTCTGCAAAGTGCCCTTTGGGACTTGGCTTGAATGGACCCAATTGACCAGCATTCGGGGGCGCCCGCGGCCTTCGATGCCTCGCTGAGTTAATGGCATTTTTCAAGGGCAGAACAACCGAAGGTCCGGAATTGGCGCGCCTAGCTACCATCAGCGCCGATCTCAACGAACGGCAGCTTTTGTCGAAACGTCGTAACTGTCCGAATGGCCAAAATTGGGGCGCAAAGCCGCCGCTCACTTCCCCCGGGCGGGGCGCGCGATTCGTAGATCCTTTGGCAGCAGGTTGATCGACACGACATCGTCCAGATGGCCGGTAACGTTGGGAATCTCTTCGACCATCATTTTCATCTTCTGCAAGGCGACAGGTTCGGAATAGGTCGATGCTCCTTCGCCGAGTGCCTTCTGGCTATGGCCCAGCACGTCGTTGCGGGCCTCCAAGTCGATGCCAGCCTGTTTCAGTGCATCCGAAGCTGTGTGTCTTGCCGCATGCATCGCTTGGCCGCGTTTAAGATCAGGAACGAACGGGCGAAGATAGATCCACCAAATCTTATAGAAGACGTCCCCAATCTTGCGCTTGGTGTTACCGGACGGATACATTTCGGGGAAAAGTAGGGTCTCTCCCGCGTTCTTCATCGCTTCGATATATCGAAGCAATCCGAGCCTGATCAATTCGCTGTGAAGTGGAATTTTTCGCTTAGAGCTCTTGCACTTAATCCTGCCGGTATCGGTCGGACGAATGAAGAGATACGAAATGCCGAGCACTTCGTTTTCGAAGATATCGTCGAGCTTGAGCTTGCAGATTTCCTCTCGGCGGGCACCTGTGTACCAGACTAGCAGGAGGATGAAGAACAGGGCGTCGTGGATGATCTCGCTGCCTGCCTTCAACCTGTCGTTGAGGCCTGCGCACCCTTTCCACGGCGGTAATCTGAAAATCGCCTCTCCCTGTTCTTTCGTATATGCGTCACGCGCTTCGCGCTCGTCTTTCGTCTCGGGAGTGATGAATTTCGCGACGCACACTTCCGCTAGACCGGGAACGACCGATCGCAACTGCTTATGCATGCGCGCAAAGTTCTGCCAGTGCTTGTTGCTGGTGTTGGTGCTCAGGCCGATCTGATCGGCACTGAGCTCACCGCTTTCAATCCGTTCGAGGGCACGCTCCCGGATCATCTCGAAGGTCGTTTCAGGATCCCTATCCTTCGGCGACTTTCCAATCGTCGTCGGAAGTAGGTCGAACCAGCGGTCGAGCTCGGTTACGTGTTCGATCGTGACTTCGGAAAACGGCGTGTCGGCGGGTAATGCTTTTTCCAGCAGGACAGCGACCCAGCGGATGTCACGAAGGGTCGAGTCCTGGACGATTTCGCGCTGGCGTTTGCTACCCTTGCGCTGTTCCAGCCCGCCAAATTTCTCCTTGATAAACTCGTCGGCGAACTGGGTCGGTGTCATCGCCGCATAACGCTGTTGCTCGGCCGTGAATTGGGACACGGGGAGCGCCAGCGAGTTGAGATTGCTGTCGGTAGCTGTGCGGACTTCTGCCTGTGGTGGCACCGCGTTTACGAACGAGCTTGCGAGCGAGGCGAGCTTAGCGAGGTCGTCGAAATCGACATTTTCCTTCACACGACGCGCAGCGTCGGCGCGCGCACGCGCGATAGTATCGATGGCGACAGGCATGCTTATGGCATTGCTGGGTACGCCGGCTTGTTCGAGGCGAGCCTGAGCCGTCAGGCGAAGCGATTCAGGCAGGTCGCGATGATCGCGAAGTAGGTCACGTACACGACACTGCATTTCGTCGTCGAATTCCGCGAAATGTTTCTCGACGAAGTCCCAGTCGCGGGGAACACCGAGCCCTTCATCGGCAATACCCTTCCAGAGCGCCTGGAACATCGCCAGATCGTCATCGCGGTTCGACACGCGGCCCCAGTCCGGGTGCGCCTTCCAGGCGGCCTCGAGATGGACGAGTTCGTTGCGGTAGCTGCGCACCTCCTCAAGAAAAATCGTACTGATGGCCTGCTCGTCGAGCCCGAACCTTACAACGTTTTCCCGGAAACTCATCCTCAATCTCTCACTATAAGCGGTCATCGCCGCGGCACGTCCGCGGGCAGTGTCCAGCTCCTTTGTGAAGAGACTGAACTCCAAGCTTATGAGTCGAGAATCCAAAAAACCCAAACGGGTGCGCGAAATATTTCGCCGCCACCAGTAGACGGCACCGCGGCGCTTGAGGTTTTGAACGGGGGATCGGGGCATGCGGGCAAGCCTTTTTTGGCTTGCTGTCATCCCTGCCTTGGGACAGCTGGTTGGGACAGGTGCTGGGGACAACTGTGAATCCGCATTTTGAAGAACGCGGATTTCCGGGCCTTTCGGCTGCCCTCGAAGCTAGTTGGCTGGGGTGGCAGGGATCGAACCTGCGAATGTCGGTACCAAAAACCGATGCCTTACCACTTGGCTACACCCCAGCAGTGCGCGCCCCTATAGCGTCTCGGGCGGGGAAGGGAAG
>Ga0208453_100030_pt1 | contig 40063 bp, 34 predicted proteins | sample Virmet3737_250_FD_185738 | JGI IMG/M metagenome (GOLD analysis project Ga0208453, IMG submission 185738) | Marine viral communities from the Southern Atlantic ocean transect to study dissolved organic matter and carbon cycling - metaG 3737_250... | ecosystem: Environmental > Aquatic > Marine >...
GTCGAGCAGGTCGCGCAGCAGCGTCAGCCGGCCGCGCTTCTGGTCGTTGAAATCGACCAGTGTCCACGGCGCCCATTCGGTATGCGTCGCCGCCAGCATCGCCTCACGCGCTTCGGTATAGGCATCGTATTTCCCCCGCGCCGCCAGGTCGACGGGGGACAGCTTCCAGCGTTTGAGCGGATCGTCCAGCCGTTCGCGCAGCCGTTCCTCCTGCTGTGCCTGATCGGTGCCGAGCCAGTATTTGAACAGCAAGATGCTGTCATCGACCAGCATCTTCTCGAAGGTCGGGGCCTGCTCGAGAAACCGTGCGACCTGCGGCGCATCGGCATAGCCCATGACCTTCTCGACGCCCGCGCGATTGTACCAGCTGCGATCGAACAGCACGATTTCGCCCGCGCTCGGCAGGTGCCGGACATAACGCTGGAAATACCACTGGCTCTGTTCGGCCTCGGTCGGCTTGGCGAGCGCGGCGATATGACACTGGCGCGGGTTGAGTTTTTCGGACACCGCGCGAATCGCGCCGCCCTTGCCCGCAGTATCGCGCCCCTCGAACAGGACGACGATGCGCTGCCCCGTCGCTTGCGCCCAGCGCGCCATGGCGGCCAGTTCCTCGCGCATCGGTGCGAGCGCGGCCTTGTAGTCCCTCGATTTCATCACGCCCTCGGCATTTGTGTGCGGCCGCCAATGATAGTATCATCCGCGACGATATGACTACACTTGCACAGACCGAACAGGATTTTACCCGTTTGCCGGACCTTCCGGCAGAGGTATTCACCGCCCCGCTCAAGAAACCGGACCGCGTGGGCGACGACTGGCTCGAGCCCGAGCAGACCCAGTATTCGAGCGACGACGACGCGATCTGGAACGACCTGTTCGAACGGCAGATGAAGGTGCTGCCGGGGCGCGCGGCCAGCGCGTTCATGGCCGGGCTGGACAAGCTCGACCTCAGCCGCGGCGGGGTGCCCGAATTCGGACGCCTGTCCGAAGAGCTCGATACGCTCACTGGGTGGAGCGTGGTTCCCGTGCCGATGCTGATCCCCGATCACGTGTTCTTCTGGCACTTGGCCAACCGGCGCTTCCCCGCAGGCAATTTCATCCGCACGCGCGAGACCTTCGATTACATCCAGGAACCCGACGTGTTCCACGACGTGTTCGGTCACGTCCCGATGCTGACCGATCCGGTCTATGCCGATTACATGCAGGAATATGGCCGCGCGGGCTGGAAGGCGATGCGCTACAACCGGCTCAAGGCGCTTGGTTCGCTCTACTGGTACACCGTCGAATTCGGGCTGCTGCAGGAAGCCGACGGGATCAAGGCCTATGGCGCGGGGATCCTCTCTGGCCCGACTGAGGTGGTCTATGCCACAGAGGCCAAGAGCCCCAACCGCATCATGCTCAATGTCGACCGCGTCATGCGCACCGATTACGTGATCAGCGATCTGCAGCCGACATATTTCGTGATCGAGAGCTTCGAGGACCTCTACCGCCAGACGGTCGAGCGCGATTTCGACCAGCTCTACAAAAGCCTCGGGCCCGGGTTTACCTATGCCAACACCGCGGTGATCGATGTCGACCATGTGGTGAACCACGGCTCGCTCGAATACACGCTGCGCGGCGGGCGCGGATCGGGCGCGGCCCCGGTCTGACCTCCGCAAGGTCCGGCGAAAACCAGCGCCCAACAAAAAACGGCCCCGGATCGCTCCGGGGCCGCATGATCGCATAACGATCGACGATGCTTACATTTCGTCGATTTCGTCAGCCTGCTCTTCCATGGATTCTTCCATGGCGTCGGTCTGGTCGTCCATGACGTCGGCCTGGTCTTCGGTGATTTCACCGGCTTCTTCCATGGCGTCAACCTGGTTGTCGCGAGCGTCTTCCATCTCTTCGATGTTTTCTTCGGCTTCGTTTTCTGCTGCGCTGTCGCAAGCGGCAAGGCCGAGGCTCATGGCGGCGGCGGTAGCGACGAGCGTTGCTTTATTGAACTTCATGTAAATTCCCCTTTTGTCGTTCCAGCCGCGTTTTCGAAATGCGGCAAGAATGTGATGAACGGACTATTGTTCCTTCGGTTCCCGGCAGTCAAGCAAGAACGCCGGGGGTGGAGGTTTGCCGTATCGGATACGAAATGGCCCGGGGAACGCCCGGGCCGTCAACCATATGCGAGACGCCAATCCATTCCGTCCGCGTTTGTACCCGATGATCGGGCGATGTGAAGCGGGATTCAGTTATAGGCCCGCTGGCGGATGAGGTTGAACACCCCGATCGCGACGACCGATCCGAGCACTGCCCACAGCAGCGCGACGCCGCTGACCGTGCCGAAAACCGCCCCGTTGCCGGCGATCAGCCCGGTCACGAGCGAGCCGAGCACGCCGACGAGCGCATTGGCGAGGATGCTGCGGCCATCTTCGATCCTGAGAATAATCGTTGCCAGCCAGCCCAGGAGGGCTCCTACGACAACCAGAATCAACAAACCCATCGGTGCGTACCTTTGTCTTTCATTCACCGGAGACAAGCACGCAAATGATCAAAGGTTCCTTACGGCAGACCCCGGATCGCTCGCCCCGTGGCATCCATGCCACACTTCGTCAGGCGAAAGTCAGCCAGGCCAGGGCGGCGGAACCGGCGATGATCCGGTACCACGCGAAGGGCGTGAAGCCGCTGCGGCTGACATAGGCGACGAAGGCGCGGATCACGAACAGCGCGACGATGAAGCTGACCGCGAAGCCGAGCGCAATATGGTCCCATCCCACCCGCGTCGCGCCGGCCATCATCTCGTCGTATTTGGTGGCGACTTCGAGCGTGGTCGCACCGACCATCGTCGGCACCGCCAGGAAGAACGAAAATTCGGCCGCCGTCTTACGATTGATGCCCATCGCCAGCGCCCCCATGATCGTCGCGCCCGAACGGCTCACGCCGGGCACCATGGCGAGACATTGAGCGAACCCGACGCCGAGCACCTTTGCAAGCGGCAGTTCGGCCACGCCGCGCCCTTCGTCGCGGGGGTTGGCCGCGCGTTCGATCACGATGATCGCCACCCCGCCGGCAATCAGCGCCCAGGGCACGATCCCCGGGTTGCCGAGCATGGCCTCGAAGCTTTCGTAGAGCGCGAAGCCGATCACTGCACTGGGCAGGAAGCCGAGCAGGATGTTGCGTGCGAACATCAGCCCTTCGCGTTCGCGCTTGAGCACGCCGATCCCGGCCGACCAGAAGGTGCCCCAGTATTGGTAGACCACTGCCAGGATCGCGCCCAGCTGGATCACCACGTTGAACATCGCCCATTCGTTGGGATCTGCGCCCGACAGTTCGGTCGCGAGAATGAGGTGACCGGTCGATGAAACCGGGATGAATTCGGTGAGCCCCTCGACGATGCCGAGGAAGATCGCGGTGATGTAATCGTTCATTGCGGGACGCCCCAAGAGCAGTGGGCTGCGCGAGTCAAGCGGTCAGGCGCTTTCCAGACCGAACTGGAGCGAAGCGAGCCGGGCGTAGAGCCCGCCATTGGCCGAAAGCGTGTCGTGCGTACCCTGTTCGACGATCCGGCCATCCTCCATCACGACGATGCGGTCGGAAGCGCGGACGGTCGACAGGCGGTGGGCGATGACCAGCGTCGTACGCTCGCGCATCAGGTGTTCGAGCGCATCCTGCACCAGCCGCTCGCTCTCGGCATCGAGCGCGCTGGTGGCCTCGTCGAGCAGCAGGATCGGCGCATCGCGCAGCAGCGCGCGGGCAATGGCGATGCGCTGGCGCTGGCCGCCCGACAGCTGCGTGCCGCTTTCCCCGAGATAGGTGTCGAGCCCCTGCGGAAGCTTGTCGAGGAATTCGGCAGCATTGGCCGCCTGTGCAGCGGCCCGGATATCGTCCTCGCTCGCATCCCAATTGCCATAGCGCAGATTGTCGCGGGCATTGGCGCTGAACAGGACGCCTTCCTGCGGGACATAGGCGATGCGCCGCCGGATTTCGGCGGGATCGGCGCTGGTCAGCGGAATGCCGTCGAGCCGGATCGAGCCTGCCTGCGGATCGTAGAAGCGTTCTGCCAGCTGGAAGATGGTCGACTTGCCCGCCCCCGACGGCCCGACGATGGCGACGGTTTCGCCCGGTTCGACCTCGAGGCTGAAATCGGTGATCGCCGGCGCATCGAGCCGGGTCGGATAGCGGAAGGTGACATTGCGGAACGACAGCCCGCCGCGCGGCGGCGCGGGCAATGCCTGCGGCCGTGCGGGTGCGGTGATCGAGGGTCTTTCCTCGAGCAGTTCGGACAGCCTGCTCGCCGCGCCCGCGCCGCGCAGCAGGTCGCCGTAGACTTCGGTCAGCGCACCGATCGCGCCTGCGACGAGGCCTGCGGTGAGCACGAATGCGGCGATCGTCCCGCCCGAGATTGCGCCTTCGCTGACCGCCTGCGCGCCGCGCCAGACCAGCAGGGTGATGCCGCCGAAAACCAGCAGGATCACGATCGCGGTCATCGCCGCGCGGATGATGACCCGGCGCCGCGCGACCGAGAAGGTGCGTTCGACCGCCTCGCGGAAGCGCGCATGTTCGCGTTCTTCCTGGTTGAACCCCTGGACGATCTTCATCGCCGACAGCACTTCGGTGACCATTGCCCCGATATCGGCGACGCGGTCCTGGCTGGTGCGCGAGACCTTGCGCAGGCGCCGCCCGAACAGCGTGATCGGGATAACGATGGCGGGGATCAGCAGGAACAGCCCCATGGTCAGGCCGGGGACCAGCCAGAACAGATAGGCCGTGCCCCCGATCGCCATCAGCGCATTGCGCAGCGCGACCGAGACAGTGGTGCCGACCACCTGTTCGATCAGCGCGGTGTCACTGGTCATGCGGCTGGAAATTTCCTTGGGACTGTTCTCTTCATAGAACCCCGGCGCCAGGCGCAGCAGGTTTTCCTGCACGCGCAGGCGGATGTCGGCGACCACGCGCTCGCCCAGCCAGCTGACGAAATAGAACCGCATCGCAGTGCCCGCGGCAAGCACGGCGACGATCATCAGCAAATAGCGGAACCAGCGGCCCATGTCCTCGGGCGTCGCTCCTTCGGCAAAGCCGCGGTCGATCACCATCTTGAAGCCCGCGGGGATCGCCAGCGTCGCCGCCGCAGTGATGAACAGCGCGAGGATGGCGAGCGCGACATGGCCGGGATAGCGCGTGCCCGCCTGCCATACCATGCGCAGTGAACCCAGCGAACGCTGGCGCGGGGCATCCGCAGCGGCGCGCTTGCGTGCGAACCGGCCGCGGCCGTCGGTTTCCGTCTGGTCCTTGGCTGACATGCGCACGCAGTTACGTCGCCGCGCGGCTAAAATCCACTGTGCTGCACATGCTCAGGCACATTTAAACCGATTGTGCATTGCACAATTATCGATCGAACGGCAGGATTGCCATATTCCACCCGCACGACACAGCCATACAATGCCGGGTACGCAGGGGACATCTATTGCTCTACCACGCCTATGAACTGCAGCGCAGCTGGCTCAACTCGGCCAGCGCCTTCGCCTCGATCGGGGTGGAAATGCTGAACAACCCGGCCAATCCGTTCAATTACGTCGGCCCGATGGGCTATATGAACATCGGCCCGGTGGCGGCGAGCGCGCTGGAAGTCTTCGCGCATGCGACGGCATCCTACGGCAAGCCGGCGTGGAACCTCGAGGCGATCGATGTTGATGGTAAGCCCGTGGCGATCGTCGAATCGACTGTGGTCAACCGGCCCTTCGGCGATCTGAAGGCGTTCCACCGCGAAGACCTGCCCGAAGACGCCCCGCGCCTGCTGGTCGTCGCGCCGATGAGCGGGCATTACGCCACGCTGCTGCGCGGCACGGTCGAACGGATGCTGCAAGGCTACCGCGTCTATGTCACCGATTGGGCCGATGCGAAGACCGTCCCGCTGCACGAAGGGACCTTCGATCTCGATGATTACATCGATTACGTGATCGGCTATCTCGAACACATCGGCCCCGATGCACAGGGCGGCGGTGCGCATGTGATGGCGGTGTGCCAGCCTTCGGTGCCCGTCTTTGCCGCCACTGCGATCATGAACCGCGATGGCCATCCGTGCACGCCGCGCACGCTGACCATGATGGGCGGGCCGATCGACACGCGCTGTTCGCCGACCAGCGTCAACGATCTGGCGATGGACCGCCCGATCGAGTGGTTCCGCCACAATGTCATCGCCACCGTGCCGATGCAGTATCGCGGTGCGGGCCGGCGGGTCTATCCCGGCTTCATGCAGCTGGCCGGGTTCATGAGCATGAACCTCGGCAATCACATGATCAGCCATTACGAGATGTTCAAACACCTCACCGTCGGCGACGACGAAAGCGCGCAGGCGACCAAGGATTTCTACGACGAATACCGCAGCGTGTGCGACATGACCGCCGAGTTCTACCTGCAGACGGTGCAGGAGGTGTTCCAGGACCATGCGCTGCCCAACGGCACTTTCCTGCATCGCGGCAAGCGCATCGACCTGGGCGACATCACGCAGACCGCGCTGCTGGCGATCGAGGGCGAACGCGACGATATCTCGGGCCTGGGGCAGACGCGGGCCGCGCTCGAACTGACGCCGCAGCTCGATGCCGGCAAGAAGCGGTATTACATGGCCGAAGGCGCGGGCCATTACGGCATTTTCAACGGCAGCCGCTGGCGCGACAAGATCGCCCCCGTGGTCGAGGAGTTCATCGCCGAACACGGCTAGGCGTCGGCGGCCCCCCAACGCGGTCAGCCGCGGTGAAGCCGTTCCAGCGAGCAGGCCAAGAAGAAGGGCGGCGCAGGGTTTTGCCCCGGCCGCCCTTCTCGGTTTCAGGCTAGGTTGACCCTAGAAGATTTCGAACAGGCCGGCTGCGCCCATGCCGCCGCCGACGCACATGGTGACGACGCCGTATTTCGCGCCCATGCGCTTGCCTTCGAGCAGCACGTGGCCGGTGCAGCGTGCGCCGGTCATGCCATAGGGGTGGCCGATCGAGATCGAGCCGCCGTTGACGTTGAGCTTGGCGTTATCGATGCCGAGCTTGTCGCGGCAGTAGAGCACCTGCACCGCGAAGGCTTCGTTCAGTTCCCAGATGCCGATGTCGTCGACGCTGAGGTCGAAGCGCTTGAGCAGCTTGGGAATGGCGAAGACAGGGCCGATGCCCATTTCGTCGGGTTCGGTCCCGGCGACCGCCATGCCGACATAGCGGCCGAGCGGCTCGAGGCCCTTCTGTTCGGCGACCTTGGCTTCCATGAGCACGCTGGCCGACGAACCGTCCGACAGCTGCGAAGCGTTGCCCGCAGTGATCGTGGTGCCTTCGCCCATCACCGGCTTGAGGCTGTTGAGGCCTTCGAGCGTGGTCTGCGGGCGGTTGCCCTCGTCCTTGTCGATGGTGATTTCGACGTCCGAAATCTCGCCCGTTTCCTTGTCCTGCACCTTGTGCGTGGTGCTGACCGAGACGATTTCGTCGTCGAACTTGCCGGCTTCCTGCGCGGCGGCGGTACGCTGCTGGCTCTGCAGCGCGTATTCGTCCTGCGCTTCGCGGCTGATGCCGTAACGCTGCGCGACCGTTTCGGCGGTCTGCAGCATCGGCATGTAGATCGCGCCGTGCATGTTAACCAGCTCGGGATCGGGCATCACGCGCATTTCCTTGGTCTGCACGAGGCTGATCGATTCCTGCCCACCGGCGGCCACCACGTCCATGCGGTCGGTGATGATCTGCTTGGCGGCGGTGGCGATGCTCATCAGGCCGCTCGAACACTGGCGGTCGATGGTCATGCCGCTGGTGCCGATCGGGCAACCGGCGCGCAGCGCGACCTGGCGGGCGAGGTTTCCGGCCTGCGCACCCTGCTGGAGCGCGCTGCCCCACAGCACGTCGTCGACCTCGCCGGCGTCGATGCCGGCACGCTCGATCGCGGGCTTGAGCGAATAGGCGCCGAGCGTCGGGCCCTTGGTGTCGTTGAACCCGCCCTTGTAGGCACGGCCGATGGCGGTGCGGGCGGTGGAGACGATGACTGCGTCACGCATGGGTATTTCCTTGGTTGTGGTTGTGTCTGGATCCTCGCCGGGGAGGAGGGGGAAATCAGACGAAAATCTGGGTGATCCACTCGGTGATCAGCGCGGGCTTTTCCTCGCCCTCGATCTCCATGGTGATCTCGCAGGTCTGCTGCCACTGGCCGGGACGCTTCTCGGTCATTTCGACCAGCTTCCAGTGGCCGCGGATGCGCTTGCCGCTGCGGACGGGCGAGATGAAGCGGGTTTTGTTGCCGCCGTAGTTCACGCCCATCTTCACGCCGTCGAGCTTGGGCATGTCCGATTTGGCGCTTAGATAGGGGATCATCGACAGCGTGAGGAAGCCATGCGCGATGGTGCCGCCGAACGGCGTCATCTTGGCCTTTTCCTCGTCGATATGGATAAACTGGTGATCGCCGGTGGCATCGGCGAACTGGTTGATACGCTCCTGGCTCATGTCGACCCATTCGCTCGTGCCGATGTTCTCGCCGACCTTGTCTGCCAGTTCCTGCGGGCTCATACGCCTCTCCTCTGTTCGAAAATCATGGTTTGGCGCGACTCCGGTCGCGCGTGCGGCGCGAGTCATGGCGCATGTGCGGGATGCGCGCAACACCGCCGAACGTGCCGCTACGGCATGGGGAAGCGCCATGTCCGGTGATGGAGGAGGCGGCACGTATTGAGCCGATTCGTACAGGCGGTATGGTCCGGCAGGCGGCGCACCGGCGCCCGCGACGCTGGAGAAACCATGCTGGCCCGTATCCTCGCCACTGCCCTCAAGCCTGCGCTCGGCGTCCCGCTGGTCGCTGCCATCGTCGCCGCCGCGGAGCTCGTCGTCGCCGACCGCAAGTACGGCGTGTTCACCGGCGGGTTCGGCCAGTCGAGCGCGGTCGACACCGGCGGGGAACTGACCCTGTTCCTGATCGGCTTCACGCTGGCGCATACCGCAGTCGCCCTGCTCGCCTGGAAGCTGGCCGCCCGGCTGGCCCGATCTTCCGGGGCGCAGTCCGCCGTACTGCATTTCGCGTTCCTCTATGGCGGAACCAGCCTGCTGGTGCTCAGCCTGCGTTACCAGCTCCATTCCTATTTCAGCGATGCGGTCAGCTTCGCGCTGCTAAAGCAGCTGGGCGGTGGCAGCGCGGCCGATGCGCTGCTGTTCGCCAAGAACGAGATCATGCTCGGTGTGGGCGCGCTGCTGCTCTTCCTCGCGGCATGGTGGCTGGCAGCACACCTGCTGCGCAAATGGCTCGGCAGACAGCCGGCGCTGGCGTCCCCCTGGCCGCGCTGGAAGACAGTCGCCCTCGTGTGGCTGGCCTTCGCCGGCGCGGTGATCGTGTTGCCGCGTCTCGACGGCGATGCGCCGCGCGGGCTGGAGCGGATCGTCGCCTGGCAGGGGCTGGCCGACGGGCTGGCACTGGCGAGCGATTTCGACGGCGATGGCTACGGCCTTGCCGGGCGGACCATCGATCCCGCCCCGTTCGATGCCGGGCGCCATCCGCTCGCGCTCGACATTCCCGGCAATGGGATCGACGAGGATGGCTACGGCGGTGATCTTGCGCTGGTCCCGGTTGCCGAGCCCCTGCCCGCCACGCCAATCGGCGGCGCGAAGCCGCATCTCGTCATCGTCGTTTTCGAAAGCACCCGCGCGGATGTGCTGGGCAAGCGCATCGACGGGAAACCCGTCGCCCCCAATCTCGCGCGCGTGGCGGCGCAGGGCGGCGCCCTCGCGCCCGCCTACAGCCATGTCGGTTTCACCACCGCCTCGCTCAAATCGCTCTTCGCGGGCAGCTTGGTCGTGCCGCCCGGATCGCCGAGCCTGTTCCGCGAGCTCGATGCCAGCGGTTACGAGATCGGCGTGTTCTCGGGACAACCGGAGGATTTCGGCGGTATTTCGGCAGCTGTCGGAATGCGCGAGGTTGCCGACCGCTTCGTCGATGCCGAAGTGCTCAAGGACCAGCGCGCCTTCAGTTTCGCCGCGCAGGGCTCGCTGCTGGTCGACGAGAACATCGTGCTCGATCGCTTCGACGCCGCGCTCGGCGATGCCGCAGCGTGGGAGACGCCGCAATTCGTCTACCTCAATTTCCAGACGCCGCATTTCCCCTATCACCACGACGCCGTCCCGCACCGCTTCGCCACCCCCCCGCTGGAACGCGGCCAGATCGCCGAAGACAATCGCGAGGCGCTGGAGCGGACCTACTGGAACGCGGTCGCGCACACCGACGCCGCGCTGGGCCGGCTGATTGCGAAGCTGGAAACGATGGGCGTGTGGCAGGACACCGTGCTGATCGTCACCGGCGATCATGGCGAGGCGCTGTTCGAGGACGGCTTCCTCGGCCATGGCCATGTCATCAACGACCGGCAGAATGCGACTTTCCTCGCCAGCAACCGTCCGCTGGGCGCGGCACGCGCGCCGCTGGCGCTAAGCGACTACCGCGCGATAATCCTGCGGCTTCTGGGCGCGGATGTTCCCGCCGCCGCGCCGCCCGCGCCCTTCCTCCACATCGGGCCGGTGGACGAACCGACCGCGATCGGTCTCGCGCATGAAGAGCTCGGCGTGATTTCGCTGCGGCTCGACAGCGGCGAAGCCTGCGTCACGCGCGCGCGGCGGTGTGCGGATTACGCCTCGCTCGCCGGGGCCGAACGGGCCGCGTTCGATGCGCTGGTGGCGCGTTGGGGCTCCGAACGGTGGGCAGCGCGTCGCCGCGTGGAGCGGGGCGCATCGGCCGCCTCCTCGCAGCGCTTGAGATAGGTCCACAGCCCGCATTGCAGGGCGATGATCAGCAGGATCACCGGCTGGTAGGCGATCCCCTGGAACAGCGACCCGACCAGCGCGATGACCTGCGTCATCTGTAGCGCGCTTGCCAATGGCGATTGCCAGCTTGCCCCCTCGCGCCCGCGCCACCGCCGCCGCAGCTTTTCCATCTGCCACAGCCCGCTGGCATGGAGCCAGACCCACAGGAACAGGCCGATCCACCCCTGTTCACCCAGCACCTCGAAGATCGACGAGTGAAAGGCGCGGGCTTCGTCGACCACGTCCTTGTATTCGACGGTGGTCGTGCTGCCATTCTCGCTGACCTGCGGCAGGCGGTATTCGAACTTGTTGCCGCGGTAGGAATCGAATCCGCCGCCAAGCGGGTTCTCAAGCGCGTATTCATAGGTCCATTGCCAGACCGCAAGGCGGGTCGATGCCGACTGGTCCTGTTCGTGCCCGGTGATCAGCCCCATGCGTTCGTAATAGCTGGTCGGCAGGAAGGGCGCGGCCATCAGCACGAGGGCAATGCCGCCGACGATGAAGGTCATCCGCCGCTTCACGTCGCGCAGCAGCAGCAGCGCGAGAACGCCGATGCACACGAGCCCGGTGCGTGCTTCGGTTCCGACGGGGATCAGCAGGCAGGCAAAGATGAACGCGCCGCCGAACAGCTTGACGCGCCAGTCGGGCGGGAAGATCCGCCCGTGGTTCATGAACCACCAGATGATTGGGATCAGCCCGATCGCGACCGTCGCGAGCGTCGAACTCTCGTAGATGTTCGAATTGTCGTTTACGAAGAAATACAGGCTGCCATAGCCCCCGCCGCCAAGCGCGGTCTTGAGACCGGAGGAAATGATAATGGCCCCCGCGGTGAGCGTGACGACCAGCAGCGCGAGCTCCAACCGCAATCGCGTGACCAGCGTGAAGGGCAGGAAGATGGCGAACACCATCGCGCGCCAGACCCATTCCCACTTGTAGGCCGCATCCTCGGGGAAGTCGGCCCATTGCAGCGTGAGGAAGCACCATCCCAGGAAGGCGATCAGAATGCCCTGCCGCAGGGTGAAGCGGATCTGCGATTTCGCATCGACCAGTGCCCATCCTGCGAAGGCGAGCATGAAGGCGATGAAGGAAATCGGCAGCATCGGCGTAAGCGTCCAGCCGATCTTCTGCGGGGCCAGGATGTCGATATAGAGATAGGCGAGCACCCAGACGAAGGGGCGCCTGAGGCCGAGCGCGAACAGCGTCATCACGAAAAGGAACAGCGCCGCGTCAAGCATTGCGCGCCTTTCCGCCTGCGCGCCGCGCACGGCGGGCCTCGCGCCGGCTCGGTTTCGCCTCCTCCGGCTCCGCGCCCGGCGGATCCTCGCGGTCGAGGTCGTCGCGCATGAACACGCGCAGGATCGCGATGAGGATCAGCGCATGCGTCAGTGCGAGGGCGAGATAGTCGATCACGAGTGCTTGGTCTCCGCAGCGGCTCCTAATGCATCGCAGTTGACGCGCCGTTAAGCGTAATGTGACACATCAGCCCGCGATGACCCGCGTGCTTCACATCCTCGACCATTCGCTGCCGCTGCAATCGGGCTATACGTTCCGCACGCGTGCGATCCTCACCAGCCTGCAGAAAGCGGGGGTGGAGGTGCGCGCGATTACCGGCGCGCGGCATTCGGCCGAAGGTCCGCCCCGGGAAACGATCGACGGACTGACTTTCGAACGCCTGCCGGCTGCACCTGTGCCGGGGGGGCCACCTGGCCTGCGCGAATGGCGCGAGATCGAGACCTTGCGCAAGCAGATCGAACGCGTCGCCCAGGACTGGCAGCCGGATATCCTGCATGCCCATTCGCCCGCGCTGTGCGGAATGGCCGGCCTGCGCGCGGCGCGGCGGCTGGGCCTGCCACTGGTCTATGAAATCCGCGCTTTCTGGGAGGATGCCGCGGTCGGCAATGGCATGGGCCGCGAAGGATCGCTCAAGTACCGCCTCACGCGTGCGCTCGAAAACCGCGTGGTCGCGGGGGCCGAAGCCGTGTTCACGATCTGCGAAGGGCTGCGTGCCGACTTGGTCGGGCGCGGTCATGATGCAGGCAAGATCGCCCTGTCGCCCAACGGTGTCGACCTGTCGCTGTTCGGCGAACCCGTCCCGCGCGACGATGCGCTGGCGCGCGAAATCGGTATCGGCGAAGGCCCGGTGATCGGCTTTATCGGCAGCTTCTACGATTACGAGGGGCTCGATGACCTGATCGCCGCGCTGCCCGCGCTGCGCGAGCGGCACCCCGGTGCCCAGCTGCTGCTGGTGGGCGGCGGACCGATGGATGCGGCGCTGCGCGCGCAGGCCGCGGCCTCGACTGCGACCGGCGCGATCGTCTTCACCGGACGCGTGCCGCATACCGAGGTCGAACGCTATTATTCGCTGATCGACGTGCTCGCCTATCCACGCAAACGCTCTCGGCTGACCGATCTGGTCACCCCGCTCAAACCGCTCGAGGCGATGGCGCAGCAGCGTATCGTCGCGGCCAGCGATGTCGGGGGCCACCGCGAACTGATCGAAGCTGGAACCACCGGTCTGTTGTTCCCGCCCGGCGATCCGCCCGCGATCGCGGGCGCGCTGGCCGCGTTCATCGATGCCCGCGACAAGTGGCCCGACATGCGCCGGGCGGGCCGGGAGCATGTTGCCCGTCACCACGACTGGGCGCGGAATATCGATGGTTATCAGCATGTTTACCAAAAGCTGCTAGCAACCGATTCTTCCGCAGCCGCATAAGCGCCTGCCTAGTCTATAACGGGATCCCATGAGCGCAGCGAATCACCCTGCCCCGATCAGCAATCACCCCGCTTTCAAATGGGCGGTAGGCGCGTGGTTCGCGCTGTTGCTGGGTCTCGGCCTCTTCGTCATGCCGGCTGCCGTGCATCTGTCACTGGGCGAACGGCTGGCGCTCGACACGGTGCTGACCGATCCCGCTCTCTTGCGGATGGCGCTATCGGCCCTCGCTGCCTTGCTCGGCCTGCTTCTCGGCCTGGCGATCGCGGGGCGCGTCGCCGCGCTCACTGATGCAAGCTATGGCGAAGATGATCCCGTCGAAGACGCCCCGAGCGAATCCGAGCCCGAAACGAAGATCTGGCTGGGCGATGTGGATGAGCCTGCCGCACCCGTCCCGCACGCGCCGCCCGAGCCGGCAGCCGCACCTGCGCCGCGGCGGCTGTTCAACCCGCGCGAGGATCTGGCCGAGGAAGGCATTGCTCCCTTCCGCGATCCGACTGCCATTCCGCCGCTCGCGATCGATCCTGTCGAAACGGCGCCGCAGGACGCCGAATTCGAGAATATCGAACCGGCTGGTCAAGACCCGTTCTCCACCGAGCTATGGGCCGACCCGCTATCCGGCGACCGCGACGATGACGCCTGGACCGTGACGGAACACGATCCGCTGGACCATCCGGAAGAACCGGTCGAGTTGCCGCCCTCCGCGCCCGAACCTTCGATCACCGCGCCTGCCGACCCGGAGGAGGAGGAGGATCACTATCCCATCGCCCGCCAAGCGACGGATGAAACTGGTTTCGGGATGGCCGGAGAAGGCGATTGGCAATCGGCGGACCCATCGATCCCCCCGGCCTCGCTCAGCGAACTCTCGCTCGAGGAACTGACCCAGCGCTTGGGTGACGCGCTGGCAGCCTGCAAGGCCGGCGATGAGGATGCCGGGGCGCCGGCCGATTCGGTGGTTGCATTCCTCCAGCGCGAAACCGGGCGCGAAGCTGGACAGCACCACGTGGCTCAAGGCGAACCGGAGCAAGAGGATCCGCAGGCCGAACTGCGCCGCGCGCTCGACAAGCTTACCCGGATCGGGAAGCCCGACTGAACCCTACGGGCTGACCCGGGGCCTTCCGTTACGGAATCCCGCAATACAGCGTAATTCTTGCGACGGCTGAAATTTTGCTACGCGTCTCGCAGTTGCAAAATTTCGATGCTGTCGGCATGAAGCTTCTTCGCGCAATTTTGCAGGTGTCGCCAGCGGCACTGCCAGACCATGCTCCCGGCCGCCCCGCCATCGCTGCGAGGCCGGTCGGCGGGCCCGAAGAAGGACGCTTCGCCCATGGGACGCACGCCGCCCCAAGCCGCCACGGGTCTTTACGATCCGCGTAACGAACACGACGCCTGCGGCGTCGGCATGGTCGCGCATATCAAGGGCGCGAAGAGCCATGACATCGTTACCCAGGCGCTCGAAATCCTCGCCAATCTCGACCACCGCGGGGCGGTGGGCGCCGATCCGCTGCTGGGTGACGGCGCTGGGATCCTGCTGCAGGTGCCCGACCCGCTGTTCCGCAAATGGGCGGACGAGCACGGCCATTACCTGCCGCAGGCAGGCGATTATGCGGTGGCGATGTGCTTCCTCCCCGCGCAGGACGAGGCGCGCGATTTCGTCGAGAAACAGCTGGAGCGGTTCGCCGAGAAGGAAGGCCAGCGCGTGGTCGGCTGGCGCGACGTCCCCACGACGCTCGACGGTCTCGGCAAGGCCGTGATCAATTCGATGCCCGTCATCCGCCAGTGCATCATCGCGCGCGGCGAAAACTGCCCCGACGGCGACGCGTTCGAACGCAAGCTGGTGGTGATTCGCAAGCAGACGCTCAATCCACTGGCTGTGCTCGAGGGCAAATACGACCTTCCGGGCCTGACCACTGCCTACATCCCGAGCTTCTCGAGCCGCACCGTAGTCTACAAGGGGCTGCTGCTGGCGAACCAGGTGGGCAGCTTCTACGACGACCTGCGCGATCCCGATTGCGTATCGGCGCTCGGCCTCGTCCACCAGCGTTTCAGCACCAACACCTTCCCCAGCTGGCGGCTGGCGCACCCCTATCGCTTCATGGCGCACAATGGGGAAATCAACACGGTTCGCGGCAATGTGAACTGGATGGAAGCGCGCCGCCGGACGATGGAAAGCGAGCTGCTCGGCTCGGACCTCGACAAGATGTGGCCGCTGATCCCGCATGGCCAGTCGGACACCGCCTGCCTCGACAACGCGCTCGAACTGCTCGTGACGGGCGGTTACAGCCTCGCGCATGCGATGATGATGCTGATGCCCGAAGCCTGGGCGAAGAACGCGCTGATGGACCCGGCGCGCCGCGCATTCTACGAATATCACGCGGCGCTGATGGAGCCGTGGGACGGCCCGGCGGCGGTGTGCTTTACCGACGGGCGCCAGATCGGCGCCTGTCTCGACCGCAACGGCCTGCGTCCGGCACGCTGGTGCACCACCAAGGACGATCTCGTCGTGCTGGCGTCGGAAAGCGGCGTGCTGCCGTTCGACGATGCCGATATCACGCGCAAATGGCGGCTTCAGCCGGGCCGCATGCTGCTGATCGACCTCGAACAGGGCCGCATCGTCGAAGACGAGGAGCTCAAGACCGAGCTCGCCAATGCGCAGCCCTATGAGCAATGGCTCAAAGCGGCGCAGTACAAGCTCAAGGACCTCGACCATATCGAGCCCGATCTGAGCGAGATCCCGACCACGGCCACCAGCCTGCTCGAACGCCAGCAGGCGTTCGGCTACACGCAAGAAGACGTGTCCCGCTTCCTCGAGCCGATGGCCCGCGGCAGCGAAGACCCGATCGGATCGATGGGCACCGATACCCCCATCGCGGTGCTGTCCGACCGCAGCCGGCTGCTGTACGATTACTTCAAGCAGAACTTCGCCCAGGTGACCAATCCGCCGATCGATCCGATCCGCGAAGAACTGGTGATGAGCCTGCTGTCGATGATCGGTCCGCGGCCCAATTTGCTGGGGCGCGATGCCGGTACGCACAAGCGGCTCGAAGTCAGCCAGCCGATCCTCACCAATGAAGGCCTGGCCAAGATCCGATCGGTCGAAGTCGCGCTCGACGGGGCATTCCGCACCGCCACCATCGACATCACCTGGGACGCCAGCACCGGGGCCGAAGGGCTTGCCATGGCGCTCAAGGAAATGTGCTGGGCGGCGACCGAAGCGGTGCTGGGCGATGCCAACATCCTCATCCTGTCCGACCGCGGCCAGGGCCCGGACCGCATTCCCATGCCCGCGCTGCTGGCGACCGCCGCCGTGCATCACCAGCTGGTGCGCCAGGGGCTGCGGATGCAAACCGGCCTCGTCATCGAAACCGGCGAAGCGCGCGAGGTGCATCATTTCTGCGCGCTGGCGGGCTACGGCGCCGAGGGGATCAACCCCTATGTCGCGTTCGAGACGCTCGAGGACCTGCGCGCCCGCCGCTTCCCCGACCGCGACCCGGCCGACGTGCGCCAGAACTACGTCAAGGCGGTCGGCAAGGGCATTCTCAAGGTCATGTCCAAGATGGGCATCTCGACCTACCAGTCCTATTGCGGCGCCCAGATCTTCGACGCCGTCGGGCTCAATTCCGAGTTCATCGATACCTATTTCACCGGCACCGCGACCACCATCGAAGGCATCGGCCTCGCCGAGGTGGCCGAAGAAGCGGTGCAGCGCCACGCACAGGCCTATGGCGACAATCCGCTGTACAAGGGCATGCTCGATGTCGGCGGGATCTACCAGTACCGCCTGCGCGGCGAAGCGCATGCCTGGACCCCGCAATCGGTCGCGCAATTGCAGCATGCCGTGCGCGGCAACGACGCGAAGAATTACGAGGAATTCGCGCGTTCGATCAACGAACAGAGCGAACGCCTGCTGACCATTCGCGGGCTGATGGAACTGACCCCGGCCGAACAGCCGCTGTCGCTCGACGAGGTCGAACCCGCCGCCGAGATCGTCAAGCGGTTCAGCACCGGCGCGATGAGCTTCGGCTCGATCAGCCACGAGGCGCATTCGACGCTGGCGATCGCGATGAACCGCCTCGGTGGCCGTTCGAATACCGGCGAAGGCGGCGAGGAGCCCGAACGGTTCCTGCCGCTCGACAATGGCGATTCGATGCGCAGCCGGATCAAGCAGGTCGCCAGTGGCCGCTTCGGCGTGACCACCGAATATCTCGTCAATTCGGACGATATCCAGATCAAGATGGCCCAGGGCGCAAAGCCCGGCGAAGGCGGCCAGCTGCCCGGCCACAAGGTCGACAAGCGGATCGGCGCGGTGCGCCATGCGACGCCCGGCGTCGGGCTGATTTCGCCCCCGCCGCATCACGACATCTATTCGATCGAGGATCTGGCGCAGCTGATCCACGACCTGAAGAACGTCCAGCCCGAAGCGCGCATTTCGGTCAAGCTGGTGTCCGAAGTGGGCGTCGGCACGGTTGCCGCGGGCGTGTCGAAGTCCAAGGCCGACCACGTCACCATTTCGGGCTATGATGGCGGTACGGGCGCCAGCCCGCTGACCAGCCTGACGCATGCCGGAAGCCCATGGGAAATCGGCCTCGCCGAGACGCAGCAGACGCTGCTGCTCAACGATCTGCGCAGCCGTATCGCGGTGCAGGTCGACGGCGGGCTGCGGACCGGGCGCGATGTCGCGATCGGCGCGCTGCTAGGCGCGGACGAGTTCGGCTTCGCCACCGCTCCGCTGATTGCGGCGGGCTGCATCATGATGCGCAAGTGCCATCTCAACACCTGCCCGGTCGGGGTCGCCACGCAGGACCCCGAACTGCGCAAGCGCTTCACCGGCACGCCTGAGCACGTCATCAACTACTTCTTCTTCGTCGCCGAGGAATTGCGCGCGATCATGGCCGAGATGGGCTTCCGCACGGTCGAGGAAATGATCGGCCGCGTCGACCGTCTCGACATGCGCCGGGTGGAACGCCACTGGAAGGCGCACGGCGTCGATCTCAAGCGCGTGCTCCACGCGGTCCCGCTCGAGGAGGGGCGCGAGCTGTTCCAGACCGAAACGCAGGACCATGGCCTGGCGGCGGCGCTGGATGTCGAACTGATCGAAGCCTGCAAGCCCGCGATCGAAAGCGGGCAGGCAGTGCAGCTCACCCGCCCGATCCGCAATGTGAACCGCACGGTCGGCGCGATGCTGTCGGGCCGGATCGCCGAGGCGCACGGCCATGCCGGGCTTCCCGCGGACACGATCCGGATCGACTTCACCGGCGTGGCCGGCCAGAGCTTCGGGGCCTGGCTCGCGCATGGCATCACCATCAGCCTGACGGGCGATGCCAACGACTATGTCGGCAAGGGCCTGTCGGGCGGACGGATCATCGTCCGCCAGCCCGAAGAGGCGCCGCGCGCGCCGGGTGACAACATCATCGTCGGCAACACCGTGCTCTACGGCGCGATCGCGGGCGAAGCCTATTTCGAAGGTGTCGCGGGCGAACGCTTCGCAGTGCGCAATTCGGGCGCGGTCGCAGTGGTCGAGGGCACGGGCGACCATGGCTGCGAATACATGACGGGCGGCGTCGTCTGCGTGCTGGGCGCCACGGGGCGCAATTTCGCGGCCGGGATGAGCGGCGGGATCGCCTATGTCTACGACCCCGAGCGCCGGTTCGAGGATCTGTGCAACCCGGCGCAGGTCGATGTGCTCGATGTCCGGTCGGGCGATGGCGAAGGCGCCGACAAGAGCTGGGGTGCCCCGCAGCAGCGGCCCGTCACGGTCGAGAATGCCGGGATGGGCGATCCGCTCTACCATGATGCCGAACGGCTCAAGATCCTGGTCGAGCGCCACCACCTGCATACCGGCTCGGCCAAGGCCAAGAAGCTGCTCGACAATTGGAGCGCCGAACTGGGCAATTTCCGCAAGGTCATGCCGCGCGACTACCAGCGCGCGCTCAAGGCCCTCGAGGACGAACGCGAACAGGCCGCGATGGAAGCGGCGGAGTAAGGGTCATGGGCAAGGAAACCGGCTTTCTCGAATACGAGCGCGAGGATCGCACCTATCGCGATCCCGAAGAACGGCTGACGCATTACAAGGAATTCGTGGTCCCGCTGAGCGAGGAGCAGCTGCGCCGGCAGGCGGCGCGCTGCATGAACTGCGGCATTCCCTATTGCCACAACGGCTGTCCGGTGAACAACATCATCCCGGACTGGAACCACCTCGTCTATGAAGACGACTGGAAGAACGCGCTCGACGTCCTCCATTCGACCAACAATTTCCCCGAGTTTACCGGCCGGGTCTGCCCCGCCCCGTGCGAAGCGGCCTGCACGCTCAATATCGTCGATTCGCCGGTAACGATCAAAAGCATCGAATGCGCGATCATCGACCGCGGCTTCGACGAAGGCTGGGTCAAGCCGCAGCTGCCCGAACAGCGCACCGGCAAGTCGGTGGCGGTGATCGGCAGCGGGCCTGCCGGCCTGGCCTGCGCACAGCAGCTGGCCCGCGCGGGCCATGCAGTCACCGTGTTCGAGAAGAGCGACCGGATCGGCGGATTGCTGCGCTACGGCATTCCCGACTTCAAGATGGAAAAGCACCTGATCAACCGCCGCGCGGTGCAGATGGAGGCCGAAGGCGTCCAGTTCCGCACTTCGAGCGAAGTCGGGGTCGAAGTGAGCTTCCAGGCGCTGAAGGAGAATTTCGACGCGGTGGTGCTTGCGGGCGGTTCGGAAGAAGCCCGTATGCTCGACATCCCGGGTTCCGAACTCGACGGCGTGCGGCTGGCAATGGAATTCCTGACCCAGCAGAACAAGCGCAACGCGGGCGACGACGAAGTCCGCGCCGCGCCGCGTGGCAGCCTGACCGCAACCGGCAAGCATGTCATCGTGATCGGCGGCGGTGACACGGGCAGCGACTGCGTGGGCACCAGCAACCGGCAGGGCGCAGCCAGCGTCACCCAGCTCGAGATCATGCCCAAGCCGCCCGAAAAGGAAGACAAGGCGCTGACCTGGCCCGACTGGCCGCTCAAGCTGCGCACCTCGTCGAGCCACGAGGAAGGCGTCGACCGCGACTGGGCGGTGCTGACCAAGCGCGTGATCGAGGAAAACGGCGTCGTTTCAGGGCTCGAATGCGTGCGGGTCGAATGGAAAGACGGCCGCATGCAGGAAGTGGCCGACAGCACGTTCACGCTCAAGGCCGACCTGATCCTGCTCGCCATGGGCTTTACCGGTCCCAAGCGGCGCGGCCTCCTCGACCGGGCGGGAGTCGATCTGGACGAGCGCGGCAATGTCGCGGCGGACACCGACTGGTATCTCACCAGCGAAGCCAATGTGTTCTCCTGCGGCGACATGCGGCGCGGGCAGAGCCTGGTGGTGTGGGCGATCCGCGAAGGCCGGCAATGCGCCCGCGCCGTCGACCTGGCCCTGATGGGCGCAACCGAACTGCCGCGCTAACCAATCGCGGGGTAGCGGCTTCGCGCGGCTATCCCTGCGTGCGGCCGCGCGCCTGGACGGCGGCGCGGCGGGCTTCGAGCTCGGCGGAGCGCACGGCGCTGTTGGCGGCCGATGACTGCCGGTGTTCGATCGCCAGCCCCTCGCCGAAACTGGCGGCATAGCCTTCGTCGATCAGCCGCTTGTATCCGGCAAGGAAGGCGGGGTCGACGCTTGCCATGTCGGCGGCCAGGCGGCGCGCCTCCGCGAGCAGCGACTCCGGCGCGACCACGCGGTTGACGAGCCCCCAGCGTTCGGCCGTGGCGGCATCGAGGAAATTGCCGGTAAAGCTGAGCTCCTTGGCGCGACTGATGCCGATCATCCGGCTGAGTTTCTGCGACAGCCCCCAGCCCGGCACCACGCCGACCCGCGCATGCGTATCGGCAAAGCGCGCGTTGCTGCTGGCAATCAGCACGTCGCAGGCGAGCGCGACTTCGAACCCACCGGTGATCGCCACGCCATTGATCGCGCCGATCACCGGCTTGCGGCAGCTTTCGATCGCCTTGACCGGGTTTTCGTCCGCCCCCTCGGCATTGGCTGCGCCCAATGCGCCTTCCTGCGATCCCAGTTCCTTGAGATCGAGCCCGGCAGTAAACGCCCGCGTCCCCGCGCCGGTGAGGATCACTGCCCGCACACCGTCATCGGCATCCAGCGCGGTCATCACCTCGTAGAGACGATGGCGCAGCGCTTTCGACAGGGCATTCATCGCTTCGGGGCGGTTGAGCGTGACGGTGGCGATGCCGTCGGCGATCTCGGTCAGGATGAGGTCGGTCATCCGGCCAGCCTAGCGAACAAGTTGCATCTTGCAATCTTTCGCCCGCTGCCCTTCACTGTGCGCCGAGCGAGAGGAGACGCGAATATGGCTTTCAAACCCTTCGATCTGACCGGCAAGGCAGCAGTGGTCACCGGCGGCAATGGCGGTATCGGCCTGGGCATGGCCGAAGGGCTTGCGGCAGCCGGCGCCGACGTTGCGATCTGGGGGCGCAATGCGGACAAGAACGCCGCCGCGCTCGAACGGCTCAAAGCACATGGTACGCGCGTGGAGGCGCTGGAGGTCGATGTTGCCGATGAACAGGCGGTGGTCGATGCGATGGCCGAAAGCCTGTCGCGCCTAGGCCGGATCGACAGCTGCATCGCCAATGCCGGCGTGGGCGGCGGCGCCCCGCTGACCGAACAGACGACCGAGCAGTGGCGCAAGGTCACCGCGGTCAATCTCGATGCGGTGTTCTGGACGTTTCGCGAAGCGGCGAGGCACATGGTCGCGCGCGCCGAGGAAGGCGACAAGGGCGGATCGCTGCTGGTCACATCGAGCGTGTCGGCGATCCATGGCGCGCCGCAGAACCAGGCCTATGCCGCGACCAAGGCAGGCGTACTGGCGATGGTCCGCGGTACCGCAGTCGAACTGGCGCGCCACGGCATCCGCGCCAATGCGATCCTGCCCGGCTGGATCGCCACCGAAATGACCGAGCGGTTGCAGAACTGGGATGCGTTCAACGACAAGGCGATTGGCCGCGTGCCGATGCGGCGCTGGGGCGAGGGCGAGGATTTCGCCGGCATGGCCGTGTATTTCGCCAGCGATGCGAGCAAGTTCCACACCGGCGATTCGGTGGTGATCGACGGCGGCTATTCGATCTTCTGAGCTAGAGGCCGCGCAGCTGGGGGGAAAGGTTCGCGTGCCGGCGGATCGCGCGGACCTGCCCGGCCGCATCGCGTTCGAAAGTCACCGCCTCGCGTTCGGCCCCCTTGTCGGTCACCACGCGGAAGCGGTCACCGCCCAGCGGTTTCAGGCGCCACAGCGCGCGGGCAGGCTCGACCGCATCGGGATCGAGCCAGGTCAGCCCGCCGGCCCAGGGAATCAGCATGAAATCCGAATCCCACGGCTGGCCGCTATACACGCCGGCATAATCTGCCAGATCGACCCCCGCGACGGGGTCGAACGGCGCCGCTTCGCCCCGGGCCTTGACCAGCGCGGCAATCCCGCGGGCGATGCCGCCGGGATCATCCATCGCATTCATCGCCACGGCCACGCCCATGCCTTCCGACGGCGCCAGCATCAGCACGCTGCGATAACCCGGGCACGCGCCGCCATGGCCAACGACCGTGGTGCCGCCTTCCTGCCGGACGGAGAAGCCGAGGCCCCAGCTCGTTTCCCAATCGGGCGAGATATAATGGACGCGCTGCATCTCGCGCAGGGTCGAGGGGCGCAGCACCTCTTCCTCGCCGCTGCTCGCCAATCGGAAGGTCCAGCTGGCGAATTTGGCGAGATCGGCCACGCTGGCGGTGAAGCCCGCCGCAGGCGTGATCCCCGCCGGATCGAACAGGCCGACCTCGGGCCGCGTGCCGTCGGCTTCGAGCGCGCCCCAGCCGACGGCCATCTGCTGGCCATAGAGCTGCGCAGGAATGCCGGCACGCGTATCGTCCAGTCCCAGCGGGCCGAGGATATTGGCGTCGACATACTCGGCATAGGGCGTGCCGCTGACCGCCTCGACGGTTTCGCCCACCAGCGTGAGCCCGAGGTTCGAATATTGCCAGGTGGTCGATGCGGGATAGAGCGGCGTCTGCTCCCGAATCGCCACGCGGACCTGCGCTTGGGAAGGGAAGGCGAAGTCGGGCCCGGTCCAATAGGGGAAGTCGGCTTCGCGCGGCAGGCCGGCCGAATGCGTCAGCAGGCCGCGCAGCGTGATCGGCACGCTGTCCCGCGGGTCGTCGGCCAGCCGGGCCCAGGGAAGATAGCGTTCGATCGGCGCGTCGAGAGCGACCGTGCCGCGTTCCCACTGCTGCATCAGCGCAACGGCGGTGAACAGCTTGGAAATCGAACAGATCGAATAGATCGTATCGGGCGTCGCCGGGATCCGGCCCGCACGGTCGGTGGTGCCGAAGCCCTTCGCCCAGACGGTGGTATCGCCCCGCACCAGCGCGGCCGAGATTGCGGGAATCCTGCGATACCGCCGCTGCCCGTCGATCCACAGTTCGGCAGCGCGCATCGCCTCACCCAGGGCGGCGGCCTTCGCCGGATCGAGCGCCTCGGCGCCAACCGGCGGTGCATCCTGCGCATCTGCGGCGCCCGGAACCGCCATGCCCCAAGCCGCGAGTGCCGCGCCTGCCCAGAAAACCGCCTTCATCGCTCGTACTCCCAGAGTGGAGCGCGACTGTCCTATACGCGCCGGCCCATGGCAAGCGGCTCCGCCTTGGGGCAGCTAGACCTGCCAGTCGACCGGGGCGCGGCCATGCTCTGTCAGGAATGCGTTCGCGCGGCTGAAGGGGCGCGAACCGAAGAACCCGCGATAGGCCGACAGCGGGCTGGGATGCGGGCTTTCGATCACGCAGTGCTGCCCGGCACGCAGTCCTGCGATGCGTTTCGCCTTGGCCTGCGCATGGCTGCCCCAGAGGATGAACACGCTGGGCTCTGCGCGCGCCGCCACTGCAGCGACGCAGGCGTCGGTGACCGTTTCCCAGCCGCGCCCGGCATGGCTGGCGGCCTTGCCGCCTTCGACCGTCAGCGTATTGTTGAGCAGCAGCACGCCGCGGCGCGCCCAGGCGCTCAGATCGCCATGCGCGGGGCGCGCGATGCCCAGGTCGGCTTCCAGCTCCTTATAGATGTTCGCCAGGCTCGGCGGGACCTTCACGCCTTCGGGAACCGCAAAGGACAGCCCCATCGCCTGCCCCGGCCCGTGGTAGGGGTCCTGCCCCAGGATCACCACCTTGACGCTGTCGAGCGGGGTGAGCTCGAGCGCCTTCAGCCGGCACCCCTGCGGCGGATAGACCGGCTTGCCCGCAGCTTCCTCGGCCACCAGGAAACCGCCCAGTCGCCGGACCTCGGGCGCCTCTAGCGCGGGTTCGAGTACGGGCCGCCAGCTTTCGGGGATCGCATCGCTTGCCATGGCAGCAGGAGTAGGCCGCTGCGCAGGCGCGCGCCAGCACCCCCTTCCCAGCAATCCCCGATGCGCCTAAGGCCTCGGCCATGGCAGTGCATTTCCACGAAGAAGACCTCCCCGCAGGCGTCCTCGCCGATGGCCCCGTGGCCGTCGATACCGAAACCATGGGTCTTGTCACGATCCGCGACCGGCTGTGCGTCGTCCAGATCAGCGACGGCAAGGGCGACGAGCACCTTGTCCGCTTTGCGCCCGACAGCGATTACGACGCGCCCAATCTCAAGGCGGTGCTGGCCGATCCCGCACGGCTCAAGCTGTTCCATTTCGCGCGCTTCGACCTCGCCGCGATCGAATATTACCTCGGGGTGGAAGCGACGCCCTGCTATTGCACCAAGATCGCCAGCAAGCTGGTCCGTACCTATACCGACCGCCACGGGCTCAAGATGCTGGTCGAGGAACTCCTCGGCGAAAGCATTTCCAAGGCACAGCAGTCGAGCGACTGGGGCGGCCCCGACCTCAACGACGCGCAGCGCGACTATGCCGCAAGCGACGTGCGTTACCTGCACCGCATGAAGGAAGAGCTGGACCGCCGGCTGGCGCGAGAAGGCCGTACCGAAATGGCGCAGGCCTGCTTCGATTTCCTGCCCACCCGCGCGCGGCTCGATGTCGCCGGCTGGGCGGATCACGATATTTTCAGCCACATGTAAGGATCACGCGGGTAGGCGGGACACATGGCATTGCGGCAGCGCAGGATCGAAACCCAGGAGGCGAAGGAGCGCCGCGGCGAACGCCGCCTCTGGGCCGAGCCCGGCGGCTCGCACGACCGGCTGGTCGCCGTGCTCGCCCGCGTCTTGCCGATGGGCGTCGGCGTGCTCGCCGCGCTGATGGTGATCACCCCGCTCAGCCCGCGCGGCGAGATCAGCTTCCTGCTCGACCGGAACAAGGTCGCGGTGATCGAGGACCGGCTGCGCGTCGATAACGCGCTCTACCGCGGCGCCGACAACCAGGGCCGGCCCTTTTCGCTGACTGCCGGCGAAGCGGTCCAGCGCTCGAGCGCGGAGGGTATCGTCAGGATGAACGATCTCGTCGCGCGGTTGCTGCTCGAGGAAGGTCCCGCGCGCCTGAGCGCGCAGGCCGGGCTCTACGATATCGACGAAGACACCGTGGCGGTAACCGGGCCGATGCGGATGATCGCGGCGGATGGCTACCGCATGATGGCGCGTGATGTCTCGGTCGATCTCGAAACCAAGCAACTCGTCGGTGCGGGGGGCGTCGAAGGCGCGATTCCCGCCGGGACGTTCAGCGCCGATCGCTTGACCGCCGATCTGTCGGCGCGCACCGTTACCCTGACGGGCAATGCGCGGCTGCGCATGGAGCCCGGCAAGCTGAGGATGCCCTGATGAAGCCCCTGCTCTCCACCATCGCCCGCTGGGGCATCGGATCGTTTGCCGTCACCGCCGCAGGTTTCGCCGGCATCCAGCTGTCGGCGCAGGCGATCGCCTCGCACAATTCGAACGCGCCGGTTTCCTATGCCGCCGACCGGATCGAATTGCAGGACCGGGAAAACCGCGTCGTCCTGTCGGGCAATGTCCAGATCACGCAGGCCGGGCTCGGCTTGTCCGCAGCGCGCACGATCGTCAGCTACTCGGACGCCGGCAGCCTCAGCATCCAGCGGATCATGGCGACCGGCGGGGTAACCGTATCGCGCGGCAACGAACGCGCGCGCGGCGATACCGCGGTCTACGACTTCAACCGCCGGATCATCACCATGGCCGGCAATGTCCGGCTCAACCGCGGGGGCGATACGCTCAACGGGGGACGGCTGGTGATCGATCTGGCCTCCGGCGTGTCAAGCGTCGACGGCCGCGCCAGCGGCTCGTCCTCGGTCACCGGAGAAGGGCAATCGGGCGGCCGCGTGACCGGCAGCTTCTCGGTCCCCGAGAACTGAGTCCCCTGCGCCGCGCCTAGCGCGCCCGTGCCCCGGCAACGCGGGCGATATCGGCGAGACCCTGGGCCAGCAGCAATTCGGCAGCCTGGCTGTTGGTCAGCAATTCACGGTGCAGCGTCACCAGCCGCTGGGTCAGCCGGCCCAGCTTGTCGCCGTGCCGCCACAGCGCCAGCTGCTGGCCGATGTCGCGCTTTTCCTTGAAGAAGATCCCCAGCCGCGCTTCCTCGCCGCGGTCGAGATCGCCGAAGGACCGCGGGCCCAGCACGGCGGCGATGCGCGCGAGCTGCGCCGCCCGGCGTTCGAATGCCAGGAGCACGCCGACAGGGTTGAGCCCTAGCTGCTTCATCCGCGCCAGTTCGGTGCCTACCTTGGCCGCCTGTCCGCCCATCACCGCATTGACCAGCGGGGTGAAGCCATCGTCCTCGCTCGCCGCGCCGATCGCATCGAGGTCTTCCGCGGTCGCGCTCTGCGGGCTTTGCGCGGTGGCATCGAGATAGAGCGCGAGTTTCTCCACCTCGCTCTTCGCCAGTCGCACGTCGAGATTGGCCGCGCGTGCAATCCGTTCGGCCAGGTCGCCGCCCAGTCGCACCCCCGCCCCGTCGGCAAGGCCGCGCACGCTGCGGGTTACCGATTGCAGGTCGGGTGGATAGAACATCGCCACCAGCGCATCCTTGCGCTTTTCGAGCAGCTTGGCGGAGCGCGACTTGTCGGTGGCCGAGGTGGCCACCACGATGACCGGGCAGGCCTCGCCGCCGCCCGCTTCGCTGGTTTCAACCAGCACCTTGAGCGCTTCATGCGCCTCGTCGCCGTTGGCCCGCACCCAGATATGCCGCTGGTCGCCGAACAGCGAATTGGTCCGTGCCTCGTCGCCCAGCCGCGCGGGATCGCCGCGCAGTTCGGCACCCGACATTTCGACGCGTTCGCCCGGTTCGGGCAGCCAGGTCACGAGGTCGTTGGCCGCCGCACTGGCGCCGGCTTCGTCCTGCCCGCAGAAAAAGAAAATGCCGCAGCCCTGTGCGGCGCTGCGTCCCTTGGCCGCGAAATCGCGGTTGCTGAGCTTCACTGTGCCGCGTCGCCCTGCCGCCGCAAGGCCAGCGCGATCCGCGTCACCATCCGCTGCGCAAGATCCTGCGACAGGTTCTGCAGCGCGGTCTGTTCAGCGGCAATAACCGCATATTCGCTCGACACCACGTCGATCCCGGCATCCGAGCCATCGGTCGCGTCGAGCAGGATTTCGCCAGTGGCGAGGTCGACCAGCTGATAGCGCGCCCGCAGCGTCCGCCGTTCGCGGCTGATCGTATCGTCGCGCAGCACGGCGAGCCCTTCGAGCTGGTCGTCGAGCCGGACATCGATCCGGTATTGCGGGCTGACCATGCCTGCTGCGCCGAAGCGTTCCTCGAGCGCGCTGCGCACCAGCCAGCCGGCCCGCCCTTCGATCGGCGCGACCTCGATCGCGGCCATGGATTGCGCGACCGCGCCGCTGCCGCCACCAGCATACATGGGCGACAGACCGCAGGCCGAGAGCGTGCAGAGGGCGAGGCAGACGAGGACGATGCGCATCAAGTGACGATATTCACCAATCTGTCGGGCACCACAATGACCTTGCGGATTTCCGCCCCGTCGAGCGAACGCTGCACCTTTTCCGAGGCCAGCGCCATCGCCTCGAGATCTTCCTTCGAAGCGCCCTTGGGCGCGGTCAGCGTGTCGCGCAGCTTGCCCTTGTGCTGGACCGCGATGGTCACCTCGTCCTCGACCAGCAGCGCGGGATCGACTGCGGGCCAGGCGGCATCGGCCACTAGGCCGTCGGTGCCCAGCGAAGCCCAGGCTTCCTCGGCCAGATGCGGCATCATCGGTGCGACCAGTTGCACCAGCGTGCGGATCGCGGCCGACCGGCTGGCCGAAGGCTGCGCCTTTTCGACCGCTCCGGTCAGTTCGTAGATCCGCGCCACCGCCTTGTTGAAACCCAGCGATTCGATGTCCTCGGCCACCGCAGCGACCGTCTGGTGCATCTTGCGCAGCAGCGGCTTGTCCTCGCCTTCGGCCCCGGCGTCATGGGCGGCGAACAAGCGCCACAGGCGATGCACGAAACGGCTGCAGCCCTCGATCCCGGCTTCGGACCACGGCAGGTCGCGTTCGGGGGGGCTGTCGGACAGCATGAACCAGCGCACCGCGTCGGCGCCATAGGTGTCGACGATCGTATCGGGGTCGACCACGTTCTTCTTCGACTTGGACATCTTGATGACACGGCCGATATCGACCTCGCCGCCATCTGCTTTGAGCAGCGCGCGTTCGGCTTCGCGGCTGATCTCGTCCGGCGCGAAGTAGAGCGTCTTGCTCCCATCCTTGCGGCTGTAGGTCTCATGCGTGACCATGCCTTGCGTGAACAGCGAAGCGAAGGGTTCGGTCACGTCGATCTGGCCCATATGCGCCAGTGCGCGGGTCCAGAACCGGGCGTAGAGCAGGTGCAGGATGGCGTGTTCGATCCCGCCGATATACTGTTCGACCGGCAGCCATTTGGCGATCTCGTCCCTGTCGAACGGCTTGTCCGCCGGCTGGCTGGCGAAGCGCAGGAAATACCACGAACTGTCGACGAAAGTGTCGAGCGTGTCGGTCTCGCGTTCCGCCTTCCCGCCGCATTTGGGGCAATCGACATGTTTCCAAGTGGGATGGCGCAACAGCGGATTGCCCGGGGTCCGGAAATCGACATCCTCGGGCAGCGTGATCGGCAGGCTGTCCTTGGGCGCGGGGACCACGCCGCATTTCTCGCAATGGATGAAGGGGATCGGCGTGCCCCAGTACCGCTGGCGCGACACACCCCAGTCGCGCAGCCGCCACACGGTCTTGCCGCTGCCGCGTCCCTGTTCCTCGATGCGCGCGATGATTGCGCGCTTGGCGTCCTCGACTTCCATCCCGTCGAGAAAGTCCGAATTGACCAGCACGCCCTCGCCCGCCTCGGCCTCGCCGGCGAAGGGCTTGTTCGCCTGATCGGCGCTGGGCGCGACGACCCGGGGGATCGGCAGGCCGTATTTGGTCGCGAATTCGAAATCGCGCTGGTCGTGGCCCGGCACCGCCATGATCGCGCCGGTGCCGTAATCCATCAGCACGAAATTCGCGATATAGACGGGCAGGTCTGCGCCGGTGAACGGGTGCTTGGCGCTGATCCCGGTATCGAGACCCAGCTTCTCGGCGGTTTCGAGTTCGGCCGCCGTGGTGCCGCCCTTCTTGCATTCGGCAATGAAGGCGCGGGCCTCGTCGCTGTCGACCGCTTGCGCGACCGGATGGTCGGCGGCAACTGCGACGAAGCTCGCGCCGAAGATCGTGTCGGGCCGCGTGGTATAGACCGGCAGCGTGTCGCCATTCGACAGATCGAAAGCGAATTCGAGCCCCGTGGACTTGCCGATCCAGTTTTCCTGCATCAGCCGGACCTTGTCGGGCCAGTTCTCGAGGCCGCCGAGCCCTTCGAGCAGCTCTTCGGCGAAATCGGTGATCTTGAGGAACCACTGGTTCAGCTTGCGCTTCTCGACCTCGGCGCCGCTGCGCCAGCCCTTGCCGTCGATCACCTGTTCATTGGCGAGCACGGTCATATCGACCGGGTCCCAATTGACCTCGCTTTCCTTGCGATAGACGAGGCCCGCTTCGTAGAGATCGATGAACAGCGCCTGCTCGTGCCCGTAGTAATCGGGTTCGCAGGTCGCCAGCTCGCGCGACCAGTCGAGCGCGAAGCCGAGGCGCTTCAGCTGCGCCTTCATGTGTTCGATATTGTCGCGGGTCCAGCCGCCCGGATGGACGCCCTTTTCCATCGCCGCATTTTCGGCGGGCATGCCGAAGGCGTCCCAGCCCATCGGGTGCAGCACCTCGTGCCCCACCGCCTTCTTGTAGCGCGCCAGCACGTCGCCCATGGTGTAATTGCGCACATGGCCGATATGGATGCGCCCCGAAGGATAGGGGAACATCTCGAGCACGTAGCTCTTGGGCTTGGGGGAATCGCTATCCGCGCGGAAGGTCTGCGCCTGTTCCCACGCGCTTTGCCAGCGCGCATCGGCGCGGGCGGGATCGAAACGGGTTTCGCTGCTCATGCGAGCGGCGTTTACGGATTTTGCGGGCTATGGGAAGGCGCTTTTCCGGTTGCGCCCCCGCGATCAGCTGACCGCTTCGCGGCGCAGTTCGCGGGCCTTGGTCAGGATGATGTCTTCCAGCCGCTGGACGGTCGCAGCCTGGACCGGTGCGTCGACCCAGTTGCCCGACTGGTTGACCTGGCGGCTTGCCGCCACGCGCAGCGCGTCGGCGCGCAGGTCCGAATCGAGGATCGTCACCGTCACCTTGACCCGTTCGCCCGGGTTGCTGGGATTGGCGTACCAGTCGCTGACGATCACGCCGCCATTGCTGTCCGCCTGCAGCAGCGGGGCGAAGCTGAGCGCATCGAGCGCCGCGCGCCAGAGGTAGGAATTGACGCCGATCGTGGTGACCTGCGCCGCCGCCATGTCCGCCTGCGGCCGTTCACGCCCGCCGCCGCATGCCGCGAGGCCTACCGTGGCGGCAATCGCAACGGCAAAGGTTGCAGGGCGGCGAATGGTTGCAAAGGCGCTCATGTCGATCCTTGGTATCACTGACGTTCCCGGCTCTATAAAGACTGCGCGCGCACGGGCAAGCGTTCGTCCCGCGCGGTATGGGGCCCGTCTGGCGCCAGGGCCACTGAATGCCGCCTGAATCCGCACGGCGGCGTGCCGCGATCATGGTATGCCCGTCGAGCAAGCCGCCGCTCCGCTGCGGCCGTGCTTCGCGGGCGTTCAGGAGCGCGAGGGGCATCGCCAATGCTGCTTGCGGCATTCGATAAGTTACCGGGAAGAGCCGGAAAATTCCGCTGGCAGGCACTTTGCCACCGCGCTTGTGGGCAAACCGCAACACCTTTTGCGAAACTGTCGCAGATGCTGTGGAAAAGCTGGCCATGGCACCGCCCGCTGGTACCATGGCCGGAGAACAGACAGGACTCGGCTGCGCTTGTGCAGAAATACAGGAACCGTTCAGCGGACCTGTGACTTGAAGTTCCTGAAGATGAAGGGTGCGGGTTCGCAATGGCACGTTCGGGTACAGATCAGGGCAAGACGCGGTTCGTTCCGGCAGCGCTTATTGCTGCCGGTCTGGCGCTGACCATTCCCGCCGCCGGTCTCGCCGTGGTGCAGGCCGACGGGGCCGAAGCCCTGCCCGAAACCGTATCCTACCTCCCCTTCACGCCCGCCAATTCGGATCCGCGGCTGGCCGCACGCGTCGCTGCCCTGATCGGCGAAGACGGGCTGCGCTTCACCCCTGCGAACAAGTCGGGGCTGGCGAAAGACCGCACCGTCACCGTCGCGGTTCGGGTGGACGATGCCACCGCGCGGGCCATGTCGGTGCGCACGGCAATCGATTCGGTGGGCACCGCCGGCAGCGCCGAACGCGTGCTCGCGATCAGCCCGACCAGCTACAATCTGGGCATCTCGCGCGGCTACCAGAGCTTCGCGCAGACCGCCAAGCCGGCCACCGTTTCGGTCGGCCTGCGTGACATGGGCATGCCCGATCTCGCCAATTTCGCGCCCGACAAGGGCGACAAGCCGGCAAAACCCGGGCGGTTCGATTCGCGGCTCGCGCTCGAGAAGCAGGACAATGCCGGCCGTGCACCGCGCACGCTCGAAGGCATGGGCAACCAGAGCGTCGATCTCAGCACCTCTTACCGCGTGGTCGGCAATCTCAACGTGACCGCCGGCGTGCGCCTGTCCAAGGACAGCAACCGCCTGGCGCCGCTGACCGACGGGGTCGAAGACGACCAGGCCGTCTACGTCGGCACCCGCGTCAGCTTTTAGGCTCCGCCCCATCCGGTAAATACGTCTGCACGCGCCCCGCGCGCGGACAAAGCGCTTGGCGCGATCGGCTCCGCTCGCTTAGTCTGCGCGAACGCTACGGCAAGTTGGGGGGAATTCTATGTCACGGGTGGCTATCGTAACCGGCGGCACGCGCGGGATCGGCCGCGCGATCTGCGAACGGCTGCGCGACGAGCGCGGGTTCACGGTCATTGCCAATTACGCGGGCAACACCGACGCGGCGGCGCGGTTCACCGAGGAGACGGGCCTGCCCACCGCGCGCTTCGATGTCGGCGATCCCGACGCGGTCCATGAGGCCTGCGCCCGGATCGAACGGGAACACGGGCCGATCGACGTGGTCGTCAACAATGCCGGCATCACCCGCGACGGCACGCTGCTGAAAATGAGCTATGACGATTGGGACGCGGTCATGCGCACCAATCTGGGCGGCTGCTTCAACACCGCCAAGGCCACTTTCGCGGGAATGAAGGAACGCGGCTGGGGCCGGATCGTCAACATCGGGTCGATCAACGGCCAGGCGGGGCAATACGGGCAGGTCAATTACGCCGCCGCCAAAAGCGGGATCCACGGATTCACCAAGGCGCTGGCGCAGGAAGGCGCGCGTTTCGGGATCACGGTCAACGCCATTGCGCCGGGCTATATCGACACCGAAATGGTCGCCGCGGTGCCCGAGCCGGTGCTGGAAAAGATCGTCGCCAAGATCCCCGTCGGCCGGCTCGGCCGCGCCAGCGAGATCGCCCGCGGGGTAAGCTTCCTGTGCTCCGAACACGCCGAATTCGTCACCGGTTCGACGATGAGCATCAATGGCGGACAGCACATGTATTGATCGGGTGCGCCGAGGCGCACCCTCCCGCCGCGCCCCGGGAACGTTCCGGGGCCTCTCGCGAAAAAAATCGTGGTGCGAGCGCTGCGGATATGTAGAGGGGGCGCCGATGACTCCCCCCTATCACCCACCGAAGAAATACTCGGTCCGCATCGACGGCCACCGTACCTCGATCAGCCTCGAACCCCTGTTCTGGGAAAAGCTCACCACTGCAGCGCGGATGCGCAACCAGTCGATCAACGCGCTGGTGGCGCAGATCGACGCCGAACGCATCCGTGCGGATACGCCGCCCGGGCTGGCCGGCGCGATTCGGATTTGGCTGGTCACGCACGAAAAAGGCGGCTGGATCACTCCAGCCGCCCCGGTGTCGGAACTGGCCGACAGCTGAACCCTTCCGGGTCAGTATTTCGCGGTCGCGTCGCTCGCCGGATAGGTTTCGTCGAGCGCTTCGTCGGTTGCGCTCATCGTGTCGCCCTTCGTGCCGGTCGCTGCCGCGCCCGCATCGCGGAACTGGCCCTCCGGCTGGCCGTCGGCAAAGGCGACGCCATTCTTGTCGACACGGTTCTTCTCGTAATAGCGATAGCCGGCATAACCGAGACCGCCGAGTGCCAAAAGCTTGAGTAACATGAGAAAACTCCTTTCTTGCTGCCCCAACGTACGGGTCGCCGGAAAGGTCCTTCAATCCACGCCTCAATCGTCGCCGACGCGCTCCACATCCGCGCCCACCAGTTGCAGCTTCTCTTCCAGCCGCTCGTAGCCGCGATCGAGGTGGTAGAGCCGGCGCACGGTGGTCGCGCCTTCGGCGGCCAACCCGGCGATCACCAGGCTCATCGAGGCACGCAGATCGGTCGCCATCACTTCGGCGCCAGTGAGACGCGTGGGCCCGCGCACGATCGCGGTGCGCCCCTCGGTCTCGATATCCGCGCCCATCCGCGCCAGTTCGGGCACGTGCATGAAACGGTTCTCGAAGATCGTTTCCTTGAGCACGCTGGTGCCTTCGGCGCGGGTCAACAGGCTCATAAGCTGCGCCTGCATGTCGGTGGCCAGCCCCGGAAAAGGCGCGGTGGTGAGATTATGCGCCTTGAGCGGCCCGTTCGCGGCCACGTTGATGCCGTGCTTGTCGCTCTCGATCTCCACTCCGATATTGCGCAGCGCATGCAGCGTGGAGCCCATGTCGCCCGCTTCCGCCCCCTCGAGCCGCACTTCGCCGCCCGTGATCGCTGCCGCGCAGGCATAGGAGCCCGCCTCGATCCGGTCGGGCATCACCCGGTAGGTCGCGCCGTGCAGCTTGCTGACCCCATGGATCGTCAGTTCGGAGGTGCCGACCCCTTCGATTTCCGCCCCCATCGCGGTGAGCAGGTTGCACAGATCGACAATCTCAGGTTCGCGCGCGGCGTTGACCAGCCGGCTGGTGCCCTTGCACAGCACTGCCGCCATCAGCGCATTCTCGGTCGCGCCGACCGAGACCACGGGGAAGTCGAATTCGCCGCCGGGCAGCCCGCCGTCGGGCGCGCTGGCTTTCACATAGCCCTGCGCCAGTTCGATATGCGCGCCGAAGGCTTCGAGCACCTTGAGATGCAGGTCGATCGGGCGGTTGCCGATCGCGCAGCCACCGGGCAGCGACACGGTCGCCTCGCCGGTGCGCGCCAGCAGCGGACCGAGCACGAGGATCGAAGCGCGCATCTTGCGCACCAGATCGTAGGGCGCGACCGAACTGGTGATGCGCATCGCCTCAAGCGTGACATTGCGGCCGAACTCCTCGGGCCGCTTCCCGGGGATCGTATGGCTGACGCCGAACTGCGTCATCAGGTGCTGGAAGCCGTCGATATCCGCCAGCCGCGGCAGGTTGCGCAGCGTCAGCGCCTCTTCGGTCAGCAACGCGCAGGGTATCAGCGTGAGCGCGGCGTTCTTGGCGCCCGAAATGGGGATGGTCCCCGACAGGCGGTTACCGCCGCGAATGATCAATTTGTCCATGGAACCGTGCTTTACCCTCGCGCGTCATGCTGGCAAGCGTCACGATAGCGTCGCAGCGCCGCACCAGCGGATGTATCGTCGACCGATCCCGTGCGCCCCCTCGCGCGAAAACAACCGCGCAAACAGGCAGGAGGAACAGAGATGTCAGCCCGTAAACCGATCAAGAAGGCGGTGTTTCCCGTCGCCGGTCTCGGTACCCGCTTTCTCCCCGCGACCAAGGCGATCCCCAAGGAATTGCTGCCGATTGTCGACCGTCCGCTGATCCAGTATGCGGTGGACGAGGCGCGCGAGGCGGGGATCGAGCAGATCATCTTCGTCACCGGCCGCGGCAAGACCGCGATCGTCGAGCATTTCGACGTCGCCTTCGAACTCGAAACCACCATGGCGGAGCGCGGCAAGGACCTCTCGGTGCTCGAACCCACCCGCGCCACGCCGGGCGATATCATCACCGTGCGCCAGCAGGTGCCGCTGGGGCTGGGCCATGCGATCTGGTGCGCGCGCGCGATCGTCGGCGACGATCCCTTCGCCATCCTCCTGCCCGACGAGCTGATGGTCGCGGCCAAGGGCGGCGGCACCGGCTGCATGAAGCAGATGGTCGAAGCCTATGAAGAGGTCGGCGGCAATCTGATCTCGGTGCTCGAAGTGCCGCATGACGAAGTGTCGAGCTATGGCGTCATCGCACCCGGCGCCCAGCTGTCCGAGACGCTGACCGAGGTGACCGGGCTGGTCGAAAAACCCCCGGTCGACGAGGCGCCGTCGAACAAGATCATCTCGGGCCGCTACATCCTCCAGCCCGAGGTGATGGGCGTGCTCAAGGACCAGGGCAAGGGCGCGGGCGGGGAAATCCAGCTGACCGACGCAATGGCGAAAATGATCGGCAACCAGCCCTTCCACGCCGCCACCTTCGCCGGCCGCCGCTTCGACTGCGGCAGCAAGACCGGCTTCGTCGAGGCGACGCTGGCGCTGGCACTCGAACGCGAAGACATGGGCGCAGAGGTGCGCGCGATGGCGCAGCGATTGCTGGCGGAGTAGGCCTCCGGTCCGCCGCATAGGCAGCCGTCAGCCCGGACCTGATCCGGGGGGCGGGTTTGGGCTCGCTCCGTTTGACCGTAGGGCGGCGGCTATCGGCGCGATTGCCGTGGGCCGTGGACGCCGGGCCCCCTACTGCGTGGCTGGGCGATTTTCCTACACCGCCGGCGTTTGGTAGCCTTCGTCCGGTGCTGCGTTCTTTCCTCTCCCTTTCATACCCTCACCAAAGGGCGTTCCGTCGCCAGAGACGGCTTGCGGTCACAGAACTGGATAGCCGGAAGGTCACAGTCAGACGCGGCACCGTCCCCGTGCACCCACGCTTCGCGGCGGCAGGCAGCGGAAGGTCACGCTTTCTCACAGCGCGATTGCCGGTCCAGCGCGGCGCAGGTCGCCGTGAGGCCGGTCAGGCCGCAGTGAAGCGCAGCGGCAGCGTCTTGAGCCCGCCGACGAAAGTCGATTTGGACCGCGCGGGTTTGCCCGCCAGTTCGACGGTCTCGATCCGGTCGAGCAGCACTTCGAACAGGATGCGCATCTCGAGCCGGGCGAGATGCAGGCCGAGGCACTGGTGCGCGCCCGCGCCGAAGGCGAGGTGGCGGTTGGGGCTGCGCGCGGCGTCGAAGCGGCGCGGGTCGTCGAAATGCGCCGGGTCGTGATTGGCGGCGACATAGTTCATCATCAGCCAGTCGCCCTTGGCGATGGCCTGCCCGCCGACCTCGGTGTCCTGGGCCGCAGTGCGCATGAAGTGCTGCACCGGCGTGGTCCAGCGGATCGCTTCCTCGACGATGCCGGGCAGCAGGCTGCGGTCGGCTCGCACCCGCGCCCATTGCTCAGCGTCCTGCGCCAGTGCGAGCATCGCGCCCGCGGTGCTGGCGCTGGTGGTGTCGTGCCCCGCGGCGGCAAGGATGATGTAATAGCCCATCATGTCGCGGTCGTTGAGCGGCTCGCCGTCGACCACCGCATTCGCGATCGTGCTGGCGACGTCGCTGGTGGGGTTCGCCCGGCGCTCGGCGGTGAGCTGCGCGAAATAGGCCTCGAAGTCCTTCACCGCGCCCGCCACCAGCTGGGTGATCGCCTCGGGCGGGAGGTCCTTCATCCCCGACTGGTTGAGGTCTTCGTCGCTGCCGCCGAACATCTGCTGCGTGAGCGTCAGCATGCGCGGCTCGTCTTCCTCGGGCACGCCGAGGATCTGCATCACCACATGCAGCGGATAGGGCGCTGAAACGGCCTTCACGAAATCCGCCTCGCCGCCGCCTGCCAGCAGCCGGTCGACCGCCGCATGCGCGATGCCGCGGATCTCGTCCTCCACGCCGCGCAGGTTCTTGGGCATGAACCATTCCTGCGTCAGCTTGCGATACTTCATGTGGACCGGCGCATCGAAGGTGACGAGGCTGGCGACCATGTGTTCGCTGCCGCCGGTGAGCGCCTTGGCGAACTCGATCCCCTCGGTCAGGCTGAAGACGACGCTGTGCGGGTTGTTGAGGAAGGTCGCATTGTCCTTCGACATGCGCATCACATCGTCATAGCGCGTGACCAGCCAGAACGGCGGGTGCACCGCATCATCGGCCGGTTCGACCCAGGCGACGGGGGTGTCCTCGCGCAGGCGGTCGAACGTGTCCAGCAGGCCGTCCCATTCGGCATAGCTCTGCGGGTCGATCACCGCGCGGGCGGTGGCGGGATCGAGCCGGGGCCGGTCCTGCGCCGCCATCACGCCTGTTCCGTCTGCTGCTCGGCCTGCTGCTGGTATTCGTCGCGCAATTCGCGCTTGTACAGCTTGCCATTGGCCTCGCGCGGGAGCTGGGCGCGGAAGTCGAACAGCTTGGGCATTTTGATCTTGGACAGGCTGGGAGCGAGGAAATCGCGCAATTCGGCCTCGAGCGCATCGCCCGCCTCGGCCATGTCGATCGGCTGCACCACCGCGACCACCTTCTCGCCGAAATCGGGGCAGGGCGCACCGATCACCGCCGCGTCCATCACCTTGTCATGCGTGACCAGCAGATTCTCGATCTCCTGCGGGTAGATGTTGACCCCGCCCGAGATGATCATGTGACTCTTGCGGTCGGTGAGGTAGAGGAAGCCGTCCTCGTCGACATGGCCGATATCGCCCAGCGTCATCCAGCCCTTGGGATGCATCGCTTCGCGCGTCTTCTCGGGATCGTTGTGATAGGTCGGGATGAGATCGTTCTCGAAATAGAGCAATCCGTCCTGGCCCGCGGGGACCTCTTCCCCCTCGGCATCGCAGACATGCAGCGTGCCGTGGATCGCCTTGCCGACGCTGCCGGGATGGGTCAGCCAGTCCTCGGCCTTGATCAGCGTCATGCCGACGCCTTCGGAGCCGGCGTAGTATTCGTTGATGATCGGCCCCCACCATTCGATCATCTCGCGCTTGATCGGCACCGGGCACGGCGCGGCGGCGTGCAGCGCGCGCTGGTGGCTGGAGAGATCGTAGCGCGTGCGCACCTCGGGATCGAGTTTGAGCATGCGCACGAAATGCGTCGGCACCCACTGGCTGTCGGTGACCTTGTATTTCTCGATCGTCTCGAGCGCGTGTTCGGGATCGAACTTCTCCATCACCACGACCGTGCCGCCAAGCCGCTGGGCGGTGGTGCACCAGCCGATCGGCGCAGCATGATAGAGCGGCGCGGGCGAGAGATAGACCATGCTGCCATCGGCGGGCATGCCAGCGCCCATCACCGCGAGGCCCATCAGCGGATTGGTCGCGAGGATGTCGTCATCCTCGGGCGGCGCGGGCTTGACCCCCTTGGGCCGTCCGGTGGTGCCCGAGGAATAGAGCATGTACTGGCCCGGCGCCTGGTCGGCGATCGGCTCGGCAGGCTGCGCGGCGAGCGCGGCTTCGTAATCTTCCTCGCCCTCGCCATCGACGATCAGCAGCGGCAGGTCGGCGCATTCGTCGCGGATGCCCTCAATCGCCTCGGCATAGCGCGTGCTGGTGAGCAGAAACTTGGCCCCCGCATCCTTGAGGATGTAGCAGATCTCCGGCGCGGTCAGCCGGGTCGAGATCGGCACCATCATCGTGCCCGCACGCTGCGACCCCCACACCACTTGCAGGTAATGGACGTTGTTTTCCATCAGCACTGCGAAATGGTCGCCGCGCTTGAGCTCGCGTGCCCGCAGCAGTTGCGCAAAGCGGTTCGCATAGGCGTCCATTTCCGCGAAGGTCACGGTCTGGCCGCTGCCCGCCATGATCATCGCGGGATGGTCGGGGCGCGTCTGCGCATGGGTGATGGGGTGCATTGCTGGCTCTCTCCTCTCTGTCGGTCCGCTGTTCGTGCGCGGACTCGTCCAGTTTCGAGAAGAAACCTACCTATGCGTTTCACATGGGCAAGGAAAAAGGCGCCGGGATCGCTCCCGCCGCCTTTTTATCCTGCCCGAAAGGCCGGCTCGATCAGTTGTCGTCGCCGTCGCCCTGCCCGCCGGTGCCGGTGGCGAGCGCGAAAGCCCGCTGCGCTTCCGATTCGACCATATAGGGAACCGGGTTCACGGCCTTGCCGGCGATGCGGACTTCGTAGTGGAGGTGCGGGCCTGTCGAGCGGCCGGTCGAACCGACATAGCCGATGACGTCACCCTTCTTCACGCGGGTGCCGGCCTTCACCGTAATGCCCGACATATGTGC
>Ga0208453_100033_pt1 | contig 37200 bp, 31 predicted proteins | sample Virmet3737_250_FD_185738 | JGI IMG/M metagenome (GOLD analysis project Ga0208453, IMG submission 185738) | Marine viral communities from the Southern Atlantic ocean transect to study dissolved organic matter and carbon cycling - metaG 3737_250... | ecosystem: Environmental > Aquatic > Marine >...
ACGGGGCTTGCCCGGGTGCTTGCCATCTTCGTCCCATTCGATCCGGTAGAGGTCGAAGCGCCGATCGGCGAGATTGCGCACCGTCCCTTCGGCGCGCGCCCAGCTGAGATCGGCGAGATTGATGTCGCTGATCGTCAGCGTCTCGACATTCTCGCTCGCCTCGGCGGCGATTCCGTCGCGGGCGAAGGGGAAATCGCAGGGCGTCAGGATACAGCTCTGCGCATATTGGATATCCATGTTCGCGACATTGGGCAGGTTACCGACATTGCCGCTGAGCACGACGAAACACTGGTTCTCGATCGCGCGGGCCTGTCCGCAATAGCGCACGCGCAGGTAGCCCTGGCGGCTGTCGGTGCAGAAGGGCACGAAGATGATTCGCGCGCCTTCGTCCGCCAGGCGCCGCGACAGCTCGGGGAACTCGCTGTCGTAGCAGATCTGCACGCCGATCGGACCGCAGTCGGTCTGGATCACCTCGACCTTGTCGCCGCCCTTGATGTTCCACCAATAGCGCTCGTTGGGGGTGGGGTGGATCTTTTCCTGCGCATGCACCGCACCATCGCGCAGGCAAACGTAGGCGACATTGTGGATGTCGCCATCCTCCATTCGCGTCGGATGCGAACCGGCAATGATGTTGATGTTGAACCGCATCGCCATCTCGGAGATGTCGTTACGCAGCCGCGGGGTGTACTCGGACAAGCGCTCGATTGCCTCGACGGGCGAGAGTTCCTTCTCCTCGAAGCTCAACAGCATAAGCGTGAAGAGCTCGGGAAAGACGATGAAGTCCGCCTCGTAATCGCTTGCGACATCGACGAAATATTGCACTGCACGCATGAACTCGTCGTAGTCGGCCACCTGGCGCGCCTGTAGCTGGCAGGTCGCGACACGCACCGCTTCGACCCCGCGGGGCAGCCGCTGCTTCACCGGTTGGTCGCGCTCGACATAGGGGTTGCGCCAGACCATCAGCACCGCATTCGCCATCGAGGCCTTGTCCTCGGGCAGGTAGCCTTGCATGATCCGCTCGGGTTCGAACCCGTTGGCCAGCTGGAAGCGCAGCACGGGGTCGTGCAGCTTGCCCTCGACGATCTTGTCGAGGTAATCCTGCGGTCCCTCGACCCGTCGGCGGAACCGGCGGTAATTGGGCATGCGGCCGGCAAATACGATCCCGGTCAGGTCCTTTTCTTCCGCCAGCGCACGCCGTTCTTCGTAAAGCCGGCGCCCGATGCGCACGCCGCGCACCTTGGGATCGACGCACATTTCGTAGCCGTAAAGCCAGTCGCCGGTCGGATCGTGGCGGCTGCCGTAACCATTGCCGGTGATCTCGTCCCAGTCGTGCGGCTGGAAGGCGAGCGCTTCGGCCAGCTGCATGGTCGCGCAATAGCCGACGATCTCGTCGTCGAGCAGCGCGACGAAGCAGCCTTCGCGGAAATTGTTGATCTGGCCGCGGATCTCGCCGTGCGTATAGGCAGGCATGTCCTCGTACACCCGGCGCACGAGATGCGCGATGCCGGGAATGTCCTTGATCATCGCATTGCGCACTTCGAGCCGGCGCTGGCCGAACTTCTCGGTGCCCTTGCGCCGCGAGATGCGCTTTTTCTGTGGCGGTCTGGCCATGGTGATTCCTGTCTGTTTGAGCGGCCCATACGACAAGACCGGGGCCGGCGTCACGCCGATCCCGGTCTCTTACGTCAATCGCTGGGCAATGACGAAATGGGTCGAAGGCTTCAGGCCTGCTTGGCCATTTCCTTCTCGAGGTTCTCGACGATCGCTTCGAAGAACTGCTCGGTGGTCATCCAGCTCTGGTCCGGACCGATCAGCAGCGCGAGATCCTTGGTCATCTTGCCGCTCTCGACGGTCTTGATGCAAACCTTTTCCAGCGTCTCGCCGAACTTCACGACTTCAGGCGTGTTATCGAAGCGCCCACGATAGATCAGGCCCCGAGTCCAGGCGAAGATGCTGGCGATCGGGTTGGTGCTGGTTGCCTTGCCTTCCTGGTGCTGGCGATAGTGGCGGGTAACCGTGCCGTGCGCGGCTTCGGCTTCCACGGTCTTGCCATCGGGCGTCATCAGCACGCTGGTCATCAGGCCAAGCGAGCCGAAGCCCTGCGCCACCACGTCAGACTGGACGTCGCCGTCGTAGTTCTTGCAGGCCCACACGAACTTGCCGCTCCACTTGAGCGCGGCGGCGACCATGTCATCGATCAGGCGGTGTTCGTAGGTGATGTTCGCTTCGGCGAACTTGTCCTTGAATTCGCTTTCGAACACTTCCTCGAACAGGTCCTTGAAGCGGCCATCGTACTTCTTGAGAATGGTGTTCTTGGTCGACAGATACACCGGCCAGCCGCGGTCGAGGCCGTAGTTCATGCAGGCACGCGCGAAGTCGCGGATGCTGTCGTCGAGATTGTACATCGCCATGGCGACGCCCGAGCTCTGGAATTCGTAGACATCGAGATCGATGTTCTCGCCATTCTCGCCTTCGAAGACGAGGCGCAGCTTGCCGGGGCCGGGGATCAGCGTGTCCTTGGCGCGGTACTGGTCACCGAAAGCGTGACGGCCGACGACGATGGGATCGGTCCAGCCGGGGACGAGGCGCGGAACGTTGTCGATCACGATCGGCTCACGGAAGACCACGCCGCCGAGAATGTTACGAATCGTGCCGTTGGGGCTGACCCACATTTTCTTGAGGTCGAATTCCTCGACGCGGGCTTCGTCGGGGGTGATGGTGGCGCATTTTACGCCCACGCCATATTGCTTGATCGCATTGGCCGCGTCGATCGTGATCTGGTCATCGGTTTCGTCGCGCTTCTCGATCGAGAGGTCGTAATACTTAAGGTCGACGTCGAGATAAGGCAGGATCAGCCGCTCGCGAATCCACTGCCAGATGATTTTCGTCATTTCGTCGCCGTCGAGTTCGACGATCGGGTTCGCAACCTTGATCTTCGCCATGGGTATCCTGTTCGTTCGATAAAGTGTTGCGCGCGCCATAGCAGAGCGAGGGCCGAGGGCAAGGGACCCGGGCCGGCTTCGACCGCAGTGGCTGCGTGAATAGGATTGCCGGCGAATCGCGTTGGCGGTTCGTGGCCGCTCATTCTACTCTAGCGGCCATCCCGAAGCGTGCGACTCGAGAAACGCTTTCGGAGCGCGCACGAAAAAACCGGCCGCGAAGCAAACCTCCGCGACCGGCTCTTTAAGTTCTAAGACTAACTTAGACGCTTACGGGGGTGTCGTCGTCGTCATCGGCAGCGATGATGACGCCGGCAACCACAGCGATGCCCGCCAGAATGGCGATGATCAGGCCAGCGCCGCCCAGTTCCGAGGTGTCCTTAGCCGAAGCCGACGAACGCTCGACGGCAACCGGAGCAGCCGAAGCAGCAACCGGCGCGAACGCCATAGCAGCGGCCGAAGCCGAAATGAGAATCTTCTTCGCAATCATCTTGTTCTCCATTGTGAATTCAGTTTCTTAACCGACACGCACATTTGACGCGCCGGCCGCGCCCGTATTCGTTCCCCCACCTAAATGATGAGATTGCTGGCCGCAACCCCCTTTTAGGCTGGTTGCTACTCAGATGAGTGAATGCTGCTCCTTCGATGCTATTGCGCCACAGTGCCTTTTGTTGAAGAGGTCACGACTGGAGCAGCCGGAGCGCCACATCTCATGAATTGCTTATCCTGACGAGCAGGAGCGCTTGAGGATGGGGGGCTTAAGGTATGGCTCTTGGTAAGCGCATCTCCGCCTCATCAGCTAGCGGGTTGCCGGGCGGCCAGTCATCATTGAGGTAGCCCACCGAGCTCCGGATGGGTTCAGGTTTGCCTTCTTATGAGGCGCGCTTTAAGGGCTTCGAGGACTGGATTCTCGGTTCTCGGCCAGGTCGTCGAGGACGTAAGTTGCACTTTCGGCAAAGGACAAGAAATGCTGTCGGATTCGACGATACTTGTAACAGGTGGCACGGGGTCTTTCGGGCACGCATTCGTGCCAATGACTTTAGCGCGCCATAATCCCAAAAAGATCATTATCCTTTCGCGAGATGAGATGAAGCAATGGGAGATGGCGAAACTATTCAAGGACGATCCTCGAATTCGTTTCTTCCTTGGTGATATTCGTGATCGGGAGCGACTGTATCGTGCATTAGATGGGGTCGATTATGTAGTGCACGCGGCTGCGACCAAAATTGTCCCAACAGCAGAGTATAACCCGTTTGAGTGCATCAAGACCAACGTCATTGGCGCGATGAATTTGATTGATGCGTGTATCGACAAGCGCATCAAGAAAGTTGTGGCCCTATCCACGGACAAGGCCTCGTCGCCTATCAATCTCTATGGGGCGTCCAAGCTCGCATCCGACAAATTGTTTGTGGCAGGTAATGCGTATTCGGGGGGGCATGACACGGCTTTCAGTGTCGTTCGCTATGGCAATGTTATGGGTTCGCGTGGGTCCGTCATTCCCTTCTTTATGTCGATCCGAGATACTGGCGTTTTGCCAATCACCGACGCGCGGATGACTAGGTTTATGATTTCTCTGGAGCAGGGCGTCGAACTGGTCTGGCATGCCTTCGAAGATATGATTGGAGGCGAAATATACGTGAAAAAAATACCCTCGATGAAGGTAACTGATGTTGCTCAGGTAGTGGCGCCCAGCGCTCGTCAAGAAATAATCGGGGTGCGGCCTGGTGAGAAGTTGCACGAGCAGATGATCGGTGTTGAAGATGCGCCTTTTACTTTTGAGTACGACGAGCATTTCAAGATCCTTCCGTCGATCAACGATTGGTCGACTTCTAAGGAGCGGATCAAGGATGGGCGGAAGGTGGATGCCGATTTCGTCTATTCGAGCGAGACTAATAAAGAATGGATGGGGCAAGACGAACTTCGGGCATGGGTCGAGGGAAATAAAGAGAAGCTGGGCGCTTTCTGATGATCCCCTATGGACGCCAAGATATTTCGGAAACGGATGTCGAAGCTGTAGTTCGTGCTCTACAGTCTGACTTCCTTACCCAGGGGCCCATTGTGCCGCGGTTCGAAGAGGCCTTGGCCCACAAAGTGTCTGCTCGGCATGCGATTGCCGTTAACTCTGCAACTTCCGCTTTGCACATTGCGGTGTCTGCTCTCGGATTGAGTAAGGGGGATTTGCTTTGGACGTCCCCAATTACTTTCGTTGCTTCGGCGAACTGTGCGCGGTTTGTCGGTGCGGACGTCGATTTTGTTGATATTGATCCCGACACATTCAACATGTCGCCCCAGGCTCTCGCTGTTAAGCTAGAGAAAGCTAAGGCGGTCGGTCGGTTGCCGAAGGTAATTGTACCTGTTCATATGGGCGGCCAGTCAGCGGCCATGAAAGAGATATCTGATTTGGTACGTCCACTCGGGATACGGATAGTCGAAGACGCTAGTCACGCTATCGGAGGTGAGTATGAAGGGCTTCCAGTCGGCGCAGGTCTGTATTCAGATGTAACGGTTTTCAGCTTCCACCCGGTAAAGATCGTGACTACGGCGGAGGGCGGGGTGGCTGTCACCAATGACGAGCAGTTAGCTCAGAAAATGGCCCTCCTGCGAAGTCATGGCATCACCCGAGATCCGGGCCAAATGACCCAGTCTCCCGATGGTCCGTGGTACTACCAGCAGATCGAACTAGGCTGGAACTATCGCATGACCGAGCTGCAAGCGGCACTGGGCGTCAGTCAACTCGACCGATTGGAGCAATTCGTCGACCGACGAAACGCGTTGGCTGATCGCTATGATGATGAGCTTGCTAAGCTTCCTCTAGCGCTGCCAGGCCGACAGGCGCAGACGAGGTCATCTTTCCATCTCTATATAATACGGCTTCGTGAGGCAGATCGGGCACGGCACCGATCCATGTTTGAGCGGTTGCGCAAGAAGGGAATCGGGGTGAACTTGCATTACATACCGGTGCACCTTCAGCCATACTATCGCGACCTCGGCTTCAGTGAAGGCGATTTTCCTGCTGCAGAGGATTATTATAAGCGAGCCATTAGTATCCCTCTTTATTCGCTTATGAATTACGCTGAGCAAGACGAGGTTATTGCCGCTATCAAGAGTGAGGTTTGACCATGTCAGTATGCGTTATTCCAGCTCGCGGCGGGTCAAAGAGAATACCTGGGAAGAATATCAGGCTATTTGCAGGCAGACCGATGATATCGTGGTCAATTGAGAAAGCAAAGAAGGCTGGCTGCTTTGATAGGGTTATAGTATCCACAGATGATCACAAAGTCGCTGAAATTGCGAAATCTGGGGGGGCGGAAGTTCCCTTTTTAAGGTCGCCTAATCTTGCGGATGATTTCACCCCTACCAAGCCTGTCGTCGCCGATGCAATAGATCAATTGGATGTTTCCGCCGACACTCCTGTTTGTTGTCTTTATGCGACTGCGCCTTTTGTTCAAAGTGACGAATTATCTGGGGCGTTCGAAGCTCTTCTGACCCATGCTCCTCGCTTTGTAGTTTCTGTGACGACTTTCCCGTTTCCGATTCAGCGGGCTTTATATCGCAGTAGTTCGGGATATGTGGAAATGATCGATCCGGAGCATATCGCAACGAGGTCCCAAGACCTTCCAGAAACGTGGCACGATGCGGGTCAGTTTTACTGGGCGCTGGCATCCGAGTGGAAAGATGCAAGCGTTGGAATATTCTCAGCAGATGTCTACGGATTTCCAATTCCCAGGTTTCGAGTTCAGGACATCGACACCGAAGAGGACTGGAAGCGTGCTGAAATTCTAGCTGAGACTATCGAATCCCGACGTTAGCCCTATTGGAATGAATTGCTCGGATAACGATGGGCCGCACGACCTCTAATATGTCGCAGGTTTAAGCATGTCACTGCAAGTTTGTTTTAGAAGTGACGCTTCTTACCAAATCGGTAGTGGCCATGTTATGCGTTGCCTCACGCTTGCGAATGCTCTCCGCGCGAGAGGGGTTGAGTGCAATTTCATTACTCGAGACGTTCAAGGAAATGCAAATGATCGGGTTCTTGAGGCAGGTCACGCTCTGTTCTGCTTGCCGCCCGCGAAACAACCAGGGGAACCTTTGGCCGACCGCGGCGGATATGAGACCTGGCTTGATGACACTCAATACAGCGACGCGCACCGTTCAAAAGCAATAGTCGATGCTATAAACCCAGATATCATTGTCGTCGATCATTACGCCATTGACTACCAATGGCATCGTGAATTTCGGCCCGAAAGAAAGTTGGTCGTCATCGACGATCTTGCCGACCGGATCCACGACTGCGACCTTTTGGTGGACCAGAATTTCGGGCGTGAACCCAAAGATTATCTGTGGCTGGTGCCTAGCGGCACCCCTTGTCTGACCGGTCCGGATTTCGCGCTCCTTCGTTCGGAGTTTCGATCCGCTCGTGCCCGAAGTTTGGAACGTCGTCGACATGCTTCTCGGCCATTCAGGATCCTTGTATCCATGGGAGGAGCGGACCTTGAGAATGCTTCCATGCAGATTCTCTCGGTTCTTGAGAGCGTTAAAGATCGAGAAAGCATAGAGGTGACCATCGTCCTCGGACGGTCGGCCCCACATACCGAAACTGTGCGCGCCGCCGTAGCGGCCTCATCACTGGACGCGAGGCTACTTATTGGTGTCTCGGATATGGCCAACCTGCTCATCGATATGGATGTCGCGATTGGTGCCGCAGGAGGAAGCGTCTGGGAGAGATGTTGTTTGGGGTTGCCAAGTCTGCTCCTGAGCATTGCTGAAAATCAAAAGCCAGCGGCTGCGGCATTGGCCAAAGCGGGAATTGCTATAAACTTGGGCGATTTCGACGAGCATGGCTGGGGCGAGGAGTTGCTGTTCAACTTGGAACGCTTAAGATCTGGCTCGAAAATTTCGCAGTTGAATGATCTAGCAGCCTCTTTGGTCGATGGGAGGGGGGCGATGAGGGTCGTAGAGAGCATTTTAAAGCTATTTGCTTCGGAGAATGAATCATGACTGCGAACCAAAGTTGGTTAGGTTCTAATGTGATACATGTTGTCACAGACCCGCCGAAGTGGTTCAGCCCCTTTGCTAAGAAACTTGTATCATTGCTATGTGATGCCGGTTTTGATGCTCGCTACATTGACCGGCAACGCGATGTTAGGAGGGGGGGTATATCTTTCTTTCTAAGCTGTACTGGGATTACCCCTCCCGAGATATTGGCGGAAAGCGAATGGAATGTCGTGGTTCATGCGAGCCCTTTACCACTGGGACGAGGATTTTCGCCGTTAGTATGGCAAATTCTAGAAGGTAAGGACGACATTCCTCTAACAATGATCACAATGTCGGATGAACCCGACCAGGGTGATATAGTCATGGAGAGATGGATTCATTTCGAAGGGCATGAGTTGAACGAGGAAATGAGGAAAGTCATGGGTGAAGCCATTGTTAAAATGTGCTTCGACTTCGCCATCTCCAAGATCCCGCCGGAGCCCAAGAAACAGGAAGGCGATACAAGCTGGTATCATCGTAGAGGGCCTGCAGACAGCGAACTTGACCCAGCCAAGTCATTAAAGGAGCAATTCAACCTCTTGAGAACCGTTGATAATGAACATTACCCTGCTTACTTTTACCATCTCGGAAAGCGCTATAACCTAGCCATTACGAAAGCGAACGACGAAGGTGCAAGCCATGGATGATTTCGCCCGTCAGGGCAGCGAACTCGAGATCGATGGAAGGATGATCGGTCATGGGCATCGTCCATATGTTATCGCGGAGCTGTCAGCGAACCATAACGGACGGATAGATGCTGCACTGGAGTTGATAGCCGCAGCCAAGGCTGCAGGCGCGGATGCTATCAAGCTGCAAACTTATCGTCCTGATACGATTACCTTAGATAGCGACCGTCCCGAGTTCATGATTAGTGGTGGACTGTGGGATGGGCGGCGCCTGTTCGATCTATATGAAGAGGCGCATACCCCGTGGGAATGGCACAAGGAACTGTTCGACACTGCTCGCGCGCACGAAATTACGATGTTCTCGTCGCCCTTCGACAATTCCGCAGTTGATTTGCTGGAGGACCTAGGAGCGCCTGCATACAAAATCGCGAGCTTCGAGGCAGTCGATATTGCGCTGATCCGGTACGTTGCGTCGACTGGCAAGCCAATGATCATTTCCACCGGTATGGCGGATGCGGACGAAATCGGTGAGGCTATCGATGCCGCCAGGGGGGGCGGGTGTCGTGAACTGGCGATTCTGCATTGCGTGAGCGCATATCCCGCGCCACCCGCTGACTACAACTTGCGAACCATTCCCGACATGATCAAGCGTTTTGGGGTGGTCGCGGGATTATCAGACCACACGATCGATAATACAACTGCTATAGCCAGCGTCGCGATGGGGGCACGAATTATCGAAAAGCACTTCACCCTAGATAGGAAAGGTGGCGGGCCCGACGATAGCTTCTCGCTTGAACCTGGAGAACTCGCCCAGCTCTGTTCTGGTGTGAGAACAGCATGGGATGCGCTTGGCGAGGTCGATTACGGTCGCAAATCCAGTGAGTCGGGAAATGTGGTCTTCCGTCGCTCACTTTATGCTGCAAAAGATATTGCGAAGGGCGAAGCGATCTCGGCCGAGAACATGAGGTCGGTTCGGCCTGGCTACGGGCTTGCTCCTAAACACTACGACGAATTGATCGGGAGGGTGGCGGCGCGAGACATCAAGTTCGCCGAACCGATTGAGTGGTCATGTCTTGACCCAATTTAATACGTAACGATCAAACGTTGGTGCTGGTGAAAAGCCTCATGAGAATTGCGAACAACATAGTGAAGACGTTAGTTTCCGATATTTGGACTAACGCAATAGGCTCTAGAGGAGAGTTCGCAGCGCTGCGCGCAGAGACGGCATTCACGTTGCTAGAAGACCTTTCGGAAGATGTTTGTGCAGCGTTAATCAGTCGTATCGACGCCACACTGGAGGTGACTGCACATCCCAGAGTATGGCGAGATAGCTCGGGTTCTGACGCTAGAATATGGGGATTCGAGAAGGACATTGGTCGTCTGATTGACGAGTTTCAGATTGAACGACGGATTACCGCGATCGAAAAGTATCTCGGCCGAACAGTCCGCTCTTGGTATCTGATGGCTAACCGCGTGGAGCCAGTAGTTGGTAATTTGGGATCGGGCGGCGGCCTGCACCGGGATTCGCCGTTCTCCCATCAGGTCAAGTGCATTTGGTATCTGACGGACGTGACCGACCAGAACGGGCCGTTTCAATATCTCCCCGGTTCGCATACGAACCTGTTCGGCTCCCGCAAGAAATACCCGCTCGGAGAATATCGGTTGAACCACCTGAGCAAGGACGACCACATGGTCGAAGTATTGTCAGGAGCCGGAACCCTTCTGGTGTGCGACACAAAGTGCATTCACGGTGGAAAGCCGATTGAAAGCGGCTCACGCTATGCTGTGACGCTCTACACCTCGCCTCATGAGGGCGAGTTCGCGCGCCAGTTGAGGGCCCTGGGGTTGAGCGCGCCGACCCAAATGAATTGACCAGAACAGTGATGAGCTATTATCTCCAGTCGCGTTCGATCGGCTTCTCGGCGGCTGGTCGGACAATACGATGGCGACAATCGCAGAACGCCCGTTCCCGGCACGTCCAATGACAATCAAGCTGTTGTTATTGCGAGGAGCACCGCTGCTTATCAGGCCGCTTGCCATTGCTCTGGAGGGCATGCTTGTCCCGGGTCAGAACATCATGGTTTTGGCAATCCCCGTCGCGATGCTTGCGCTGACGCTATCGTCAATTCCCGTCCACCTGTCCTACTATCAATCGACTGATGGCACAGAGCAGGCGAAAGCCAGCGAATATGCTTCTGGATTGACGATAGTTATCGCTTCGACGTTTCTCCTTCTGGCGACGATCCTTACCTTCCTCGATGGTCAGATGGGCAGCCTGCTGGTGTCCGCAACCTGCATGGTTTTCCTTATCGAGAAGTTTTCGGATGAAAGTTCCCGAATGCTGGAGTTCCGCAAAGCGTTCGGATCATGGTTTCTCGTCCAGCTGATGCGATCGGGCTGGATGATCATTCCGGTAGGGCTTTATCTCTGCGGCGCCGATTATGAGGTAGCCTTTTTGGTTTCGGCGGTTGTTGTCGCCGCCGTTTCCGCTTTGGTATTTGTAAAAGTGACCGGCGTGATGTTCGAGATGGGGCGAAGCGGGTTGGACATAATCCGACGCAGACTTATCTTCTTGGCGGCGAGTTTCCTGCCAGCGTCCTACAGACAAATTCCCCGCATCATGATCACGCGCCTTTTCCCCGACTATGCGCACATATATCTGGCCACCGCACAGTTGGCACAGGCTGCAGCCCTGCTATTTAATGTTCGGTTCCAAATCCCCTACCGGAAGGCCATCGCTAGAAAGACCGCTATCGTACAGCGGCTACGTCATAATTTGATGATGCGTATTCTTACAATTCCCGCTCTTATCGTACCAGTAGGGCTGGTAGTCGGCTTCCTAAATTTCCCAAACGAATTATCGAGTGCATGGCTCACCGGGTTACTGCTGCCGTTACTCGTTGGAGATGCAATTGCCTTCGCGATTCTGGTTGCTCATATGGACTACCTCCAATGGTTGCGAGACCAAGCAAATCTTTTATGGACATATATCGCTTGCGCCATGCTGTTAGGTGTATTCCTCGTTCTCTTACTCACTTCGGGGGTGATCGAAAGGATCAATATCGTAGGCTTAGTGGCAGCGTTCATGTTGTTGGGGTTAGCCTGGGTCGCCATTCTCGTGAAAATGAATTTTTCAAATTGCCAACGTTCGCCAAGGTCGGCTAGCGCGCAGTGATGCAACGCATGTGGACTTTGGACGGCCTTCGGGGCTTGGCCGCAATTTCAGTGGTCATTTACCATGGCCTCTATTGGCACGAAGGAAGGCTGTACTCCTCGGCCGGAAAGTACGCGGTATATCTTTTCTTTATTCTTTCGGCTTTAACTTTAGCTAAGGTCTATCGATCTCGGTTTGATAAAACTCTCGATTCTAGTGAACTATTTAAGTTTTACCGCAATCGTGTGGCGAGAATTATTCCCCTTCTTTCGCTAGTCGCGCTATTGGGTTTCGGCTTCGAGTTTTTGCGCGGGGGCGACTTAGCGGTTGAGGGAACCAAAATGATCCTCACCGCTACTGGCGCGTTCGGGTTTGCAGCTGCGGGTGTCACTGCCAACTCCGTAGGCGCTTGGTCCTTAGGGGTGGAGATTGTGTTTTACGCGCTATTTCCAATCATCGCAATTTTGACCTATAATTCGAACCTGATCAACGTTATCTTCGCCGCGATAATCGTAAATATTCTGCAATTAGTTCACAATCTTTTTGTTTTTAATTATATTTCAGGTTCGGACTACTGGCCTTTGTATACAATGCCATTGAGTTTTGCATCGTATTTTGCGTGGGGTATGGTGTTGGCTCTGTTGCCTGAACGGCAGTGGTCTATGGGGTGGTTAGGATTTCCGCTGATATTCACCGTTGTGTGGGTGTCAGCTATTATCGAAGTCTCCGATGCGGCCTTGCTAGCATGGCCCGGTGCTCTGATCGGCCCCCTTTCCCTTGCCGTCGCCACCTATCTGATTACTTCATGGCGTGCTCCGTTTTCGCTCGTTCCCGTGTTCGATTTCTTGGGGTCTATCAGCTATTCGATCTATCTGCTCCATCCCCTTATATACTTCCTTATGACACGGACGGTATGGCCAGCGGGAGCCGGTAATCCTTTCGTTTTTGTAATGGTCCTGACCGGGGCATCGATGATCGTGGCATGGCTCACTCACCGTATATTCGAACAGCCGATGCGGGACGTCTTGCGCGGAAGCCCAGTTTCGAAAATCGCTATTCAGCGGCGCGAACGTGGATCGGAAGCTTAATGCTCATGAGAAGTGCGCCACTCCCAGAAGGTGTCAAAAGCGTAGCCAGACCGAGAGGAGAGATTCCACTTACCTTTGGTGAGCGTGTATTGATAATCTATTTTTGTGTTTTTTACTTTATACCGATGATAATGGACGGGCTATTAGATTTGCCCATAAAATACTATCTATCGGGAGATCGTGATTTTTTTTGGGCTTTCCTATTTGCCCTAGTTTACTTGACGGCCTTTTTATTGATTTTGAGAACGTTCTTTAAGAGGCGCATTCTTGTTGCGGGGCCTGTTTCAAAATCTCGGACGAGCAAGCGGCCGAGATTTAGTCTCATATTTTCACCGATTGCAGTCAAGCTATCGATAGTCATTTTCTTTGTCATATCACTCCAGTTCGCCGATGGCTTCGACGCTTCTTTCCGTCACACAGCAACCTATTCGGCGTCAGGAATCGTTCCTGTGGCCACCTTCGCCCTGAAGGCGGCGACAACCATATTCATCTTTGCTTCGATATCAGATTATAAGTTGATCAAGTTGGGGCCATTTTTTATAATTCTTTACTCTATCTCTATCTATAACTCGTTCGTGGGCTCCTATGATATAGTGTACTTTTTTATTGCCATCTATGCTCTGATAAGAGATTCTGGTGCTTCGATAGTTAGGTTTTTGCGTCGAAGCTTATCTGGCTTTGGTCCCATCCTTCTTTTGTTCATCGTTCCTGCAGTGGTTTTTGCTGGGATGTGGAACAAGATCGGATTCGATAATGCCGTATCGTATTTTGCTTCTGGAGGACTTCTATCATTAGTCGAATTGCTCTCTAACAGGCTCTTGTATCACTCATACTCATTGGCGACGCAATTGGGAGACATTGAAAGGTCTTTCGCGCTAAGTTGGCAGGCGTTTGATATTGTGAGCTTCCAGACCGTTCGCAGGTTGTACGTGTTGTTGGGCGAGAGCGTGGCGAACGATACCCTCCAGACCGTGAGTCGACTGAATTTCCTTGAGATATCCGGGTACCGTGTGGCCAGTGACGCCGGGGCGTCTCCTGGGCTGTTGGGCTCTCTATTTTACATGTTAGGAAGTGTCTATGCGTTGCCTCTACACATGCTTTACGTGCTGCATGTGATCAGAATATTTGATAATATAATGGGTCCGGGTTCATATAATTTATTTGCTTATTTCGGCGCGCTCATTCTGTTTCAGCTGTTGGTCGATTCAATTCCTGACAATTTCAATCCCTTCAGTATCGGCTTCATCGGGCTGGTTACCCTCAGTCTGCTTTCAGTCTATACAAAGGATTTGATAGCCATTCGACAATCCGAATTAGGCCAGCACGCGCAGGTCTGAGCGAATGGTTGTCAGATACACGTTGGGGGAACCCTATCTAGGGGCGCTGGGTAAGTGCATCACAGATGTGCTCGCATTTCATGGGCAGGAAGTCTACCAAGGGCTCGAAGCCGGGATAGCCAAGAAGAGTTTTCGCAATCGTCTGGTTTTTCTGTCGGTGAGCATGTTTGGCCGTTCGCGGCTCGGGAATATGGCGTTGTTGGCATTGTTGATCATCTGGGGACGCAACTTTGAGGAGCCAGCTGAGGGACAGGCGGTTTTTCAGTATGGGCCTACGAGAAACAACCAAGAAGCGCTCCGTCGTTTCAATGAGAGCCTCGACGAGGACATTCGCGCATTGATGGGGCGGGCCGGCCGTAAGGCGCCAGTACGAAGGCGCTTGCTCGTCGCCACTAGGATCCGATCGTTGTGGAGCGCTTCTTGCGCGTTGTGGCGACAACGCCATTCCGGTGCCCTTCCGCAATTGCAAGCTCTACATGCTGCGGCGGCATACCTCTTTTACGCGTTTTATCCTTTTCCGAGTTCAGTGCGATTGCTGTCAGTTGCCTCCGACCATTCTCCTGTCGTGATGGCTATGCTGGCCACGGCGAGGCGCAACGGTCTCCCGACTTGCTATGTTCAGCATGCCCCGGTTACGGAGTATTTTCCTCCGCTGGATTTCGATCTTTCCGTTCTTTATGACCAAGCGTCGGTCGAAGCGTATGAACTCGCGGCGCAGAAGCAGAATAGGAAGATTGGGGGGGACATTGTGATACTGCCGCCCTTCGCTAGCGACTACATGCGTCCCCGGATGAGCCGCAACCGAACCTTGAACGTCGGTATGTGCGTGAGTTCAATTCCACAGACCGAGCGATTGATCGCGTTTAGTCGAAAGATTGTTGATCATCCGAACGTCTCCACTCTCTACTGGCGGTGCCACCCGCGATTCCAGTTAGAAGCTCCCGACGTCCACGGTACTGAGCGTATATTGGTTCAGGAACGAGGGGGCTCTTTGGAGGCGTTTCTGGAGAAGGTCGATATTGTACTCGTGCCCAACAGCGGTGTTGGAGTCGAATCTCTACATAACGGCAAGCCGACTTTCTACGTAGATGGGATGGATGACATCCCTCGCGACTATTACAAGTTCGTCGAAAGCGGAATTCTACCTGAGTTTGAGTGGGGCGTCTTGGATAACGCGAGCGGTATCGACGAGCATTTTGACGCCAGTTGGGAAGAACAATTCTCGCGATACGACGCGACCGTGAAAGTGTCTACAACCTCCGCGGGAAAGGGGGTTTCGGATGCCGTAAGGCGTCTCCTGTGATCCCCTTGATTCCGCGCCTTACGAACTTACTGAAGCGTTCGGATGATTCGCAGTGGCTTGCGATGCAATGCCCAAAACAAAACAGAAAGACGTGACGAAATGAACCGGGTTGGAAAGGTAAGCTGCGGCGTTGACGAACCGCTGGTCAGTATAATTACGCCGACTTATAACTCTTTCGAGTACGTTGCGGACACGCTGCTATCCGTCACGAGCCAAGAATATATGAATTGGGAGCATATCATCGTCGATGATGCTTCAACTGACGCGACCCAATCGGTCGTGGAAGCCCTCGCCAAGCGTGAGAGCCGAATACGGCTTATCAAGCTTCCGGTCAATTCTGGTGCAGCAGTTGCTCGGAACACTGCAATCCGGGCTGCTAAAGGCCGTTATATTGCATTTCTTGATGCCGATGATCTTTGGTTGCCCCACAAGTTAGCGCGGCAAGTGGCATTTATGCAAGAAACCGGCGCGGCCTTTACGTACGCCAGTTTTGACCTGATCAACGAAAGCGGTTCGGGGATTGGACGCGTTGAAGTCCCGCAGACAGCAACTTACAGTAGCCTGTTGAAAAACAACGTGATTGGCTGTCTGACAGCAATGTATGATACTAAGAAGACGGGCAAAGTCGAAATGCCGCTTATTCGAAAAAGGCAGGATTTGGGTCTCTGGCTGCGTATCCTGAAGGACATTCCGGAGGCACATGGAGTTTCGGAGGTGCTTGGCCAATATCGTATCCGGCCCGGATCTGTTTCCAGTAACAAATTGCACGCCGCTCGGCACACTTGGCATCTCTATCGACATATAGAGGGTCTACCTCTTCCCCAGGCCGTCTACTACTTTGTTTGTTATGCTATTAATGGTGTTCGAAAGGGGCGTAGAAATGCGTTGGTTGGGGCATGAAGTTAGGGGCGGCGGCCGATCTCGCAGTGACGGCCTGTCACTAAGGCGTAAGAACAATGCGTAGTCAGATTGTAGTCGTCGGCGCATCAGGGCGCGTAGGGCGACTAGTCGTCGCAAGTTGGGGCGGAGCCACAGGCAACGGACCGCATTGCGTAGCGCAATTCAGGCACCCGGAACATTGCTCTGCGGCGGAACGCGTGGGACAAGCATTCTTGCATTGGGATCCCGCGTCGGGTGCCGCTGACTTGGAAGCTTCGGTAAAAGCCAGTGGTCCTTTCTCAGCCATGATCGTTCTCGCTGGAGCTACCCCTGGTCGTGGTGCCGATCTTGCTGCAAATAGGGTTGTCGCGGAGCAATGCCTTCGTGCAGCTTCTGAGGTGGAAATACCGCGAGTGCTCGTAGCATCGTCTTCGGCTGTCTATGGAGTGAGTAAGAGCGGAGAACCTTTCCGAGAATCTGACGACTGCCGTCCAGTAAGCGATTACGGCAGGGCTAAATTGGAGATGGAAGCCTGTTGCGAGGAGTGGCGCGAGCGAGGTTTGGAAGTCAACTGTTTGCGTATCGGTAATGTGGCAGGGGCGGATGCGCTGCTACTGAACCTCGCCGCCGCTGACAGTCAAACGCGATTAGAAATAGACATTTTTCCCAACGGAGAGGGGCCAATAAGATCCTATATTGGGCCTCAAAGCCTTTCGGGTGTCTTGAAGGTCCTCTCGAAGAGTGCCCAGTCTCTACCAGCTGTTATCAATCTGGCTGCGCCACACCCTATTTCTATGATCAGTCTGGCAGACGCGGCGGGCGCTCCGTGGAAGGCGCGACCGATTATGGAAAACAAGAGCCAAAAAATAACTCTAGATTGCAATGTCCTAAGATCATTGTACAAATTCAAATCCTTCGAGAGCAGCGCTGAAGAAGTTGTTAGGCAATGGAGGGACGTTAAGTGAGATGAAAGTAAGTAAGAGATATTTTGATATTTTACTAGCGACAATTCTGGTTGTCGCGCTTTCTCCAGCCCTATTCATAATTTATCTTTGGATTTTTTTCTCTGAGGGCGGTCCGGTGTTTTACATTTCGGAGCGAATGAAAACGCCTGATCAAGCCTTTATGATGGTCAAATTTCGAACCATGATTCCTGCGTCCGAGAATAGTGGCGTGTCTGGAGGCGATAAGGCCGATAGGATTACGGCAAGCGGTCGGTTTCTCCGCGCAACCAGACTTGATGAATTGCCCCAGCTCTGGAACGTTATCAAGGGCGATATCAGTTTCGTCGGTCCACGCCCGCCCTTGCGAGAGTACGTCGTCAAGAACCCTCGCATCTACAGCGAGGTTTTGCTATCTCGACCAGGCATCACCGGTTTGGCCTCGCTGGTATATAGCGGACATGAGCAGAGAATCCTCGAGGGCTGTAAAGATGGTGCAGCCACGGATGCTGCTTACCAACGCATATGCATACCGCGTAAGGCTCACCTCGATTTGATCTATCAGAGGAATCAAAGCTTGTGCTTCGATATCGCTATCATGCTTCAGACTGGCTTGAAGGTCTTCCAACGAAAGTAAAGAGAGAGCTCGCCAGCCAAGCGGACCTCTCGGAAAACTAAACCAGGGGAAACCTTGTTCGTTTAATTCAGTTTTCTGATGGAGCATACTGAAGGGGAAGCTCTAGAAGGATTCTCCGGACTTGGCGAAGATCATTCTCTTTGCACGCTTTAAAAAGATCATCCAGCGAAAGTGAGAGTTCGTCAGGCTTCATCGACACTTCGTCAGCGGTCATAATTCTGGGATGTTCGGTCGCTTTTGGGTTGCTCCCAATAAGCAGTTCTTCGAACAGTTTTTCACCTTTGCGAAGACCGGTAAAGCAGATTGGAATATCGCCGGTGCCATGGCGTATCTCATCGGGGTGATCGACGAGGTATGGCGTCAGCCCATGGAGCTTGACCATGGTGACGGCCAAGTCTGCAATCCTGACGGCTTCCCCCATGTCCAAAACGAAGACATCCCCACCTTTCGCCATGGCGCCAGCTTGAATTACCAGTTGCGCAGCTTCCGGAATAGTCATGAAGTATCGGTTTATCTCCCGGTGAGTGACCGTGATGGGGCCGCCTTCTTCAATTTGCTTTCTGAATCGTGGGATAACAGAGCCTGAAGAGCCAAGCACGTTGCCAAAGCGCACCATCGAAAAGGTCGTAGCCGTTTTCTTCTCCGCGAACGATTGGCAGATCAGTTCTGCAATTCTCTTTGTAGCGCCCATAACATTGGTCGGTCGAACCGCTTTGTCTGTAGATACAAGAATGAAATTATCGACGGCGAGCTCATGACTTGCATTGACTACTGCGAGGGTGCCAAATACGTTATTCAGGACACCTTCGACGATATTTTCCTCTACGAGGGGGACATGCTTATAGGCCGCTGCATGATAAATCGTTTCGACCGCGTATTCCTCAATCGTGGATATTAGGCGACTAGCGCGCTGTACTGAACCGATTACAGGTACAATTTGTACTGAGACGCTGCTTCGGTCTCGAATCTTCTGGAGTTCGCCTTCTATAGAGTAGAGCGCATACTCGGATATATCGTACAAAATTAGAGTTTTCGGTTTCTGAAGCAGAATCTGGCGACAGAGTTCGCTGCCTATCGACCCTCCCGCTCCGGTAACCATGACGGATTTGCCCTCGATATTGCGCTTTAACATCTCCTCGTTCGGCGCGATGGCGTCACGGCCCAGCAAGTCTTCCGCTGATACGTTCCGAAGCTCCGAGAGCTTCGCCTTGCCACTGATAACGTCGGACAGGGCGGGGATCGTTTTGATCTCGAGGTTCGTCTGCTCGAGAGATGCGAAAATCTCCTTACGACGAGAATGACTTAATTTCGGCATAGCTAAGAGGACGACTTTAACGCCGAAATCATTGGCCAGCCGTGGGATCTCGCTCGGGGGATGCACGCGATAGCCACTAATTGTGAGACCATGGAATTGCCGGTCGTCGTCTATGAATGCGATTGGTGCATAGTCACGACCATGGAAGAGCGAGTTCAACAGCTCGAGGCCAGCACTCCCAGCACCGTAGATTACAACGGGCTTCTTAGAGACCTGCATTGGTGTACGGAACAAATGGCGGGCACCAAAGCGCAAACTAGAGATGGTAAGGAACAACAAAATCCCCGAGATAACCGGTACCGACCTCGGAATTCCCGCAGAAAGTATATTACTGGTTATAAATAAAGCGATGGAGAAGCTCGCAACGCCCTGAAGGATAGCCGTCAAAACCTTGCCAGTGACGAAGCGAACAAGAGCCCGATATAGCCCGTCGAACCATAGTTTTGTAATTGCAATTATGGCTGAGATCAGAACCGGTGGCCAAATTTTCGGATCCGTGAGGAAATTTAAACTTTCCAGACGGATAACCATCGCCGCCAAGAAACACACAACCACCAAGGCAGTGTCTACAAATATTTGAATGGCAATTTTTTTGCGCCGCCCCAGGGAGGAAAGACGACTGAAATAACTGAGCATGTTCTAGGTATCACACCAATTTAGTTGTTCGAGCGATCGAGCGCGTGCGATAGTGCAGCACTCTTTTAAGCGCAACTGGACGGTCCCGGATCGGCCCGAGCGGGACGCCGAACGGTTCGAGCGGGCAACCCCGTGGAGCAGGTCAGGACTCGATTTGCCTGGTCGTTCCTTCACATGCCGCTCCCTCTGGAAGTTTAATCTATCATGAGATGATCCAAGCGCGCAGCACTGGAGCGCTGATCGGGTGTTGGAGCGGGAGCTCGTAACTTTCCCGCTTCACTGCGCATCTATCAGGCACTTGCATAGAATATGCGGATGAATTGTGGACAGGTCTGTACCGCCTTGGAATTTCCAATTGCGCCTGTTGGAAATGGGTCATAGGCCGCACTCGGTCTGCAGCCGGATTGGGTCTCGAAATGATGGTTGGTTACAGAAGCGCGCACGGTTCGGGCGTTGAATTAGCCCGCGGGGGAGTGTTCGTATGGTTGTCGTTCATCGTCCTCGTGGCCTTCACAGGCGGAGCATCGCGGTACGATGCCTTGCAGATTCTTCCCTTGCGAACCGTCTCCGCGCTGTTTGCCGTGACAGGGTGTTACTTCTTGGCTTCGGGGAGGGGCACGACGGAGCGAGCTCTTGCCTATCTTTTTCTGGCACTGGTGATGCTGATGGCCATTCAGCTCGTGCCCCTGCCGATTCAGGTTTGGAGCGAGCTGCTAGGCCAGCAGATGGTTGTCGAATTGGATTCCGTAGTTGGACTCACTGCTGAGTGGAGGCCCATTACGCTCGCGCCTATGCGCACTTGGAACGCGATTGGAAGTCTGATTGTCCCCTGCGCTGCTTTGACACTGACTTTTGCTTTTACGCGGACCTCACGCCCGCTGTTACAAGCCGTTGCGGCTCTGGGATTGTTAAATGCGATATTAGGTCTGGCGCAGATTCTCGGGGGGCGGTACACCTTACTTTACTTTTATGAGGTGACGAACGCTGGCGGCGCAGTTGGACTATTCGCCAATGAAAACCACGCTGCCATATTTGCCGCATGTTCAATGTTGGTGGTGGCTTTTCTCTCGATGAGGGCTCGATTGGCTGGCGAGGCTAGATGGTGGCAAATAGCGTACATAGCCGCATTCTTCCTGATTTTTTCCATCGCGCTGATTACCGGTTCACGGGCGGGATTCGTGGCTGCGCTTGGGTCGCTTATGGCCACCCTTCTGATGGTTTCCATGGCGCAGAGGCCGTCGCGTCGGCGACGGGGGTCTGGGAAGATGCGTCGCTGGTTGGAGCGAAATCCGCGCGCAATCATATTAGTGCCTTTTGCCGTTTTGAGTGGTTTGGTCGTTATTTTTGTAGCGTTAGGTCGCGCTCCTGCGTTCGCAGACATTTTTGCTCGCGACCCGCTAGCAGATCTACGTTGGTCGGTGTGGCCCATTTTAGCGGAAATGTTGAGCGTTCACTGGCTGATCGGCACCGGGTTTGGTTCCTTTGAACAGGTCTACCAGGTTTTTGAGCCGCGTTCTCTTTTGATGGCCAAGTACATCAATCAGGCGCATAACGACTGGCTCCAACTAATTATCGAGGGTGGTGTGGCGGGAGGACTGCTTCTTGTTGCTGTGATTGGTTGGATAGCAAAAAATGTCGTCACCCTGACGGGCTCAAGTCTCGGGTGGGTTTCGGTGATTTTCTGGGCCACTTTATTCGCGATCATTGGCGGTGCGTCACTTGTTGACTATCCGCTGCGAACTCCTGTTTTCCAAGTGTCGACGATCTTCTTCCTGATCGCGCTGTCCCGGGATGCGCGTGACAAGAATATCACATGATAGTCGGCGCTGGGCCGTGGCCCGAAGTCCGGCTTTATTCGATCGAAAGTTGCGCTAAAGCGCGCGTCATAAAGAGACTGAATGCGGTGAAGAATTTTAGAAATGCACTAAGTGGCTTGGTTCTCCTACTTGCCCTATCCGCTTGCGCTACCGACCGGAGCTACGGCGCAGCATCCGGGGTCGAGGTGGCCGAGTTAGATGAACTTCCTCCGCCGAGGGTCGAAAACCTCTATGTTATCGGGCCTCAAGAGTCGCTTGAGATCGAGGTTGTGGGCGCCGAACGCCTGAGCGGAAAGTATCTTACAGATGGGGAGGGGCGCGTCGCTTTCCCGCTGATTGGTCTCATTAATCTAGGGGGGCTGGCGCCAAGCGATGCGGCGGACTTAATCGCGGATTATCTACGCGGTCGCTATTTGTTGAATCCACAGGTCCGTGTCCTTCCCGAGGAGATACCGCTCCCGACCGTATCCGTTGGGGGGCAGGTAAATAAGCCTGGCGAATACCCCGTTCTCGGGCGTCAATCCCTTTTGCGAGTGGTCAATCAGGCAGGAGGGTTGGCTGAGTACGCGAAGCTCGATGATGTCTTGGTTCTTAGAACCGTCGGTGGGCAGCGCTACATTGGGGCTTATAACATTCAGGGCATCCAGCGCGGAAATTACCCGGACCCCACCGTCTACCCGAACGATATCGTCGTAGTGGGGGACTCTCCTAGTCGTAGACGCGTTGATGCGATTCTCAGGTTCGCACCGCTGCTATCGACCTCTGCAATTTTGATTGATCGGATCGGACGTTGAATACCTTGAAATTTGACCAATCGTCTTCTGGCGGAGGCGACAGCGGCCTGCCGCCTGAAGAGCACGGCCGAGACAACTCGATCGCGCTAGATCTCGAGCGCTATTGGCATGAGGCGATGGGCCTCAAGTATTGGCTTGCTGGCATTGTGGCATTGGGATTGGTGCTCGGCGTTCTAGTGACGCTCTTATCGACGCCCCTTTATCAAGCAAGTGCACGTCTCGAGGTTTCGCAAGTCACCGCCGATGTAACCAACCTTGATTCACTGGAGGCTGAGGGCCAAATTTCTGAACTGCAGTATTTGAATACGCAGTATAAACTCCTCGTTTCCAAATTCATGGCTACACGCGTGATGGACGCGGGAAATCTGCCTCGTGATGAGAGATTTCGAAATGCATTCTCGATTGAGGATGAGCCGCGAATCGAAAATGCCATTGAGGAAACGCTGTTCGACAACGTCAGTATTGATCCAATCAATCAATCAAGCTTGGTCGATGTGAAGTTCTCCAGTCCAGACGCGGGGCTCTCGGCTGAAATCGCCAATCTGTGGGTTCAGGAGTTTGTGGCTGCGAACTACGAGAAGCGCTTCGGTGCCAATATCGAGGCTCGAGATTTCCTCCAGAGCCAGATTGCGGAATTAAGGGAGCGGCTTGCAGATTCGGAACAAGAACTTGTCGAATACGCGAACGCGAACGAAATTCTGGTTTTGAATGCTGGGGGTGAGACAGGGTCGGAAAGCGCTGGGCAAACACTCGTAGGTGCCGACCTGCAGGCTCTTAACACCGCATTGGCGGCGGCAGTGGCGGACAGGATTAGCGCTCAGGCTGCAGTCGTGGGAGGCAATTTCCCAAGTTCCGATCCGCGCAACGAGTTGCTGACCAAATTAAGCGAAGTGGAAGCTGAGCTAGCTGTCCTGCGCGCAAACTTCGGGCCCGACTATCCCGAAGTCCAAGAGAAGCAAGCGGAAGTCAATTCGCTGCGGTCCGCGGTTTCCGTGGGTGCTAGATCCCTTCTGCGCTCGGCAAGAATCAGAGAAGCCGAGCTTCGCCAGCAAGTTGAGGCAGTCAAGCAACGTTTCCTGGGGCAGCAAGGCCAAGGGATCCGCTATGGCATTCTTAAGCGGGAGGTCGACACCAACCGAGAGATTTATGATGCCCTTCTCCAACGCTTCAAGGAGCTTGAGGCGTCGGGGGCTGGCCAGAATAATATTCAGATCATCGATCTCGCCGACACCCCCGTGAGCCCCTATGCTCCATCACTGATCCAGAATGTTTTGGTTTCTCTGTTGGCGAGCTTGTTTATAGCAGCGGCGGTGGTCTATCTGAAGGTCGTCCTTAGTCAGACCCTGAAAGATCCTGAAGATGTTCGCCGGCGACTTCACCTTGCGCTATTGGGTGCAATTCCGCGCAATACCGAAGGTGCGATGGTCGATCGTATTGCGGAGCGCTCTTCACATATCAACGAGGCTTATACGACGGTCAGAACCAACCTGAACTTCCTAACTCAGGATGGGGCGCCGAAGGTGCTTATGTTCACTTCCTCGGTGCCGTCCGAAGGAAAGAGTATCTCGGCGCTTGGTGTCGCCACCAGCTTTGCACAATTGGGCAAGAAGGTTCTGCTGATCGATGCGGATTTACGGAACTCCAAACTGCGCGATACACTTAAGCTTCATGACTACGACAAGGGTGGCCTTGTCCCGCTGCTAGCCAATCAGCAGGGCAATATGGCTTCGGAGATTATCCATCTCGAGGACTTCGGCTTCGACTTCTTGCCCATGGGACGAACGCCACCGAACCCTGTTGAGCTGCTAGCGGGTGACCGCTTTTCGCAGATCATCGAAGCGGCGCGGGGTCAATACGACCAAGTGCTGATCGACGGTGCGCCAATGCTTGCACTCGCCGACGCGATCGAAATGTCCAAAGCAGTCGATGGTGTGATCTTCGTGATTCAGACCGAACGGATCAAGCTGCGCGGGATCGAGAACGCGCTCGGTCGTCTCCAGCGTTCGGGTGCGAAGGTCTATGGCGCGATCGTCACCAAGGTCAGCCAGAACAATTCGGCTTACGGCTATGGCTACGGCTATGGCTACGGTTACGGCTATGGCTATGGTGAAGAGCGTGACGCAGAACCGGCATAAGGCTGCGCAATGAAGGTCGCTCGTCCTCTTCGCCTCGGTGTCTCAATCGCGCTTGGGGCGGTGCTCGCGGCTGCGCTTGGTGCGCAGTCCGCGGGGATCGCACTAACGAAGAAGGCGCCCGACACGGCTATCGCGGCGTTCCCGCTCAACGGACTGGCCCACGAGAACATCGCGTCTGCGATATTTCTGGCTACGACCGACGCGACCGGCTCGCCTGAGGAGGGAGCAAAGGCGGCCCTGCCGTGGGCTCTCGAAGCCTATCGCCTGGAACCCTTGGTGCCCAAGGCACATGCAATTCTTGCGCTTGCTGAGGATGACCCGGAAAAGCGAAGGCAGATCCTCGATGCGGCCTTGGCTTTGAACCGGCGCGAGCCTCGTCTTCAGGCGGTGGTCTTGCAGCAGCAGGTTACCGATGCGGATTACCCCGCGGCGATCGCGTCGCTCGATCGCATCCTTCGTGTGAAACCGAGCCAGTACAACGAGCTTTTCCCGCTTCTTATCAATGTCTTCGCGCAAGAGGGCGCAATAGAAGAGTTTGCCAATATTCTCGACGGGTCTTCAGAATGGCATGGGCGCTTCTTCCGCTTTGCCGCAACCCAGCCATCTGCTTTGGGCAACTTGGCGGAGTTGCGCGGCCAGATGTCGTTTGAGGACGAAGCTACCGACCAGACGTTGTTGCGTAGTCTGGTACGCGAAGGCGACGTTGCTACGGCCTACTCGCTATATCAAAGGATCGCCGGTTCAGACGCAACCGACGCAGTTGGAGCGTGGTTAAATGATTATCCGCCTTTCGATTGGAGCCTGACGGATGGAGCTGGATTGCGCGCACAGCCTAGCCTAAACGGCAAAGAGCTAGAAATCTCGGTCAAGCCGGGCAAGGGCGGCGTCGTCGCTAGTCGCCTGATGCGCGCACCTGGGACGCCTTTTTCGATCATCGTCGAACATAGCATTGGATCCCAGCGGGCTTTGCTGGATATCGATGTCTTGGTTAAATGTGCCGGACAACCCAGTGCGATACTCGAAGCTAATCTTGTTCGGCAGGGCAATGGATATCGGATCGACAATCTGCCCTCCGACTGCGCTTTCATTGAAATCGCTATCGCGGCGCGAGCTTGGAGCGGACGTTCAGCGCTTAATGAAAATATTGAAGCGGTTGAAGTTGTGCGGCAGTGAATTTTAAAAGTGCGTGAGCTGTTATCCATTCCACAGCTCGCGCCGCTCCCACACTTAATGGCGACATAACCCTGCGAACTCTATAAACTGGCAGCTGGCAGGACGAGTATTGAAGTTGTCCTAATTAAAAGTAGGCCTCACGACAGAGATGTACGCTAGACTGGCAAAATGAGACGGTAAGATACGTTCCCTCAACGCCCTCTAGGTTGCGCATGCAAAGTAAATTCTGATCTTTGGCGATCTACATATGGGAATGAACGGATCCCGAAGAAGTAACTTAAGATCCAACCACTGTTGATATCCCATTCTAATCAACGGCCTCTCTTTGCATCAGCCTTTCTATCTGAGCTATAGTTATGTTGATTTGATTAGTTAACATTGTCTGGTAGCGACCAATCAGCAATTGATCTGTCAAAGTGAGCGACTGGTCCTTCGCTTTCCCCGCCGCAAAGACATCGTCTTGCTGCAACGATAATTGACTTCGCTCTGTTTGGATTAACCGGCGTTCTCGCCAGAACAAGTTCGCAAGCCTCTCAACAAGTAGGATTTCCGTTTCCGAACGTGGGCCATACTCTGCCATGAAACTGTTGAGCATGCGTTCGTAGATTTCATTCTCTTCTACGTCGGTTGTTACCCGTTGACTAAGAACACCGTGCTGTTGCGAGTTGCGACTGCTGATCGCTCGTCCCTCGGGAGTTCGAGGGCCGGTGCTTAGTTGCGCGTTGCGCCGATTTGCCGCCCTCTGTCGTTCGCTTGTCATTCCCTGATCTTTCTCCATGGTCCGTCTCTCGAAACGAACCCATCGTCGATTTACTGAATTATCGCAATCGTTTACGTTGCAGGCGCAGCAAGCCAATCGCTCGCTGAGTGAGGCCTAGGCGAGTGATCAACTCGAAATCCGGTCTACTTGATGTTCACTGTTGTTTATCGGCCGACATAGGCCCACCAGACTGAACAGCAGCATCTCAGTGCGCAACAAAAAAGCCCGCCGTTTCCGGCGGGCTTTTATATGCCTCTGGAGGCTTCGATGGTGGGCGTAGCAAGGATTGAACTTGCGACCCCTACGATGTCAACATAGTGCTCTACCACTGAGCTATACGCCCGCACCATCGAGCGCCCCTTCGCGGGGCAGGCCGGCCCTTTAGCGAGCCTGGGAAAGCCGCGCAAGGGCCTATTGTCGACTTATTGAAACTGGGCGCTGATGCGGTCGTCGAGGACCCGTTCAACCTCGAGAACGAGGTCGCGCAGATGGAACGGTTTGGAGAGCACCTTGGCGTTCGGCTGCTCGCGGCTGGCCTTCAGTGTCACGGCCGCGAAACCGGTAATGAACATGACCTTGGTGTCGGGGCTGATCTCGTTGCAACGCTGCGCGAGTTCGATGCCGTCCATCTCGGGCATGACGATATCTGACAGCAGCAGATCGTAGCCCGTCTCCTTCAGCAACGGGAGGGCCTCGGTTCCGCGATCGACCGCATCGACGGCGTAGCCGGCATTGACGAGCGCGCGTTCGAGATAGACGCGCATCGCATCGTCATCCTCGGCAAGCAGGATTCGCTGGTTCGGTGTTGCATTCATGGATGCGTGCATAACGCACGAGCTTTAAAAAACCATGTATCGGAAACGAGTATTGTTAACGGCGCCGGGGCGAGATGGTGGCTTCGGGCACGTCCTGACAGTTTATCGGGGACGAGTGCCCGACAGCGCCGAAATTCCGCGCTTGCCTAATCGCCGCGATCGCACGAACGTGGGGTGATGGTACATACGTCGGCAGCAGCGCAGGAGCGCCCCCAGCCTCTTACGGGCGGACGCATCCCGGAGAACGACGGGCCATCATACCGCCTGTGGCAGCGGGAAGGGGGGCAGTTACCGGTTCTGATCGCGGTGCCGCATAGCGGACGGTGCTATCCTGCTTTTTTGCTCGCAGCGCTACGCCAGCCCGAACGCGCCAGCCTGCGCCTGGAAGACCGCTATGTCGACGCGCTTGCCCTGCCTGCAGCCGAGACGACGCAAACCAGTCTTCTGCTGGCCGATGCACCACGCGCGATGATCGACCTCAACCGGTCGGCGGACGATATCGATTGGGGTATGGTTCGCGGGCCCAAGCCGCGCATGACACGTCATTCGCTTGCCAACAGGCGTTCACGCAATGGGCTGGGGCTGGTGCCCCGGCGGCTTCCGGGTATGGGCGAAATCTGGCGGCGAGCGCTCGATCGGAGCGAGCTCGATAGCTGGATCGCGGGGATCTATCATCCCTACCATGCGGCTCTGAGCCATGAACTCGAGCGCTTGCGCGACCGGTGGGGAACGGCGCTGCTTATCGATCTGCATTCCATGCCGCCCTTGCCCAAAGCGCATCCGCACGACAAGCCGGCCGAGTTCGTAATCGGCGATCGGTTCGGCGCGTCGTGCGATCCGGGGCTGGTCGATCTTGCGATCAGGTATTTGGCGAACAACGGCCGCCGGGTGGCGCACAACCGGCCCTATGCGGGGGGATATGTTCTCGACCGCTACGGACAGACGGCGCGCGGTATTCATGCGATCCAGGTCGAGGTCTGCCGTAGCACCTATCTCGATGCACGGTTGGACCAACCCAGCGTACGGGCAGGGGCGATCGCGAAGCTTTTATCGGGCCTGATACGCACGCTTGGCACCGAGGCGGCGTTGATGGGCAACTCCGGCGCCGCCGCGCAAGCGGCGGAATGACCCAGAAAAAAACCACCCCACGCAAGTGCGCAGGGTGGCCAAGGTTCAGGGAGGAATGCACTCGCGTGCATTACCGGACGAGCGATGAGGGAAAGCGTCGTCCGGCACAGGAAAAATGGGTTCGGGCGGTTTTGGTTTCAAGAGGCGGCCTGCCGTGAAAGCATCACGGTTGAGCGCAAGATCAGGAGGCCGTCGCCGGGGCGGGTCAGCGCCTTGGCTGCGCGATCAACAGCAGCGCATCGCCGTGCAGCATATCTGAGCGCGGACCGTGAACAACAGCGCATTCGCCAACGGCCAAGTCTTCCTTTCCTATGGCGACCGTTCCCGAGAAGGGAATGAATAAAGCCGGGTGATCGGCAAGCCCAGGGAAGGGCGCTTCGCCGCTGCAGCGCCAGTAGAACAGGTCGAAATGCGGCCCGTCGACAAGTTGGCCGGCGTCACCATCGATCCTGCTGCGCAGCGAAGCCGGGTATGGGGCTGTGTCAGCGATTTCGACGCCGCGGTCGAGATGGAGTTCGCGTGGGCGACCGTAGTCGAACAGGCGAAAGGTAATATCGTTGTTCTGTTGCACCTCGATAAGGCTGACCCCGCCGCCAATGGCGTGGACGGTGCCGCCCGGGATATAGAATGCATCTCCCGGATAGACTTCGTGCCAGTCGAGCAGATCGATAATGCTACCATCCAGCGCGGCCGCTTGCATGTGCTCAGCACTGATCTTTTCGCGAAACCCGGCCGCAATCCTCGCGCCCGGTTCGGCATGAGTGATGACCCAGCATTCGCTTTTCCCAGTGGTGCCGAGGCCCAATGCTCGTGCCTGCTCATTCGTGGGGTGAGCCTGAACCGACAGTCTTTCGCTGGCAAAAATGTATTTCGCCAAGAGCTGGTCTAGATCGCGTGTCGGTTCGAACCAGACCTCTCCAATTGGTTTCTGAAACGAGTGACCAAACAGCGGCGGAAGTCGCGAAACACCCCATACTTTTTCGACGAACCGGGTTCGGAGCTTCTGGATCATGAATTCGTGCAACGGCTTGCCTCGCCGATCCGTTGGGCAGCGTCGCGCGCCACGACAAGAACATCGTCACCGTCGACAACCACCACGGTGTCGTCCACGCCGATTAGTGTGACATGGGGACCGTCGCTGTCGATCATGGAACCTGCCGCACCCAGGATCTCACCGGGTCCGACGACAACGTTCGGCTCGTTGGCGGGGTTTCGCTCGCGCAAAAGCGCATCCCAATTGCCGATGTCGGACCACCCCATGGAAACATCGATCATCGCGGCACGGTCGGTGTTCTCCATAACCGCGTAGTCGACTGACTCCGCACATATCGTTGCAAAGCAATCGGCGTCGGGGCGCATGTCGCTGCCGGATCTCACGCCCTTTGCAAGGGCTGCTGCAGCCGCGATAGCCATTTCAGGTCGATGCTTCTCCAACTCACTGAGGTAGGTTCCGGCCTTGAAAGCGAAAATGCCGCCATTCCAAGCGTATCCACCGTCCGCCAGGAAACCCAGCGCCGTTGCCAGATCGGGCTTTTCGACGAAACTCCGCACTTCGTACCCGGCGCCGAGGGGAGGGCCGCGGTGTAGATAGCCATAACCGGTTTCCGGCGCGGTGGCTTCGATCCCGAACGCCACCAAGTGATCTTCGCTCGCCAGTTCCGCAGCTGCGCCTGCCGCGTCCCGGAATGCCTGCGGATCGACGATGTGATGGTCGCTCGGGCATACCAGCATAATTTCCTGCGGCTCCAAGGCCATTGCCGCAAGGGCAATTGCCGGCGCTGTATTACGACCCATCGGCTCGATGACGAACTGCGCATCTGGCGCGATCGCCGCTGCCTGTGGTTTGGCGAATTCAAGGTGATGCTCGCCAATGACCACGATCGGAGCGGAAAACAGGTGCGGGTCTGTGCAGCGTGAAAGGGTGGCTTCGAAGAGCGTATTCGAGCCCAAGAGCGGAATAAACGGCTTCGGTTTGCTGGCACGGCTTCGCGGCCATAGGCGGGTGCCACTGCCCCCACACAAGACAACAGGTACGATTGTCGGCACGCGCATCGCCTCCCCGCGATTGGAAGGGATTGATGTGGCAGACCCGAGGTTCTCTGAAAAGGGGGAGCCAGGCCTTTACGCCAAGGAGATATTGCTAGTTCGCCTCGTGCGGAATTTCCAGTTCGGGAACGAAGCCCGTTTGCCAATCGGCCAGGCCCGCCGGGTGGGACTGTGCAGCCTCGGCGATTTTCGCCAGTTCGGCTTCGATGAATTCGACGCGTTCGTCCCAGCCGTCATGCGTACGCTTGCGGAAGATCCAGCCGCCATGCTTCGGGCCCCAGGTCCGCATGAACCGGACCGCGGCTGCGGGATCGTAGCCGGCATTATGCAGGAGCCAGGGCATCAGCCGGTCGGCATCACGCTCGGAGAGCCGGACGAGTTTCCTTTTCCAGCCGATTTCGGCGAAAGTCTGCGGATGGCGCAGGATGTTATGCGCCATTTCATGCGCTATCGCGGCCGCGAATGATGCTTCGTCATACGCAAGGCCAGGGAAGTTCTCCCCGACCAGTACACGCTCGCCGTCGGCCGCCGCGCTGCTCTTGGAATCAACGAGCTCGAACCGCGTGGGGCAGGCCGGGACCCCGGTGATCGAAGCCGCCAGCGCCGGCGTTTCGGCGCGGCTCAAGGAAAGATCCAGAGTCCCCCGGGATAGCGCATCATCGACTACGTCCCGCAGCGCGGAAACGCGCTGCCAGCGCGGATCGGTCAGTGGCAATTCGGCCTCGATCGTGCGGCCAGCGATAGCGAGGATCGTGTCATTCTGCCGAATGCCTGCGGCGTCAGCCGGAGACAGCGGCGCAACCGCCTGCACGCCGATATCGCCGAGCAGGCCAAACTGCCGGCGCACTGCGGCGGGATCACTGTAACTGCCTGCATCGTGGATCAGGAGGCCGGAAACCCTCACCGTCTGGTCGCAGAATGCCGCGTTCGCGGTAGCCAGACGGTATCCGACCCGGAAGAGCCGATCCTCGCTGCGCTGAAAGGTTTCGAGAGGTTCGGGCGGGTCGCTACCGTCCGCAGCCGCCGAAGCCATGCTCCCGGCCATGCCCAGAGCGAGCGCGGCGACTATCGTGCGCATGCGCGCAAATCGAGGCACGGGAGCGCGAGCCGGAGTGGTGCGCGCTCCCGTACTCGAATGATTATGCAGTCGGGACACCGGCGGTCGCAGCATCGGGCAGGGGAACCTTGCCCTGCTGGAGCTGGCGCCCGAAAATCGTGCGCATCACGTCCATCGAGAAGATCTGCGCCCAGATCAGGGGCAGCAGGCCGCTCTCGGTCCATTTGCGCAGCTGGTCACCGCGAAGTTCGCGCAGCTTGTCCTGGTTGATCATCTGGAAGCCACGGTAGATGAAGGGCTTGTCGCTGCCCTGCTGCGTGATGGAAATCTCGCCATCCATCAGCAGGTCATGGTCCTTGAGTTCCTTCATGAAGGCCTGCGTGCGCTGACCGGCATGCTCGAACTGCTCGCAGAACTCGAGGATCTGCTTGGTGCCTTCGCTGGCTTCCCCGTTCTCGAACAGCGGCTGGCCGTCTTCGAATTCGCCGATATTCTCGGCGGTGGGATCGAAGCAGAGCGACAGTTCGTCGCTGTCCGGCTTGAGCCGTGCAAGCATGAAGGGGTAGCGGCGGACGTAAGCGGGGATGTAAACCTGTTCGGTCACCGTACCTTCGTCATCGACGAAAGTGTTTACGCCGTCGTTGAGCCCCATCAGCGCGAGCGGAACGGCATCCGGACCAGTCGAGAAAACGATCGGCAGGTCGCGCTGCGCCTGGACGAATTCATCAACCGTCAGGGGCACTGCGTGCTGGTTGGCCAGCCAAGGGGCCTTCGGCATCGGACGCGAACGATAGTTCGCATGGTCCTTGCTGTTGAGCGGCATCAGGTCTTTGAAGAACAGGGGCAGGTTGGGCTGCGGCGCGCTGGCCATGGATTTCTCCGAAATTCGATTGGATTGAGCAGCACACCCCGGGAGGATATGCGCGCGAAGCGCGGGCTTTAAGGCCTCGCCGTCTCAGGCGCAAGCGGTACGAGTTTGCCTGGGTTGAGCAGCCCCTGAGGGTCGAGCGCCTGCTTGATCGAGCGCATCAGTCTGAGCGAGACAGGATCGCCGAGCCGGCCCAGTTCGTCCCGCTTCATCTGCCCGATTCCGTGCTCGGCGCTCAGCGATCCGCCATATTCGGTGACGCGGTCATGGACGAAAGCGCTGATGGCCTTGCCTTCGCGCTCTTCCCATTCGCCCGCAACGGCGGCCTCGGGCGCGAGAACATGATAATGGATATTGCCGTCGCCAAGATGCCCGAAACCCGCAACCAGAGTGCCGGGAAAGCGCGTCTCGATCTGCGGCGAAACCGTCTCGACGAATTCGGCCATGCGCGACACCGGGACGGAGATGTCGTGCTGCATCGCGGGCCCGATCGCACGTTCCGCCGGTGAGATGCTTTCGCGCAAGTGCCAGAAGCTTTCGGCCTGGCTCTCGTTGGCGGCGATGACCGCGTCTTCCAGCAGCTCGCGCTCCATCGCGGTTTCGAAAACCGTCTCCACCAGGGTATCGAGTCCGTCGGTGGCGCCTGCAGGTGCGATCAGTTCGATCAATGCGTACCAGGCGTGCTCGTTTTCCAGCGGGCTGCGCGTGTCGGGCAGATAGGCCAGCACCGCATCGAGGCAATGCCGCGGCAGGACTTCGAACCCCTCAAGCGCGTCGCCGGCCTGCTGTTCGCAGTGCATCAGCAGTTGGCGTGCCTGGGCAATGCCGGCGAGACCGACCCACGCGACGCGCCGTTCGCCGATTTCCGGAGCGAGCTGCAAGGTGGCCGCCGTAACGATCCCCAGCGTGCCTTCCGAGCCGATCAGCACTTGCTTGAGGTCGAAGCCGCGGTTGTCCTTCTTCAGGGGCACGAGCCCGGAGAACACATCGCCGTTCGCCAGCACTGCCTCGATCCCGAGCACCTGAGCCCGCATCGTCCCATGGCGAAGGACCTGTGTACCCCCGGCATTGGTCGAGATCAGGCCGCCGACCGTGGCCGAACCCTTGCCGCCCAGCGTGAGCGGGAACCGCAAACCTTCTTTCTCCGCGGCCTCGTGCAGCGTCTGGAGGATCACGCCCGCCTCGCAGGTGATTTGCATGCTGTCCTTCTCGAGGTGGCGGATTGCAGTCATTCGCCGCAACGAGAGGATAACGCTATCGCCGGTATCGTCGGGTGTGGCCCCGCCCGACATTCCGCTGTTGCCGCCTTGCGCGACGATCGGGACACCGTGCTCCGCGCAAAGCCTGACGAACTGGGCGACCTCTTCGGTCGAGGTCGGCGAGGCAAGGCCGAGCGCGCGGCCGGTGTAGCGGCCTCGCCAGTCGGTCAGCCACGGATCGAGCAGGTCGGGGTCGCAGGTAAATCCGCGCGGCCCGAGGAGACCAGCGGCGGCTTCGTGGAAGGTCTGGGCATCGGTCATCGCATGCCTTCCTGCCACAATTCGTTGGGCGATTGCCACCACTTGCCAATCGAAAGCAAACAATTAAGCCCGCATTCAACCGTGAGGGTACAACCGAGCACGTGACGTACCCGCATGGTGTCCAACACGCGGCCAAGGAGCGATCGAACCCGACCGATGTCCCTGCTTTCCCCCCTCGCTGCCATGCTGATCGCATTGGGCTCGCCCCACGGCGCCGGCGACGATGGGGTGGCCCGGCAGGCCGCGGTTCCGAGTGAAGCACCGCTTGGCGCGGCGCCGCTGGTGGGGCGGGGCTCGATATGGTCATCCGATGCTGCATCCGCCGGGAAGGTCCCTATCGCCCGACAGGTGCGGATCGAGCGCCGCGTGATCATGCGGATCACGCCGCAACCGGGCAATTCGCGCCGCGGGTTCCTGTCGCAATTGCCGCGCCAAACCGCTCCGCGCGTCGTCGAGCGGCCCCACGGTGAATGCGTCGATGCCGGCGAGATCGTCGGCGTGGCCGATCGGGGCAGTCGGCTGGTCATGTATATGCGCGACCGGCAGATCATCTCTGCCGAACTCGAAAAGGCGTGCAGCCCGCGCGATTTCTATCTCGGTTTCTATGTCGAACGCAGCCCCGACGGGCAGCTCTGCGTCAACCGCGATCGGTTGATGTCGCGCGCCGGGGCAAAGTGCCGGATTGCCGATTTCCACCGATTGATCGCCGTCGCGGACTGACATTCGCGTCGGGCCTGCCGGGATTTCTTGACTTTTGGGCCGATTCCGGCGAATGGCGCGCCCAGCCAATGCTGCGGACGCGCGGCGACTTGTAGGCCAATGTTCCAGGGACAGTTTCTAACCGCATGACTTTCGCCGATCTCGGCCTTTCCGAAGACTTGCTCAAAGCAGTAAGCGAAGCCGGCTATACAGAGCCGACCGACATCCAGCGCGAAGCGATTCCGCCGATCCTGATGATGAAGGACATCATAGGGATCGCGCAGACGGGCACGGGCAAGACTGCCAGCTTCGTGCTGCCGATGATCGACATCATGGCCAGCGGACGGCGGCGCGCACTGATGCCGCGTTCGCTGATTCTCGCGCCGACGCGCGAACTCGCAGCGCAGGTGGCCGAAAATTTCGAGAAATACGGCAAGAACCACGATCTCAAGCTCGCGCTGCTGATTGGCGGTGTGCAGATGGGCGATCAGGTCAAGGCGCTGAATGATGGCGTCGACGTGCTGATCGCCACGCCGGGCCGGCTTATGGATCTTTTCGAACGGGGCAAGATCCTGCTCAATGGCTGCGAATTGCTGGTCATCGACGAAGCCGATCGCATGCTCGACATGGGGTTCATCCCCGATATCGAATTCATCTGCTCCAAGCTTCCCGAAGCGCGGCAGACAATGCTGTTCTCGGCGACCATGCCGCCACCGATCGAGAAGCTCGCCAAGAAGTTTCTCAACAATCCTAAGCGGATCGAAGTCAGCCGCGCGGCGACCACGAACAAGGACATCACCGCGTTCAAGGTTCCGGTAAAGGCACGGCAGAAGCGCGACACGCTGCGCTGGCTGCTGGAAAACGACCACGTCGAGACCGCGATCATTTTCTCCAATCGCAAGACCACCGTGCGCGAGCTCAACAAGAGTTTGCAGAGCTATGGCTTCCGCAGCGGTGAGATTCATGGCGACATGGACCAGTCGAACCGGCTGAAGGAACTCGAACGCTTCAAGCAGGGCGAGATCAACATCCTCGTCGCGTCGGACGTCGCGGCTCGCGGGCTCGATGTCAAAGGCGTGAGCCACGTGTTCAATTTCGACACGCCCTGGCACCCGGACGATTACGTCCACCGGATCGGCCGTACGGGGAGGGCAGGGGCCAAGGGCCGCGCCTTTACGCTCGTGGCCGAAGAAGATGCCGAAGCGATCGCCAATGTCGAGAAGCTGACCGGCGCCGAAGTGCCCGTGTTCGGCAAGAAGGACGTTCGTGTCGATCTGGTCGACACGGCAGCCGAACCCAAGCCCGCGCGCGAAGACAAGCCCGAAAGCGCGGCAAAGCCCAAGCGTTCGCCCAAGCCCGACACGGACGCCGAAGCGGCCGCCGAAGAAAAGCCCAAGCGCGCTCGCAAGAAGCGGGACGATGACGAGGCACCGCGCGAAAAGCCGGCGCGCAAGGCCCGGGCCAAGAGCGAAGGGCGCCAGCAGCGCGGCGACGATGGCGGTTCGGTTCCGGCGGGCGAATGGAACGGTCCGCGCCCCGGTTTCCTGGATATTTCCGCGACCTGATAGCGATCCGGGCGCATGAGCGCCCGGCGATAATCCTCAGTCGGCCAGGCTGACGAAACTGTCGAGAACGCGCTTCTCGCCTGCTTTCTCGAATTCTATCGTCAGCTTGTTGCCTTCCTGGGCGGTCACGCAGCCATAGCCGAACTTGTCATGGAAGACGCGGGCGCCAAGCGCGATATCGCTGCGCGGCTTGGCCGCGAAGCTCGCCGCACTGCGGCCCGGTTCAGCCAGACGCTTGGGCGTCGTGTCATAACCTGACGAGAGCGCCCTTTGCCAACCGGGACCCCGCTTGCCGGACCGGTCCGGCCGGCTGGTCGAGACATGCGCGAACGGGTCGTCGGTCTCGCTCCAATTCGCCCGCCAGAGCGAGGCACCGCCGGTCATCGTGGTTTCGGACGTGATATAGTCTTCGGGAAGGTCTTCGATGAACCGGCTGGGGATCGAGCTTGTCCACTGGCCGTAGATGCGGCGGTTCGCTGCATGCAATATCGTGCAACGGCGCTTGGCGCGTGTGATCGCGACATAGGCCAGCCGGCGTTCTTCCTCGAGGCTTGCAAGGCCGCCCTCGTCGATGGCGCGCTGGCTCGGGAACACGCCTTCTTCCCAGCCGGGCAGGAAGACGTGGTCGAATTCCAGCCCCTTGGCAGCGTGCATGGTCATTATGGTGACCTTCTCGCCATCGCCGGCCCGTTCATTGTCCATCACCAGGCTGACATGCTCGAGGAAATCGCCGAGCGTCTCGTATTCTTCCATCGCCCGCGCGAGTTCGGTAAGGTTCTCGAGCCGCCCCGCGCTTTCGGCGCTGCGATCTTTCTGCAGCATGTCTTCGTACCCGCTTTCCGCAAGCACGCTGCGCAGCAGTTCCGACGGGGTGACCTTGTCTGCCTGTTCGCGCCAGTGAACGAACTGGCCCAGCAAGGCGACAAGGTTGTTT
>Ga0208453_100038_pt1 | contig 32967 bp, 33 predicted proteins | sample Virmet3737_250_FD_185738 | JGI IMG/M metagenome (GOLD analysis project Ga0208453, IMG submission 185738) | Marine viral communities from the Southern Atlantic ocean transect to study dissolved organic matter and carbon cycling - metaG 3737_250... | ecosystem: Environmental > Aquatic > Marine >...
TCGGCGATCTGCGGCGCGGTCTTCACACCCATGTAGATCACCAGCGTCCGGCCCTTGCCGGCAAGCCCCGCCCAGTCCTGGTCCTTCAGACCCTTGCATTGGCCGGCCACGAAGCTGACAATGCTCGACGCGTCGCGATGCGTCAGCGCGATCTGCGCCGCCGCCGCGGCCCCGTTGGCCGCGCTGATCCCGGGCACCACCTCCACCGCAACGCCGGCAGCGCGGGCGACTTCGGCTTCCTCGCCGCCGCGGCCGAACACGAACGGGTCCCCGCCCTTGAGCCGCACGATGTCCTGGCCCGAACGGGCCACGCGGACCAGCAGTTCGCTGATCTCTTCCTGCGGCAAGGTGTGATGCGAACGGCGCTTGGCCACGCTGATCAGCTGCGCATCGCCGCGCGCAAGTGCAAGGATCGCAGGGTCGACCAGTCCGTCATGGACGATCACCCGCGCGCTCTCGATCAGCCGCGCAGCGCGCAGCGTCAGGAGATCGGGATCGCCCGGTCCCGCGCCGACGAGATAGATGGTTCCGGTCTGTGCCATGTTTGCAAGATGCGAGGGGCACGGCCGTTGCGCCAATCAGAATGCGTGTCCGGCTAGGAAGGCGAGATTTGAAACCGGCGCTGTGCGCGCGGCAACCTATTCTTTCGCGCTGCCAGCAGGCTTGCGTCCCTGCACCATAAGCTCGGCCAGCCGCTCGAGCTGGTCGCTGCCGCGGATATGCAGGTCGCGTTGCGGGAACGGGATCTCGATGCCGTTGTCCTTGAACAGCCACCACAGCTTCTTGAGCACCGCGCTGCGCACGTTGCCGACCCCGTCCTCGGGGTCGGTAATCCAGCAATGGATCACGAAATTGACCGAGCTGTCGCCATATTCGCTCATCCAGACCGTCGGCGGCGGCGCGCTCAGCACCCGATCGCAGGACTTCGCCGCCTCGAGCATCAGTTCCTCGGCCAGCTTCATGTCGGCTTCGTAACTCACCCCGACCGGCACCTGCATCCGCACGTTCTTGGACGAATAGGACCAGTTCTCGACCTGGTTGATCATCAGGTTTTCGTTCGGAATCAGATATTCGCGCTGGTCGCGCGTGGTCACCGAGACCGCGCGGATGCCGATCTTGCGGATCTGGCCGAAGCTCTCGTTGCCCGCCAGATCGGCCACCGCGATCACATCGCCCGGCTTGATCGACCGGTCCATCAGCAGGATAATCCCTGCGATCAGATTGCCGAAGGTCTTCTGCAGGCCGAAACCGATCGCCAGACCGAAGGCGCCTGAAAACACCGCCAGTGCGGTCAGATCGATCCCGAGCAGGTCGATGCCGAGGAAGAAGGCGGCAGCCCAGACGATGATCGTGATCACCTTCTCGACCAGCAATTGCTGCGCCTCGTCGAGCCGGGTCATGCGGCGGACCAGACGCCGGCTCATCCGGCTGGCAAACCATGCAAGGAACAGGATGCCTACGATCACCGCGGCAACGACCAGCACGTCGAACAGCGAGATACGGAAATCGCCGAACGACAGCGCCACGGTATCGACCGTGTCGATGACCGAGCCGACAGTCTCGCTTTGCGAACTCAGCGCTTCCTTGGCGCCTTCGGCCGCGGCGACCGAGCTTTCCTCGACCACCGGCTCGGCCAGGTTCCATGCCTGTTCGACCGCAGGTGTCGCAGCGGTCGGTTCGGCGGCGGGAGGGGTTTCGCCTTGCACGTCTATCCTTCGTTAAGCGCCGCGAAACCGCGGTCGAGGTCGGCGATCAGATCGGCGGGGTCTTCCAGCCCGATCGACAGCCGTATGCCATGGCGGTCCGCTTCGCTCCAGCCCGGCTTGGGCCAGGGCATTGCAGAACGCACCGGTTCGACGTCGAACGGCAGGGCGAGGCTTTCGAACCCGCCCCAGCTGTAACCGATGCCGAACAGTTCCAGCCGATCGACCAGCCGGCACCTCGCGGCATCGTCGCCGCCCTTGAGCACGAAACTGAACAGACCGCAGCCGCCGGTAAAATCGCGTTGCCAGATGTCATGGCCGGGCGCACCGGGAAGCAGGGGCGACAGCACATGCGCCACTTCGCTGCGCGCATCGAGCCATTCGGCGATCGCCAGCGCGGTCGCGGTCTGGCGCTCGAGACGCACGCCCATCGTCCTCAGCCCGCGCAGCACCAGCGCGGCATCGTCAGGCGACACGACATGGCCCAGCCGCTGCGCACCAAGCCGCAAGCGACGATACCAGCGTTCACCCGCGCTGGCGGCACCCATCATGACGTCCGAATGGCCGCCGACATGCTTGGTCAGCGCGGTGATGGCGATATCGCAGCCATGCTCGAGAGCGGCAAATCCGAGCGCGGTGGCCCAGGTGTTGTCGATCAGGCTGACGGCTCCCCTTTCGCGCGCGATGGCCGCCAGCGCGGGAATATCGCAGACCTCCATCGTGAGGCTACCCGGCACTTCCAGCATGACCGCGCGCGTGCGGTCGCAGAAAGCCCCGGCAAAGGCCTCATGGTCGAGCGGATCGAAGAAGCGGTGCTCGATGCCGAGATCCTTCAGCAGGCCCGTGGCCGCGCTGCGCGTGGGATCATAGGCATTGTCCGCCACCAGCAGCACATCGCCGCTGCGCATGACCGTCAGCAACACGCCGACCAGCGCGGCCAATCCGCTGGGATAGAGGACGGTGCCGGCGGCCCCCGGCTCGAGCGCGGTAAGCGCTTCGGAGAGCGCCCATTGCGTGGGCGATCCGCGGCGGCCGTAAAAGAACTGCCCATCGCGGTTGTCGCTCTTGCGCGCGCGCAATGCGGCGCAGTCGGGGTAGAGATGCGTGCTCGCGCGCCACACGGGCGGGTTGACCACATCGCTGGCGAAATCGCCCGATCGCCCGCTGGTCACCAGCCGTGTCGCCGCGCGATGGGTGCTGTCATCTCCCCCTGCCATGTCTATCGCCCGCTCCCCGCCTGCTTGGGCGTTTGCGGATCCTCGCCCCATTCCAGCCAGCTGCCATCGTACAGCGCGGTCTCGTCCTTGCCCGCGAGGTGAAGCCCGAAGGACAGCACCGCTGCGGTCATGCCGCTGTTGCAGCTCGTGACGACCGGACGGTCGAGATCGACGCCAGCGCTTTGGAACAGACCGGCGATTTCCGCTGGCGTACGATAGGTGCCCGCTTCGGTCAGCAACTGCGTGAAATGCACGTTCGCGGCGCCCGGGATATGGCCCTGCGATCCGCTTCCTTCTTCGCCGGCAAAGCGCGCCGCGTCGCGCGCATCGACGACCTGTTCGGCCGCGCTGGCGCAGTTGGCGAGGATGTCCTCTTTGCTGCGCACGCCGGCAGCACGCTTGGGCACCGGGAAATCGACCGGGCTGCCGGAAACCCCGCCGCTTTCGAGCGCGCGCCCCTCGCCGGTCCACTTGGCCAACCCGCCATCGAGGATCGCCACTTGCGCGAAGCCGTACAGCCGGAAGATGTACCACGCGCGGGCCGCGCTGCGGATCGGGCTGTCGTCATACAGCACGACCCGGCACGACGGTGCCACCCCGAGCTGCCCCAGCCGCGCCGCGAATTGTTCGGGGCTTGGCAGGGCCTTGGGTACCGGCGAACCGGGATCGACGAAGCTGACAAGGTCGAGAAACCGCGCGCCGGGTACATGCGCCGCCGCGAAATCCTGCGCCGCCTGGCGCGGACTGTCGGGCAGATGCATCGACGCATCGAGCACCACGAGGTCCGCAGCGCCGAGCTGGTCGGCAAGCCATTGGGTCGAAACGAGACTGTCCATCGCCAACCGGGTAGCGCGGCGGCCCGGCGAAGTCGAGTTAGGCGAGCTCGCGCTGCGCGACCGGGCTATAGCTGCGCGGCCCTTCGTCGAGCCGGATGGGCTGCACGCGGCTGCTGCCGGGCGCGGTCTGTCCGACGACGAAGGTCCGCAACAACGCATCCCCGCCGCGCGCCGAGATACGCATGCGCAGCAAGGGGACCAGCAACGGATGCCGTCCCTGCCGGATCACCTGCGCCTGTGCGAGCGCAAGCTGCACCTGTCCGTCGAGCGTGATGCTCTGTCCGGGCGCCAGCCGCGGGACTGCATGGCGCTCTTCAAGCGCGGTTTCGGCCGTCGCGACCTGCTGATCCATTGGTGCTTGGGCATGAGCCGACACCAGATCGAGCCCGACGCCGATCGCGCCGAGCGGCGCCTCGCTGCGGTTGGTCAGGGTCAGCCGGTATTTGACTGTTACGAAAGCGGCGCTGCGGATGATCTTGTCGGGCTCGACGAACAGTCGGAGGGCGTCCCCCAGCGCCGCCGGACCGGCGGGCGGAGCGCTGCGGACAACCGGGCGCTGGATTTCGGGGACGTGCCGGCGCCGGCGACGACGCCAGGCGGCGAAGCCTGCGCCGAGCAGCGCCAGCAACACTGCACCGCCCGCAAGCGCCAGCCACGGGGTCCGCCCGGCCTCTTCGTTCGCAGCGGGCTCTGGTAGCGGTCCCTCGGGCACTGCGGATTCTGCGACGGACGAAGCCGCGCGTGTATCGCTCGCGGGGTCCTCGACCGATGGCGGCTCGTCCGGCGCGGAGCTCATGGCCGCCGCTTCACCTGGATCCAGCGCAGGCGGCGTCACCGCAGGCAGCGGCGTAGCGCGCGGGGATGGCTGGGCGACCGGGGCGCGCGGCGCCCTGTCTCCGGATGGCCCGGGTACCGGTGACAGCGTGGGAGCCGGGCTCGGCGCGGCGGTGGGGCTCGCTGTCGGCGCTTGAGTCGGGGTTGCGAGGACGCGCGGGCGAATCTCGACCCCGCTGCGCGTATCCGCGGGCCCTTGCACCTGCGGGGTGGCGCTGGGCGTCGGCGCGGGTTCGAGCGTGAAATCATTGACCGATTGTGCCTGCGCCACGGCCGGCAGCGCTGCGGCGAGTGCAATCAACGGGATACGGGTGACAAATGCCATTGCGGGTCGTTTCGTGAGAAAGGGACCGCGAGTGTGCGGGGCGGCGGTGAATAGGTACTGAAGCGCGGGCTTCCAAGCCCCGCCTTGCGCTGCGCCGCGCTTCGCGGCAGGAGCGCGGCATGAGCGACACACCTGCCCCCAAGTTCCTTGGCGCGAACACCGCGCTGCCCGCCTCGCCCGAAGAGGCCGAACTCGACTACGTCCCCAATCCGCGCGCCGGCCAGTTGTATATGGTCCGCTTCGCCGCGCCCGAATTCACCTCGCTGTGCCCGGTGACCGGCCAGCCCGACTTCGCGCATCTGGTGATCGATTACGCGCCGGGGGAAACCATCGTCGAATCGAAGAGCCTCAAGCTGTTCCTCGGCTCGTTCCGCAACCATTGCGGTTTCCATGAGGACGTGACCGTGGGGATCGGCCAGCGGCTGTTCGACGAAATGCAGCCGCAATGGCTGCGCATCGGCGGATACTGGTATCCGCGCGGCGGCATCCCGATCGACGTCTTCTGGCAAAGCGGCGCACCGCCGGCGGCCCTGTGGCTGCCCGACCAGGGAGTTTCATCCTATCGGGGACGCGGCTGACACACGGACATCAAGCACGCATTCGCGGGCGGATGCGTGCCACAAGGTCTGGATTGTCGAGAAATCCCGTGGCGGAGAGGGTGGGAGGCACTTTCAGATTATAATATACTGGAATGATAGCATTATTCTGGATAACCAAGCGGGTAATACCCCCTATGATACCCCCAATCGGTTTTGGTCTCGTAACGGTTTTTTGCCGGTCACCTATTTAACTATGCCACCTTGGCTTCGAACGCGAAGCGGGCTGATGCCACCCAGACATGTTATAGGCCGCACATTAGGTTTGTGCTAAACTGGGTTGATCAAAATGGTGGCGTCGGATCTGATAGATCGACAGCCTTCGAGAGCGGCAACTGGGGTGCTGAATAGCTAGATTTGGGCGCTTTGCAGCTTGCTGAAACTGGGCCGTTAGTCGACAGTCCGCTTTCGGCTGCGAGACATGGAAAGCCGCCAGTCAACGGATCAGCGTCCCTTCTCATCGCAGTCAAACTCGCGTGACAATCGCGCGAACCAACATTAGTGGATCGCGAGTGAGTGTTTCCTGTTCTGAAGCGGCCTCGGCAGCCGTGCGTGCCGCCATGCCCGACCCTCGTCAGTTAATGCGCGACCTTCAGGTGTTCCGCGATCCCCAGCCGGGGCGTAGCCTGTGGGAGCTTGGTATTACGCTGATCCCCTTTCTTGGGCTGTTCGCAACGATCATCGTAGCAGCGGACGCAGGTTACCTGTTCGCCCTAGCGCTTACTCCGCTCGCTGGACTGTTCCTACTGAGGCTATTCATTATCCAGCACGATTGCGGCCATGGATCCTTCCTGCGGAATCGCGCAAGTAATGACTGGTTCGGGCGGATGCTGGGGGTATTCACGCTCACGCCCTATGATTGCTGGAGCCTCAGCCACGCGCGTCATCATGCCATGACTGGCAATCTCGATAAGCGCGGGTTTGGCGATGTCGACACGTTGACGGTGCGCGAGTATTGCGAGAGATCGAGGACACAGCGGCTGGGCTATCGCCTATACCGCCACCCGTTGACCTTGCTTGGTTTCGGCCCCGCCTATCTCTTTCTGCTGCGGCACCGTCTGCCGGTGGGATTAATGAGGGAAGGCTGGAAATTCTGGGTTAGCGCGCTGGGAACGAACCTTGCCACTCTCGCAATCCTAGCCGTGCCAATATGGTTAGTCGGCTTCGGAGTAACGCTGGCAGTATTTCTGCCGACTTTGCTCTTCGCAGCGAGCATGGGAGTATGGTTGTTCTACATCCAGCACCAGTTCCCCCAAGCATACTGGGAAAGCAAATCCGACTGGTCCTTCGCCGAAGCCGCCCTGATGGGCAGCACCCATTTAGACCTGCCGCCGGTTCTACGCTGGTTCACCGGTAATATCGGCATCCACCACGTGCACCACCTTTCGAGCACGATACCGTTCCACCGCCTGCCCGAAGTCCTGAAAGCACATCCGGCTCTACGCGATCTCAACCGCTACACGGCATGGGAGTCGCTCAGCGCGTTCCGCCTGGCTCTGTGGGATAAGGAACAGCAGCGTATGGTGACGTTTGCTGAAGCCAAGGAGGCGATGGGCTAGGCTTGTGTTCCAAACCACGAAACTCTGCATGGCAGGATCAAATCGTGATTATCCCGTTCTTCTGCCCTTCGGCTTCTAAGAACCTTGGCGTTTAAGGCTGATCGACTTCTTGCCCTTATTCGCCGATCCGGATATCCCGGGGACCGAGATCGAATGCGATATTCCGTATCAGGTGATTGGTGGCAGCTTTCGATGATGCGTAGGAAGCCATGCGCTCGTTCTTGTTCTCGCCTGCCATTGAGGTGATTGCTAGCATGGCTCCGCCACCAGATTCCTCGATCACCGGTGCCGCGAGCTGAGCGAGGCGGAAGAGCGAGAAGATGTTGAGGTCGAAGGCGCGCCGGAAATCGCTCATCGGCATGTCGAACGGTTTCGGTCCGCCGCCACCCGCATTGCTCACAAGCAAGGTCATGCCGCCAAATTCGGCCTGCGTCGCGTCGACTACGCGCTCAAGGTCCTCCTCACTGGTGACATCACATGCGATGGCCGCGGTGTTCCCACCGGCTTTGGCAATCCTCGCTGCTGCTTTTTCAGCCGCTGTCAAATCGACATCGCTGACCATGACGGCTGCACCAGCAGAGGCGAATGTATCAGCGATTGCAAAACCGATGCCCGCAGCACTGCCGGTAACGAGTGCTACGTGGCCATCGAGTCTGAAGGAGTGACTGTCGAACATGTTGAAACTTCATCTGAACTGGAGGGAAGACACCGGAGGTGGATAATCGCTGCGGATTATTGACGAACTGCAATCAGTTGCCCCGGTAAGTCGAATATCCGTATGCACTGAGCAGGACGGGCACGTGATAGTGCCCATCTTGCTCCGTCACGTTGAACACCACGGTGATGACGGGAAAAAACGTATCAGATTTTCCTGCATAGTATTGGGCAACATCGAAGCTGAGGAGATAGACCCCTGGCGTAAGGTTTTCCGGATTGCCGAAATCCTCGGCTCGCCCGTTTGATTGCGTTAGGCTGGACGCGACGGTCTGCCAGGAGCCATCGCTCGCTTGCTTAGAAAGGGTGACAGGCACGTCGGCACCGCCTTTACCTTGCGAGATATTCAGGACATGGGTCGATATCTCTGCGGCCTGGGCCGGTGCGACTGCGAGAATGGAAGCGATCGCTGCGGATGCGAGAAGTTTCTTCAGCATCGGATTATACTTAATTGCGGACTGCGACGAGGCGCTGGCCATTGCCGGAGAGGACGAGAAAACCCCCAGCTTCGAGCGATGCGTTCTCGATCAGAGAAAGGGCATCGAGGAAACGGCGCTCTTGCTGCATCAATCCAGCTTCACAGGCGCGTTTGGTCGCAGCGATATTGCCAACCTCGAGCGAGCTGCCATCGAGGCTATACGAACTGCTGAAGCGGTTGCAGCTGGTGGAACCATACAAGCGACCATCGGCCGTGAAGGTCATCGTAGGAGCGGAGATCTGCGCCACGACATCGCCGCCGATCTGGGTTACACGCCATTCGCCGTCCTGCAGGTCAGGAATACCGGCAAGGCCGGGATCGCCTGGCGATGTCATCGATACCCTTATGTCGCCGATATCGACGGTGTCATTACGAAGATTGAGCAGGAAAGTTTCGCTGGTGCGGAACAGGATTGTGCCATCGGGCTCGCGGATGAAGGCTCGCAAGCCGTAGAGCGGGCCGTCGCTCAAATTCAGCTTCGACACGTCGATCGAGAACGGGATCGGCGGCGATGCCTGTCCGATCGTGTTCGTTGTGCGCGAGAAGATGAGCTCCTGGTTGCGACCAAGGGTGATGTCGGAAACAACGATTTCCACCTGTGCGCCCGGTGGCAGCGCGATGCGCTCGCGATAGGACAGTGTGCCGGTAATTCTTTCTACCATGGCGACCTCACCGCTTTCTGCAGCGGGCTGAATGGTGGCACAGGCACTCAAGCTCATGGCGAGGGCAACCGATGCTAACAGCAAGTTACATTTCACCGTCATTCTCTTTGTTACCCTCCTGATTTGGGCGGGCGGTTGGGATCGGCGCCGAGCGGCCGTTGGCCGAGCCGTAAGCGTCGATGTGAAGCGTGCGAGTAGGGAAGGCGATTTCCACGTCGAGTTGTTTCAGTTTCCGCATCAGCGCGAGGAGCAGATCCTCCTGCATCTCGAGTGACTCCGCGAACGATGCAGTCCGAAAATAAGCGAATATCTCGATGTTGAGTGCGCTTTCGCCGAAACCTATGAAGCGTGCGCGAGCATCTTCTTCGAGGACATGATCGTTTTCCGCCAGGATTGTCCGGAACGCGGCCAGGACCTCGCTCATCTTCTCGGCATCCGTGTCGTAGCTGACCCCGATCACGTGTTTGAAGAGGAACTGGTCGCGAGCGGAAAAATTCTCGATCTTCTCGCCGGCAAGAAATCCGTTGGGAATCGTTACCAGCGTCCGGTTGATCGTGCGCACACGGGTCGAGCGCATGCCGACATCCTCGACCGTGCCGAACGTATCGCCGATCTGGGCAGCGTCGCCTACCTGCACCGGATGATCTCCGATGATCGTTACAGACCCGACCAGGTTCTCGATCGTTTTCTGCGCGCCGAGCGCCAAGGCGAGCCCGCCGATGCCGAGAGCAGCGATACCGGTGGTTACGTCGACACCGAACGTGTCGAGCACGCCGATGAAGATCATGATGAGCAATGTGAGCTTGGTGATCCGCCGCAGCAGCGTGATGACCGATGCGGCCTGGCGCCGCTCCGCGCGGTTCATCCGTTCGCTCGCCATCCGCGCGACAGCATCGATCAGCCTGAACAAAAACCAGCCAAGGGAAAGCCAGGCCGCGATACCTGCGCCGCGCAGCAGCTGCTGGCGAGCGATGATCGAGGCCTCCATGGTGCCTGCAACATAGAAGAAGGCGATTGTCGCCCCGTAGAGGGCGAGCGGTGGGAGAGCGGCGTGGATGAGACGAAAGACGGTGCTGCTGCTGTGTTCGGGAATGACTCGCCGCAGGACCGAGATAATTGCAGCAGCGAGCAGGCGTAGCGCCGCGAAAAGCGCGACCGCTACGCCGATCAGCAAAAGCCAGTCCAGGACTGGCGCGCCGGCGACTTCGATCGCCTTTTCCTCGCTCTGTTCAGCAACTTCAGGCGAAGGCGACCAGTCTTCGAGGGCCGATACTGTTTCCAGCGAGATTCTCCATTGCAGCAATTTTCCCTCCCCAGCGGCAACGCGCTGCAGGATAATGGGCTGCTCGGAACCTTCGAGCTGGAACGTGCCGACTTGCTCCAGGAGGGGATCTAGTCCGTCTTCCAAGTCGCCATCGGGAGCGTTGGAAAGCACAGCAAAGGGTCGAAGCCTCCCCCCGCTGTCGAGCGCGAGTTTCAATTTTCGAGCGAGATCTGCACCTTGAACCAGTCCTTCCGACGCGTCGGTCGCTGGCGAGCCTTCATCGTCTAGGGGCAGCGTGGCCGGATCGGGGGTGCCGGCGAAATAGCGCGCGGCCCGTTCGTAGTCCTCGGCGGCAAGCGCGTTCAGCAACGCTGTTACGCTGGAGCGCGGTGTTTGCCTTTCGAATGTATCTACCAGAGCTTCGGTTGGCGCTGTTTCGGAAGGCTCTGGCGTCGGAAGTTGGGCGTGCGCAACTGTCGCCCCGGTAAGAAGTGCCATGACCGCGACTGCGTGAACAAATAAACGCCGCAAGATCGAACTGATAGGGTTGGGTTTCATGGTCGTCTTTTGTAGGGTTGCGCCAAAATCCATGGCTGGTTGTCGTCCTGCAACACGAGGGGGCCGGTCGGGTCGAAGCGGTAGCTATCGATCGACTCAATGGCTCCTAGAAAGACCCGTTCCTGATACATCAGCGCTTCAGGACAGACTTTACGCGTCGTCGTTACGACATTGATCGTCATGGCCGAGCCTTCGACGCGGTATCTACCGATGAGGAGATTGCATCCCGTCGAGCCAGAAAGCTGCCCGTCAAGTTCCAGGAGCAGTTCCACACGCGAATAATCGATGATCCCGCGCCCGGCGATGTCTTCCACGACCCAGGCTCCGACGAGCGGCTCCGTTGACTTCGGGACGCCCGTGCACGCGGGGATACAAAACATGGCTGCGATGCCGACCGTTCTCACAGGCGAGATCATGGCGACGTTTCCGTCATGGACCGATCGGTCGATCGAACGGGCGTCCTGACCGGTCTGCGCATGAGAAGCCTGTCGACCAGCCGCGGCAGTGAAGCGATGATTACGCCGGCTAAGATAACGAGCGCGCCGATCACGTCGGACAGGCCGAAGATTTCGCCCGCCGCATATCCGAACAACCCACCGAAGACTGGTTCGAGCGCGTAAATGATTGCGGCACGCGAGGAATCGACCCGTGCCTGAGCCCAGCTCATCGCGAACTGGATGTAGGCGGTAGCGATACCATAGCCCACGACCACCCAGAACAATGTCGGCGAAGCAACCGGCATTGGCTCCCCTGTGGCGAGCGCGAAGGCAGCACACAGGAGCGTGGTGGTGGCCATCATCACGAACGCGATCCGCAGAGGATCGGCTCGGCGCACGTAATATCCAAGGATGACGACCTCTACCGCGATTGCAACGGCACCAACGATCGAAAGTGTATCACCGTAGCTAAGGGTGATGTCGGCTGGCGACAGGCCCGACATGATGGCTACACCGAGACATGCAAGGACAACTCCGATCCAGATCCCGGCGGCTGCGCGTTGGCGAAAAAACAGCAGTTGAAGCACAGGAACAAGTGGCACGTAGAGGGCGGAAAGAAACGCTACGCGTCCGGTGTCCGTGGTTTGAAGCGCATAGGCCTGTGCGCCATATGCGATGCACGCAGTGGCAGCGACGACGATACCGGCAACCATTTCAGTGGCACCAATTCCGCGGGTCGCACGCGGCAGGACCAGCGCGAAGGCAACGGTCGCCATCAGATAGCGCAGGGCGACAAAGCCGAGCGGCCCGGTAAATTCCATGCCGATCTTGGTCGCGAGAAAGCTCGCGCCCCAAAGCACCGATGCAGCAAGCAGAGCGAGCTCGGGAACGATACGACGGGGGATGTGCAGTCTCTGCATGCCGACTTCCTGTCTCGCTATTGCCAAAAGAATGAGCGCCGCAGATCTTGCGGCGCTTCGACAGCAAGTATAGAGGCTGGAAAGCCGTATTTCCCTTCGAAGTTTTCGCCCTGCGCAATAGAATCTGCGGAAAGGAGATGAATGTGCCGCAGAAACCCTCGCTTGACCGGATCGACCGCAAAATCCTCGACATCCTTCAGCGCGATGGCCGGATTTCCAATCAGCGTCTTTCCGAGGCGGTGGCTCTTTCACCGAGTGCTTGTCTCGCGCGGCTTCGCAGGCTGGAAAGAGAAGAGGTCATCACGGGCTACAAGGCCCAGGTCGATGCGGCTAAACTCGGTCCAAACCTTACGGTGTTCGCAGAAATTGTCGCTTCGGCGCATGATCCTGCAAGCACGCGAAGGATCGAACAGGCGCTCGCCGACATCTCCGAAGCAATCGAAGCTTATCAAGTGAGCGGCAGCTACGATTTTCTGGTTCGTTTCCTGGTTCCGGACATGGAGTTCTGGACCAATCTGGCTGACGAGTTGGCCGATGGGGAACTCAAGATCGAGACCGTCAGAACCGTGGCCGTAATGCGTCGGATAAAAGGATGGGTGGGGGTTCCTCTAGGAGCGACCTGACCCTCGCGTTTCAGACAAGTGCAGGCTCCGAAATGGATGGCAATGTCGGTTCAACCATCTTCCGTTGGCCCCGGAGCCCGAGAGGCACGCCCTGGGGCTTAAAACATATTTCCTTGCGTATGATCGTGGCGCGGAACCTCTTCGCTGATTTTGATTGCGTTCCTAAAATGCTGCGGAGTTTGGGATGTTTGAACAGTTTCTGGGGCCTGACCATTTCGACATCATGCCTCACCTGGTCGCGATCGGCCTGGCCTATCTTCTGGCGTTCCCGATCGGCTGGAACAGGGAAAATCGGAAAGGAGTGCGGGGCTTCGGACCTTCCCGCTCGTCGCTGTTGCCAGTTGCGGGTTTATCCAGGCAGCGGAATCCATGACTGCAGATACTCCGGAGGCGATGGCCCGCATTGTCGAAGGTCTGATAACCGGCATGGGGTTTATCGGTGGGGGGCCATTCTGCGCCTTAAGGATTCGGTCAAGGGCACCGCCACGGCCGCCAGCCTCTGGATTACCGGTGCTATCGGCGCGGCGGTTGGTCTTGGCAGCCTTGATGTTGCGATCATGCTTTCTGTCATAACCGTCGCGACGCTGTGGATCATGGCGCCGCTGAAGCATTTCGGTCATCTTGAACAGGAGGATGGCAGCGACGAAGTTCGCAAGGAGAAGTAACAGCAGGCAGTGGTTTTTTGCGATGCGTCGGCTGATATTCCTACATTACGACCGCACTGATGACGCTGATACCTATCCCGAAAAAGGCGACGGCTGCCGGAACTATGAGCACCTGGCCATAAACTTCCTTGCGCGCCAGCGGTCCGTAGGCAGTTTGCAGGACAGTGCCCGGACGATCGAGAACGCTGCGCGGTTGCGACGATGCTTGCCGTAGCATCACACGGGCGGTTCCGAAGAACATGGTGACGTAGATCGCCGAGATTGCGATTGCGAACGCGGCGTGAGCGCCGCCGGTCGCACCAAGCAGGGCAATCAGGAAGATCGCGTAGCAGGCAATCATCGCCCGCCATACCAATGCGGGCAGTTCGAACATTCGGGATTCGGGCTGCTGTGCTTGCCTCGGCGCTTCGTTGTCGTTGGCCTCGAGCGCGGGAATCGGAACCAGCACATCGGGCAGTGCATCGAGAGACTCCGGCAGTGGCGCCGCGGATTGCGTGCGAAGAACGGTATCAGGCATGGGGTAGGTCCTTTCCTGCGCGCCCTCCGGCAAGTCCATTTCGGCGCATTTCTGTGGCAGTCAGCAAGCTGTCGGCGATCATCCTCGCCCGTGCGCCGACGAGATCGGTCGCGGCAGGATTCCCTTCTGCTTCCCGAAGCGTTTCGTAGAAGAGGTCGAGCCAACGCGAGAAATGCCGGAGTTCGAGGCCCGGAATAGCAAGGTGCTTGAGCATGGGATTGCCCGAGAACTCGCCGCTATTGTGGAGCACCGAGCGCCAGAAACCCTTCATTCTGGCTAGGTGCGGCGACCAATCCGCAATGCGTTCGGCGAAGATCGGGCCGAGAAGGTCATCCTCACGGATTTTAGCGTAGAGTGCTTCGACCAGGCGATCGATAAACGCCGCGTCAATCCCGATTTCCTCGGCCGCTGCACGCTTTTCAGCGCGTTTTTGCTGCGCGAAGGAACGGGGGTCGGGATCGGCCGGATGCGAACGGATGTTAGCGCTGGTCATGAGCGCCTCCCTCGTCTTTGTCGGCGAAAGGTGTTGCGTCTGCAACGCGCAGGAACTGCACATGAAACCGCACCGCTCCGACCGGCTCGACACGGTGAAGGATTGTCGGTTCGACTACGCCGGGTTCGCATTCGGGCGTGAGCAGCACTTCGGTCGAGGCGCGGCGCGGATCGGTGACGACGTATCGCAACTTGCCTTCCTCGATTCGGATGAGACCCCAGACGCCGTCCTTGGTGGAATGCTCAGCCAGCAGACCTGCCGGCACGGTGTCTTCGCTGAAAGTTGCCGTGCGCTTGTATGGCTTGATGCCGTCGGGAAGATCGGTGGTCACGTCAGGCCGCCTTTCGTGTTTCGAAGATGGCGCGGATCGCACTGCTCAGCTCGTCGCCCAGAAGCGGCTTTTCGATCAGCTCGGCGTTTGCGGCGGCGACACGGGCTCGCAGCTTGACAGTAAGATTGGTCGCAAGGATTATTGCGGGCGCGCAGCAGCCCTGTCTCTTCAACCCATCGAGAGCGACAAGACCGTTTCCGGCGTAGCATTCGTCGATGACCAGTGCGGCCGCCGTGGAAAGGTCGCCCTCCTTCGCAATCCCCTCGGCGATTTCGAACCCTTCGACCGAGAGCGAGAAACGCAGCGCGGAAAGGACGGAGATATCTTCGACCAGCAACAGGATCTTGGCTTGATCGACCATCTTCCGTCCTCCTCGCCAGCAGCCTGGATCAGGCGGCCTTCTTCCAGTTGGGTTCAAGCGTCACGTGCGGCGGGCATTCGGCGACTTGGCCGACCGGCAGACCCGCAAGCTCGTTGGCGAAACCGTGGTTGACGTCGCGATGGTGGGCCTCGTCGGCGCGCACCACCAGCACGACGTCGCGCAGCGTGGCATCCTCAGGGAGACCCCAGTAGCGCTTGGCGATTTCGGGCGCGGGCACGTTCGGGCTGCGACCCTCATCGATCTCGGCCAGATAGTGCGTGTAGCTGATCACCGCCTCTTCCTCGAAGTAGCCCACGACACGGTGCGCGGTCTTCGAGCTGATCAGATAGAGCGCGAAGAAGAACAGGTAGAACACCCATTGCACGCCGATGATCACCGCGCGTTCGAACCAGGTGGGCTGCGAGACCTCGATGAAGGTCATGAGGTGCATGCGCTCGTTTTCGGCTTCGTCCATGAGCGTCTTGATCCAGCCCTTATCGTCGCACATGCGGCGCAGGCAGGCGAGATGGTTGATCGTCGCCCCGACCATGCCCGGCACGGCCGCAACCGTTTCTAGCACGACGGCACGGTGGCCGTAGCGCTCGGCAAAGAAAGTATCGGCACACCAGCGCAGCGCCTTGGTGAAGCCGAAGGCAATCCGATCCGACATGCCGCGGGGGTTGTGGTGGACACCGAGATCGATGAAGGGTGCAGTCAATGAAACTTCTCCGCTTGCGGCAAATGTTGTTGGAGCGCCGCTGATGCCCTTCTTCTACGCCGATGCACGGGACCACGAAATTTGGATGATTACCCTACGCCAAGCACCCTAAGGGCCTTACCGGAGGTAGGGCGCACCAGCTTTGTCAGCCGCTTCCTGCCGCGCCTGTCGTTTTCGACCGCGCTGTTACTGGCACTGCTCGCTATAGCGGCGGGCGTGGCGGTCCGCCTGCTGGCAGCCGACGAACTCGGTCAACGCGCGACGTTCATTTTCTTCGTTCCCGGCGTGGTCGTCGCGAGCGCACTTTCCGGGATTCGAGCCGGAAGTCTTGCGGCTGTGGTCGGCGCTGCCGCGGGTCTATGGTGCGACGCGCTGAGCGGACCGAGCGAGGGCGGAAGCCTGATTGCCGCCGCAGCCTTCGTGCTTATCGGCTTGGCCGTGGCCATCGGCGGCGAATGGTTTCAACGCGCGCGGATCGAAACTGAAACCGCCGCCGTCGCTCTCGCGCGGCGTGAAGCCCATCTGCAATCGATCCTCGACACCGTGCCAGATGCGATGATCGTCATCGACAAATCCGGATTGATCCGCGATTTCAGTCCTGCGGCCGAACGGATGTTCGGATGGCATGCGGCAGAGGTGGCCGGAGAGAACGTCAAGGTGTTGATGCCCGATCCCTACCGCAGCGCGCATGACGGCTATCTCGAGCGCTACTATCGCACCGGCGAGAGGAGGATCATTGGCAAGGGTCGCGTGGTCGTCGGCGAGCGCAAGGACGGTTCGACCTTCCCGCTCGAACTCGCGGTGGGCGAGATGCAGGCGGAAGGGCAGCGCTTTTTCACCGGGTTCATCCGGGACCTGACCGAGCGCCAGCAGGCCGAGGCAAGATTGCAGGAATTACAAAGCGAGCTGGTGCACGTCTCGCGGCTTACCGCTTTGGGTGAAATGGCGTCTGCGCTCGCGCACGAGATCAACCAGCCGCTCTCGGCGATCGCTAATTACCTCAAGGGTAGCCGGTTGCTGCTCATGCGAGAGGAGGTCCAGCACGAGCGCGTAGCGGAAGCCGTTGAGCGGGCCGCCGCGGAAGCGCTCAGGGCGGGCGACATCATCCGCCGGCTGCGGGATTTCGTAGCCCGCGGCGAAACCGAACGCACGATCGAGAGCCTGCCGAAGCTCGTCGAGGAGGCCAGCGCTCTCGCGCTCGTGGGTGCCAAGGAGCATGGCATCCGGGTGCAGTATGAGTTCAGCCCTGCAATCGATCTGGTGCTGGTCGACAAGGTTCAGATCCAGCAGGTCGTGCTCAACCTCGTGCGAAATGCTGTCGATGCGATGGCGGAATCAGAGTTTTCGAAACGTAATCTGACGATTGTGATCGAACAAGCCGACGACGAGAACATGGCACAGGTATCGGTGACCGACACCGGTCCCGGCATCGATCCCGAAGTCGCCGACCGGCTTTTTCAGCCCTTCATCTCCACCAAGCGCACGGGTATGGGCGTCGGACTGTCGATTTCGCGCACGATCGTCGAGGCGCATGGCGGGCGTATTTGGGTCCGGCCAGCTCCCGGCAGCGGGGCGGAGTTCGGCTTTACGGTCCAGCGTGTCGCAAGCGAGGAACTATACGATGGCGAGTAGAGGTGCGAGTGATCCGATCGTCTACGTAATCGACGACGACGAGAGCGCACGGCACTCGCTGGAGTTTCTTCTCGACGTCGCCGAAATCCGAGTTCGCTCGTTCGCCTCGGCCGATGCTTTCCTGAAATCCGCACCTCCGCTTTCCGGCGCCTGCGTGGTGACCGACGTGCGCATGCCCGGCACGAACGGTGTCGAACTGGCCGGTAAGCTGAAGGAGCGCGATGATACTGTGCCGGTGATCGTCATTACCGGTCACGCCGACGTGCCGTTGGCGATCCAGGCGATGAAGGCAGGCGCTGCGGACTTTATCGAGAAGCCGTTCGACGACGAGGCCATACTAGCGGCAATCCGCAAGGCGCTGAACGAGAGCACCGACGATGAGCAGAAACAAAACGAACGCCGCGAAGTGCTCGACCGTCTCGCTCTGCTCTCCGCGCGGGAGCGCCAGGTGGTCGATGGCCTTGTGGACGGGAAAGCCAACAAGGTGATCGCCTTCGATCTCGACATCAGCCCCCGAACTGTTGAAGTCTACCGCGCGAATGCGATGATGAAGATGCAGGCGAAGACCCTCTCCGATCTCGTGCGCATGGTGACGATTGCCCGGCTGGGCTAGCTGGTTCGTCTGCTTTCACCGGATTTCAGATGAAAGCGGACGGTCCGTAACCGGCCCAAAAGTTGACCTCTACCTGCCATCATGAACGTTGATCGAACGTCGTGGACATTTCGCATTGCCGGTCTTGTCCGGGCGCCGGGCAAGCGGCAGCATGGTATGGATGCTCCGCCTGTCCAAGTTTGTCGCACCTCTCCTTTTGGCCCCGCTTGCTGCATGCGCAACGGCCTCCACACCTGACGAGGCCCCGCCGCCGTGGCGCATTGCGGGCCCTTTGCAGGCGATCATTACAGCAGACGGAACCACAGATCCGGCAATTCGCGGTTTTTGGAAAAGCCGTGGTTATGGACGATTGCTTCGCATCGACGAAGCAGGGGTCACTCAGTTTGAGATCGGAGAGGCCTGTTATCGTCCGGCATCCTCGGGCGAGGCTCTGAGCGCGATGGACTCGGTTTCCTACCGCTATTTTCGCGCGCTACCTGAGAGCAAGGCCGCGATCTTCCAACTGTTGCGAGGCGATACCAATGTTGTGTTCGATAGGCTCGGCGCGCTTCCTGAGGAGTGCACTGAAACCCCGGCGACTAATCCGCGAGCGGTGGCCGACGCCTTCCTCGACGCGTTCGAGCGCCACTACGCATTCTTCGACCGTCGACCACCGAACCATGCGATGCGCGCCGAACGAGTGAATTCGGCAATCCGGCCCGACATGAGCGACGCCCAACTGTGGGATGCGCTGGCCGGATACATGAATGGACTGTCGGACAGCCACACCAAGCTAATCGGCGAAGTCGGTGGTGAACGTCGCCGGGTGCAAGACGGCCAGGGCACGACCTTGCCTCGTATGCGAGCAGCAGAAGGCGGTGAGACTGCATGGCTAATCGGACTGATCGACACCACGATGAAAGAGCTTGGTGAAACCGGCCATCACACCGGCAACGACCGGATAATGTGGGGCGTGATTGACGGGCGGGTTGGCTACCTGCAGGTTTTTCAGATGGGCGGGTTCACGGCTCGAGAGGACTTCGGCAGCGAAGCCTGGGCAACAGCGGAAATGACCGAGTTTGATCGCATCATGGATGAAGCCTTCGCTGCCTTTGCCGAAGCTGGTGTCGAAGGGGTAATCGTTGACCTGTCGAACAACCGCGGTGGCTGGGACAAGATCGCAAAGGCGATCCCAGCGCGTTTCACGGACGAAGCCTATATTGGCTTCACAACCGTGACCCGTGGGTCCGCCCTCCCTCCCTTTCCGCACGTAATAGAGCCTGCGCCGGGGCCGCGCTTTACCGGCCCAGTCCATTTGCTCACCAGTGATGTCACGGTGAGCGGGGGAGAGCTTGCCACACTGGCTCTGCGACAGAACCCGCGGGTGGTGCATGCCGGGGCCACAACCCGCGGTGCGTTCTCCACTCCTCTGGCCAAGCGACTGCCCAACGGCTGGTTGCTTGAGCTTTCGAACGAGGTCTTCGCCGCGCCCGACGGCAGCGTTTATGAGGAGACCGGGATCAAGCCGTCGACAGCGCTAGAGGTTTATCCTGAAGGCGCTCCGGTCGAGGGACATTGGCGTGCAGTAGAAGCTTTGACCGAGATGATCGCTTCCTACTGACTACATGGTCAAATTACCCAAGCCACGGCCATGACCGCTTTGCGCCTTTTGTGATCCAGAAACAGACAGTCCGCAGAAGTTGACGGCCGAGACGACGTCCCAAAAGCCGACGCTTCGTGGAGGCTTCGCTGGCTGATTTGCGTTGGAGTGAAAATTGCTATTTGATAACCTTCTTTAGGAATCGAAAGCCCGTCTTCGGGAGATTGCCTTGGGGGGAACATGAGAGAAGCCGAAGAGCCAAGTCGTCCTTACGTCTTTGATGGTGAACAGTGTTCGACACTTGTTGAGCTCGTCACAGCAATGGCTCCGAAACCTGCGAAGGCCCAAGAGCATTTGCTCGGTGGCTACATTGGGAAATGGATCGAGCACACACTTGGCGACATCGACGCGAAGATCGATCACGATCGCCTTCTTGCCCAAGATCTCGACCCACAGCAAAAGCTCTACACGTTTCTGGCAGCTCATTGGAAGGATGGAGCGCCGCCTTTTATGGGCGTCGCGATCAACTGGGAACAGCTTGAACAGATTGCGCTCGATCAATTGCCAGAAGGCTTACCCAAACGCCAATTCGTCTGCGACATCCACCATCTTGGGATCCTCCCACTAGCCGCCAAAGCGTCGGGCGATGAACGATTGCTTCGGTTCGATGAACACTGGCAGCGGGAATTCCTAGACTACTGCGTCACCCACGCCGATATGCTGTCATACGAAGAAATCTGGAACGACCGCGGTGGCGCTCTCGAGCTATGTCTGGCAGACCCGCACTCCGAAGCCTTTTACATCGCTCATTTTATGAATGGTCAGCGCGACGCGTCGGCCGCCCGCAAAATCGCTAGCAGCACCAAGGTGCAAATTTTCGATGCGCTCTTCGATCCGGAGTTCGCCGCTCGATGCCGGTTCGACCGAGAAGCAGAAAGCACGCGCGAGTTGCTGTCTCGAAGTTGGTTTGCCGCGCTGCTGAAAAGGCATCCGGAACCCGGCCTGGGTATTGATCTCGCATTAGGCACCGCCTCTATGATAGCGGCAGGAGAGGTTGGCGCGATCGAGAGGAGTATCCAAGCGAACAAGGCTGAAATAGAGGCCGCAGGGAAAGACTGGCCGTTGCCCCGGCTTTCGCAAAAAGGCCACGCTATTCTTTACGGCGGGGCAATGGCGCTGGCCTCAATCATGGGTATCTGGGCACCAAATGGCTGGACGTTAGGCGAACAGTTTACCGATGGAACGATGCTCGCACTCGTCGTCATGTCGGCATATTTTGCTACGTTATATGCGGCGATGGCAACGGAACGCCGAACAGGCGTCATGCTTTCGATCGCGATCCTAGTGCTGATGTTGGGAACGATCCCGATTAGCTTTTTTGCCAGTGGTTGGTGGGTTCAGGACGCACCTTTCTTTGGACTGATTTTCGCTGCACTCGGCTTTGCGCGCCACCCGCTTATTGCAGCGAAACAAAAAGAAGCTCTCGGAAGAAAAGAACGCGACCTAGCCATAAGGCTGACCGGATCGCCCGAGCGTGAAGAGGACCCCGATGTCGTAATAGGGTATCTGGATTTCTACGCGGAAGGTGTTCCCAGAGACCAGATTGTAGCGCACAGTCGCCGCCAGCGTGTCGCAGAAAACGCTAGCGCTGTGTCCACGTCCGGCACTGGGAAACGACCAGAAAGGTCAGCTCCGGCAGCATATCAATCAGAGGGTCTTTCCTACGGTGTCGCTGGCTTGAATGTTTCTTCTGATGGAGCGATCACGAGCGAGCTCGTCGATGGCGTATCGGTCGATACAAAAGGCAGGGTGAACACGCGCATCGTGGACGGTGTAACCCTGCACAGCGACGGCAAGACGACGACCCGGGTAACGGACGGGGTCGATGTGCGGTCGGACGGTCAGGTTTCCGTCGAGATGTTCGGAATGCGACACTCCTGGGGTGGTAAGAAGGATGAGAAAAAGAAGGATAGCTGGTTCTAACCCAGCCCCGCAACGAGTTGGCCGGAGAGTAATGCCGCCGTCGCAGCAGCTTGTCTCTCAGCCGATCAGAGCGCGTCAGCTTCTTGTCGGGTGTATGGCAGATGACGGATTGAATAGCAGTCCCGCTTGCGTTGTTCTGGAACGCTCTGCGTGCAGCGTGCGATGAAGTCGCTTCGCCGCTCGGATATTCGCTGACACTCGCTATATCCAAATTGGTCAACGCAGCCGCCTGCAGAGCTCCCATTCAAACTCATGGCCTCGTCGAACTTGTCGCCATCGCTATAGTTCGACATTTGCCACCGGTCGTCGATAATCCAGGCATACCGGTCCAGAACGGCTTCGGGGGCATTGTCCGCTGACCAAGGGTTTGTCAGCTTCGCCTTCGCGAAGGGATTGTCAGCATATAGACGAAGCGGAGCGTTGGAAGGTTGTGCATCCGAAGTAATCTTCCCGATCTCACTGCCATCTCGCGAAAGAACTCGCACACGATAGGCCTTAGCCCTTACAACGCGCTGTTGATCGCTGCGGACTTGCTCCCATCCGGCCTCAATAGGGGTGAACGCCACTTCGAGATCTACAGACCGACTGTTTCGCGAGTTTGATAAAATTTCAGCTTCTTCGGGCGACATCGGGAGAAAGCTCATCTCCCCGGTCCCCTCGAGCGCCAATGCGAAATCAAGTCCTTCCGACCCGCTTTCGCTTGCACTGAAGCTAACCATTGTCCTGTCGAACAGACCGTGAATCGGGAATCCTACGCGATCAAAGTCATAGTCTTCGAGCCTGCCATTAAGCTCGACCAAGTAGGTTTTGGCTGCAACGGCTTCGTCCACCAAATCAGTAAACTCGTCGAAGTTTTCTTCAAGAAAGCGACGTCGAGCGAATTCGTTGTCGAACCTCATCCCGAGCGGCTTGGTCATCATTCGAGCAAGGGAAGCGGGTTCGCCCGACATCCGATGATACAGGTAGGCTAGATTTGTCGCGTTGAGCTCGAGTTGCCCCGACCGTTCCGGACCAGAAACGTAAAGATCATTCTTGGACCGACTGGTGTCAGTCTGCGCATTTTCCGCATCTTCAACTGCCAGTGCTGCTTCTGGTGCCGCGTCGCCAGCCTCGCTGTCGGCATTAGAAGAACACCCCGCCAACGCTACCGCTGCCGAAACCAAAAAAGCGCATCGACCTGAACTCATGAAACGCATCGCTTCCCCCTTCGCGGAGCAACAAAATGGCAGAATCGGTCGGAGTCAATGATGTATGGTGGCGGGCATCTTCAATCGGCAGGCAATCCGCATCAGGGAAAGCCGCAAATGCGCTGTGCGATGGCGAGTTCAGGTCAAACAATTAGTAACGAGGGAATCGGGGTTGGGCAGAGCTCGATTCAATACGCAGGCTTATTGGGTGTATAAGAACTGTAACACCCCAACGGTTCTCGGCAGTATCCTACCAGAGAATAGGGCGCTCGGCAGCATTGGCATGCGAAGCGGTGGCTGAGCGCAAACCGGCTTCTAGCATTACGCTGCCGACAGGTATCGACTTTGACACTGCTGAATTGGCTTTGCTGATCTCAGAGGGAGTTCGGAATGTCCAAATCCGTTATATGCGAAACGAAAGGCGACAGTCCGCTTCCGGCCCACCTCAAGACGGTCTGTGGTGCGCCTTAGCCGACACATGCGTTCTCCGCTCAGAGCGTTGATCGGGCTGCCCAGAAAACTTCACAACGCGGGGTGAGGGCCTCGCCAATCTATTCGCGGGGTCCGTCCCATCCCGAAACCTCTGAGCCTCTATGAAATCAGCGGCCCAGATAGGCCCTTTGGAGTGGGAGGCCTGACTGACAGGTCGTTCCTTGAGCATTCGATGAGCCGGCGCGGCATCTGCCACGGCAACGCGATAGCAGAAACCTTTCTCTCGTCGCTTACGCAAAAGCGCATTCGATGCCGAACCTGACAACCCCATGAGAAGCCCGACGGAACGCGTTCGATGACATTGCGATGTTCTACACCGCGGCACGCAAGCAGGTCAGAACGGAATGCTGGCACCCGCATAATTCGTACGGCAACAGATCTCGAAAGCAAAAATTGTCTAGAAAACTAGGGGCTATTCGGTGCTAGATAAGTCGATGGCACCTACGGACTCAGCGAATACACCCGACCGGCCTAACACGTATGAGATGCGAAAAAAGGCTGTAAGCTTCGCAGCAGCCCAACTCGTTTTCGACCCCAATTTTGCACTTGATACGTTCTCATCCGGTTATTCTGCTGGCCGAGGAAAGGCTCTCCCTAAAAACCTCACCGCGGCAATCGTTGATCGGATTGATGGTTATGGCCATGCTAGATTGGCTCAACTTTGTTTGGCTTATCTGCTTGCGCATGAAAACGCCCATGAAGGTCTAGACAAACTAGCCTATCTTTCTTGCCTTCGCACTATTCGAGATGGTGCGAAAATGATCGCAGAAGCTGCTGATGAACTTGTCGAGCAGATTCAGCGACACGAGATTGAAACCAACGAAGTCGAACCAATTCGGTCTGAAACACTTCATAGGCTTGCGGAGGCCCTACACGGACGGTTTCGCGCTGAGATGGTAAAAAACCAGTTCGATGACCTCATTTCTCCAAAATTAATCGGTAATCCTTTGTCAGACCTTCGGATGACCCCCGGTCTTCCCGGCATCGCAGCCCTCCACAATGAAGCGGAAGCGATCCGCGAGGGATATGTTCGCGCTCAAAAGCAGCCTAAGCAGAAAGGAGTTGGGCCCGTTGGTATGCGCCCCGGCAACAAGCCGAACAGGGAGCAAAAAACCTTTATTCGCGATCTCGCGGCGCTCTACGAAGAGGTCTTGGCGTCGCAGCCGACCGCTCATGACACGGCATCGGGACCGAGTTCGCCTTTCTTGCGCTTCATACACCGGGTTTTCAGGGAGTTCCGCGAGCAAAGTGAATTGCCGGTTGATCCGCACGGCTATTATCCGCCGTCGGTCGGGACTGTGCGCAACGTGTTGCGATCACGGTGACATTAAATCCGCCAGAATCATTTTTGTCTGATTTCAGATAGGCCAGTGTGATTCAATGAGGATGTCCTAAACAATAGAGGACTTTCATGAGATACACTGGACCTAAATTCGTGTGCTGCAAGCAAATCGCAGATATGTGCAATGTCAGCGTGGTCAGCGCGCGGCGCTACAGCAAGCTTCCTGACTTCCCGCAACCTTTCGAGATCGGCGGTTCAGTCAAGTGGTTGGGCGAGGAGGTTTGGGCTTGGATTATGAGCCGTCGCCGCGTTCGCAAGGCTTGATGGTCAGGCCTTGCGCCGCCGCCGTCCTTCACCGATTTGTCCGACGGCTAACGCGTCGGGTAGCAGAATATCAGCCCAAATCGCCGCAAGCTTGCGGCGCCGGTCAATGAAGCTGGCCCGCATGTAGCGAAGCTCACTGCCCGACAATCCGGTCGGCGTGTGGGCGAGCATCAGATCAATAATCAGCGGGTCTCGTGGCCCACCATGCTCAACGATCCACTCGTTCATGATCGTGCTGAACGTGGAACGCCAGCCATGAGGGACATGGCGCTTTCGTAGACCTTCTCTCAGAAGCAAGTAGCTCAGAGCGTTTTCCGACATCGGCTTGTGAATGGAATGCGCACCAGGGAATACGTAATTGCTACCAGCGCTGAACTTCCACGCTTCGCGCAGCACGTCCGATGCCGCCAGCCCAAGTGGCACTGGATGATTGAAACTTTCGTCTTCGCGCTGTTCCAGTTCCTGTTTCATTTTGACCGCCGGTGCAATCCAGATTGCTTCGGTATCGCACCCCCCGGCTTCAGGATTGAACTCGCGAATGTCTTTCCATTCGAGCCACCGGATCATTCCCGGCCTCTGGGCAGTCAACGCTAGGAAGCGCGCAGCGAGCTTGACGACCGGACTGGCTTCGGCGGTATCGGTGAGTGACAATACGTCTCGAGCCTCTTTAATCGTTATCACCGCCGGCCAGCGTCGTTTCGACGGTTTAGCCTTGAGCACTTTTACGAGCGAAGCGGCAGGATCGGATGTGGCATCGCCGTTCGCGATTGCATAAGCGTATATCGCTGAAATACGCTGGCGCAGCCGATGAGCGGTCTCAATAGCGCCGCGGTCCTCGACCTTCTGCAAGGTCGCGAGCACATGGGTCGCATCAATTGCCGTAATTGGAAGCGAACCAATGTCTTCGAAGACATCGCGCTCCAAGCTTACAATGACGTCCTTCGCATGGACCGGCTTCCAGCGCAGTTCCTGTTTTGAAAACCATTCGCGCGCAACGGCCTCAAAGGTGTGAGCCGCAGCTAGGCGGCTAGCGAGCGATGCGCGCTTGGCCTCGACAATCGGATCCTTTCCTCCCCTGAGCAAACGCTTGTCTTCGTCGCGAAGTTCACGTGCCTCCCTGAGTCCGACATCTGGATAGTTCCCAAGCGTGCGAAGCTTCTCCTTGCCGCCATATCTGTATTTATGCCGCCAAGACCGGTGTCCGGTCGGCGATACATGAAGGTAGAGCCCCCTCGAATCCGTCAGTTTATAAGGTTTGGTGCCACCTTTTGCGCCCTTGCACTGAGCATCCGTCAACATTCTCTGATCTTTCTTCGAAACTTGATTACCACAAGCTTCTGACCAGCTGTCCTACGAACGCTCCGCGTTCAAGAAGGTGCTATCCTTCTGGAATTGATTGATATTTAATGATCGCGATTGAGCGGGACGCGAAAGGCAAGGCTGCCAATTTTCGCCTACGATACCGTTTGGAGTGGTCGATCGCCGAAGCTTTGCGATACCCCCTGTTCCGCATATCGATACCCCCTTGCATACCCCCTGCCGTGTGATGTTGGCTGATATCGCGTGATCGAGAAAGATATCTCCTGGTTGCCGTAAGGCCCGGAAGACTAACAATTTTGATCATACCTGATCGCAGATGATAAGCATGAATGGCGGAGAGGGTGGGATTCGAACCCACGGTACTGTTGCCAGTACACTGCATTTCGAGTGCAGCGCATTCGACCTCTCTGCCACCTCTCCGCATATGTCGGGTGCGCTTCGGGCCCAGGGCCCCGGTCGAAGCAAGGCGCGCCGATTAGCCGAGCGCCTGTGCCTTGCCAAGCCCCTTTTCGTCAGAATTCGGGGGAAGCTTCGCCAATCGCCATTGTAAGCGGGCGCCTGGACCCCATATCGTCGCTTCTCATGGAACGAGCACAGTATTTCTCCGCCCAGGCCGGTCGCACCATCGATGTGCCGCGCCGCGTCAAGAGCCGCTTCGCCATCGGTGACGTGGTCAAACACCGCGTGTTCGATTTCCGCGGCGTGATTTTCGACATCGACCCGGTCTTCGCCAACAGCGACGAATGGTACGAGGCGATCCCCGAGGATATCCGCCCCGATCGCAACCAGCCGTTCTACCACCTGCTCGCCGAAAGCGATGACAGCGATTACGTTGCCTACGTCAGCCAGCAGAATTTGGTGACGGATTCGGTTTCGGGGCCGGTGTCGCACCCCGATGTGCACCAGTATTTCGAACAGTTCGAAAACGGGCGCTACCGCATGCGGGTCAGCCTGACCCACTGAGCGGCGCGCGGCGAACGATCAGTTCTTGATCTTCCAGCCCGACTTCAGGATCCGGTAGGTGGCGAAGGCCAGCACTGCGTTGAGCGCGAACAGGCCCAGCGCGGCCATCGTCACCGCCGCCGCATCGCCGATGTCGCTGCGTCCGAGAAAGCCGTAGCGAAAGCCCGAGATCACGTAGAAGAAGGGATTGGCACGGCTGACCGCCTGGAAGGCCGGTGCAAGCCGGTCGATGACGTAGAACGTCCCCGACAGCATCGCCAGCGGCGCGACGACGAAATTGGTCACCGCGGCATTGTGGTCGAATTTCTCCGCCCAGATCGATGCGAGCAGGCCAAGCAGCGCGAGCATCATCGCGCCCATCAGCCCGAACCACACCACCGCCCAGGGATGCGCCATCGCCAGGCTCACTCCGGGATACAGCATCATTGCCCCCGCGACGACGAAGCCGACCGCCACTGCGCGGGTCATCGCTGCCCCTACGATACCGCACATCAGCTCGCCTTCGGACAGCGGCGGCATCAGCAGGTCGATGATGGTCCCCTGGATCTTGCCGGAAAGCAGCGAGAAGGAGGAATTGGCGAAGGCGTTCTGCATCATCGCCATGGCAATCAGGCCGGGTGCGACGAAGGTGGGGAAATTGACGCCCAGCACCTCGCGCCCGCCCCGCCCCAGCGCGACCGAGAAGATTACGAGAAAAAGCACTGTGGTGACTGCCGGCGCCCAGATTGTCTGCGTCTGGACCTTGAGAAACCGGCGGACCTCCTTCATATAGAGGCTCCACAGGCCAATCCGGTTGATTCCGCGGATCACCGGGCGACCCCGCGGCGGAAACCTGCTCTCCCCTCCGGCATTACCTTCGACGAAGGATGCGTCCGGATGATCGCTTCCGAGCGATTTGGGCTGAGCTTGATCGACCATAGGGCGCGCCTAGGCCCAAGCGTCACGGCATGCAAGCCGCGGCGCCAAGACACGAGATACAGGACTGTACATGAGCTGGACCGACGAACGGATCGCAACGCTTAAGAAGATGTGGGAAGGCGGTTCGACCGCCAGCCAGATCGCCGACGAGCTGGGCGGGGTGAGCCGCAATGCCGTGATCGGCAAGGCGCACCGCCTCGGTCTCAAGTCGCGCCCGTCGCCGGTCAAGGCCAACGACAAGAAGAAGGCCGCCGCTGCCCCCAAGGCCGCGCCCAAGGCACCGGCGCCCAAGAAGGCGGCGAAGCCCGCAGCCAAGCCGGCCGCTGCTGCTGCGCCGGCCGCCCCGCCGGAACCGGCAGCACCGCCGCCTGCACCGCGGCAGGATGCCGGCAACCCGTCGCAGCCGATGCCGAACAAGAATTCCAACCTGCCCAAGATCGTCTCGGTCGGGCCGGGTGGCTTCCTGCGCCAGGGTCCCGGTGACCAGCAGCCCCCGATTCCCCCAGCGCCGCCGCGCCGCCTGGTCCCGGCCAAGCCGAGCCCCGAAATCGCCGACAAGACCAGCCTGCTGGATCTGTCGGACAAGGTATGCCGCTGGCCGATGGGACACCCGGGCGAACCCGATTTCCATTTCTGCGGCGAGGCCGTGAACCCCGGCTTCCCCTATTGCGTCGAACACTGCGGCCGGGCCTACCAGGCCCAGCTGCCGCGCGGCGCGCGCCGTCCCCCTCCGCCGCTGCCGTTCGGCGGACCGCGGGTACGCTAACCGAGATTTTAGCGGGTCGCTCCTCGCCTAGCCCACAACGGGACGGCGTTTACACCCAAGGACACTCGGCCACCTCCCGCAGCGCGGGGGGCGGCTTGGTGTGCGGAACCGTTGGGGGGCGGAAGAGATGGAATGGGGTAGCGTCGGTCTTGGCGCATTCTTGGGGATTGCACTGACTGTCGGGCTGCTGGCTCTAGCAGTGTATCCGTTGGTGCGGCGCAGCTTCCTGCTTTGGGCAGCATTGCGCGCGCTGTGTTTCGCGATAATGAGCGTTGCCTTGTTCCCGGTAGCGCTCACCAGCCCGACACTTGGGGGCGAATTCCGGACCGATATCGGCGAGATCGCCTTGTCGATCGCGATCGGCAGCACCGGACCATTTCTCGCCGCCTATATCGAAAACCGGCCTCGATTTGCGCGGATCCGCTACTGGCTGCGGACCCTTTTCATCGTCGGCGTCGTCGGGGCGATCGCTACAGCATTGGCGCCGCTATGGCCGGGCTTCGACCTGGTGCACGACCTCCTTCTGCTCACGATGATCCTCGGCATGACGGCTGGTCTTACGGCAGCCGTCCGATCAGGCAGCAGGTTCGCGCAGTATCAGGCTGTCGGCTATGCACCATTGATCATCCTCGGCCTGCTAGTCCTTGCGTATGAGTTGAGTACCGGCGCGCCCGTTCCCTATTGGCCGGTGGCCGCGCTGCTTGCGGTGCTGGTCGATTTCATGGTTACTGCTGGCGGCGTCATCAACGGCTATCTCACGGTCAAGCGCGAACGCGACGAAGCTTGGGCCGACGTCAGCGAAGCGCGGATCGCGGTCGCTACCGATCCGCTGACTGAGATAGCCAACCGACGCGGGCTCGCGCTGCGCTTTCGCGATCCCGCCCATCCGCGCCCTGCCGCGCTGGCGGTCATCGATTGCGATCATTTCAAACGCATCAACGACATGTTCGGCCACGATACCGGCGACGAGGTCCTGATCGCGGTTGCCGAGGGCCTGAAGCAGGAGAACGTATTCCCCGCCAGGCAGGGCGGAGAGGAGTTCGTCGTGCTGATCTATGGCGAGGATTATCAACGGCTGGCAGAGACCGTCCGGCGGCAGATTACCCTGTCGGTACTTGAAAAGGTCCCCGAGGTCCCCTTCCCCGTCACGGCGAGTGCCGGGCTGACCGAAGTGCGGCCGAACGATACGCTCGACAGCGCGGTCAAGCGCGGCGACGAGGCGCTCTACGCGGCGAAGGACGCCGGCAGGGATCAGCTGCTGCTGTGGCAGGACGGGAAGCATTCACAGCCGCGCCTGGTGCACGGCGTCTGACGCGATTGCCGCTGGCATCGCCGGGCATCTTGCCTATGTTCGCGCGCTTTCAGAGAGGAGACTTACATGCCGCTTTCGCTACACGCTGCCTATGTTCCGAGCGCCCTGCAAATGCTTGGGACCGCCCGCCACTTGGTCGATACAGCAGAAAAATGGTGCAGCGAGCACGATTGCGAGCATGACGACTTCATCAATGCGCGCGTGTTCGACGACATGCTGCCGTGGTCCTACCAGGTCAAATGCGTGGCCGAGCATACACAGGGGTCGATCGAGGGCGTGCGGGCGGGGCTCTATTCGCCCGATCTCAACCCGCCGCCGACAAGCTTCGGCGCGTTGCGCGAAAAGCTATCGGGCGCGCGCGAAATGCTGGAAGCGCTGACCGAAGAGGAAATGGAAGGCTGGATCGGCCAACCGATGCGGTTCGAGTTCAAGGACCGCGGCATGGATTTCAATGCCGAGGATTTCCTGCTCACCTTCAGCCAGCCGAACTTCTATTTCCACTGCGCCACCGCCTACAACATCCTGCGGATGAAGGGCCTGCCCGTGGGCAAGATGGACTTCATGGGCCGGATGCGGATCAAGCGCTAGCGTTTGCGCGCAAACCAGATCGTGTGGCGCGGCCCCTTGTTGTTGGGCCGCGCCCGCACTTCGCGCACCTCGACGCTGAACCCGCTGTCCTTGAGCCGCTGGGTGAACTTGTGGTCGGGCGCGGCCGACCACACGGCAAGGATACCGCCGGGTCGCAGCGCATCGCGCGCCTTGCCCAGCCCGGTCTTCGTATAGATCCGGAAATTGGCATCGCGCACGATCCCGTCGGGACCGTTGTCGACATCCAGCAATATGGCGTCGTATTTCGGCGTCGTGCCGTCATTGGCATCGTCGATCAACGCCGCGACATCGCAGATCACCACTTCGCCGCGCGGGTCGGACAGGCTGTCGCCGGTCAGATGCGCCAGCGGCCCTGCAGCCCATTCGAGGATGTCGGGGACGATTTCGGCCACCGTGACCGAGCCGCCTTCGGGCAGTTTCGCCAGCGCCGCGCGGTAGGTAAAGCCCATGCCATAGCCGCCGATCAGCACCCGCGGGCGCGGCGCACCCAGTTCAGCCAGCGTCAGCTCGGCCAGCTGTTCTTCGGAAAACTGCATGCGCGTCCCCATCAGCTCGTCGCGGCCGAGCATGATGATGAAATCGCGGCCGTGGCTGACCAGCGTCAGCGTTTCGCCGTCGGGGACCTGGGCAGTGGCGAGCGTTTCGCGCGGAAGCATCGTCTATTCTCCATAGCAAAGGGGGCCGCGGGCGGACCCGCGACCCCCTGTAATGCCTAGCGAAGGATCAGTCCTTCAGGAAGTCGGGCACGTGGGCTTCACTGCCCCCGTCCTTGTTCCCGCCGCCATCACGGTCGCGGCGCGGGCCACCCCGGCCACCGCGGCGATCGCCGCCACGGCCACCACCGCCGCCACGCGGGCCACGGTCACCGCGCGGTTCGCGCGCAGGGCGGGTGTCTTCCAGCTCTTCGCCGGTTTCCTGGTCGACCACGCGCATCGACAGGCGGACCTTGCCGCGCTGGTCGATCTCGAGGACCTTGACCTTCACTTCCTGGCCTTCCGACACGACGTCGGTCGGCTTCTCGACGCGCTCGTTCTTCATTTCGCTGACATGGACGAGACCGTCCTTGCCGCCCATGAAGTTCACGAAGGCGCCGAAGTCGACGATGTTGACGACCTTGCCATTGTAGATCTTGCCGACTTCCGCCTCTTCGACGATGCCTTCGATCCACTTGCGTGCGGCTTCGATCTCGTCGGCGTTGGAGGAGCTGATCTTGATCACGCCCTCGTCGTCGATGTCGACCTTGGCGCCGGTTTCGGCAACGATCTCGCGGATCACCTTGCCGCCCGTGCCGATGACGTCGCGGATCTTCGACTTGTCGATCTGCATCGTCTCGATGCGCGGGGCGTGCTTGGAAACCTCGGTACGGGCGCCGGTCAGCGCCTTGTTCATCTCACCGAGAATGTGTGCACGGCCGCCCTTGGCCTGCTCCAGCGCGGTCTTCATGATCTCCTGCGTAATGCCGGCGACCTTGATGTCCATCTGGAGCGAGGTGATGCCCTTTTCCGAACCGGCAACCTTGAAGTCCATGTCGCCCAGGTGATCTTCGTCACCGAGGATGTCCGACAGGACCGCAAAGTCGTCGCCTTCGAGGATCAGGCCCATGGCGATGCCCGACACCGGGCGTTCGATCGGAACGCCGGCATCCATCATCGACAGACAGCCACCGCAGACGGTCGCCATCGAGGAAGAGCCGTTGGACTCGGTGATGTCCGACAGGATGCGGATGGTATAGGGGAAGTCTTCATGCTTGGGCAGCACCGGGTGCAGCGCACGCCATGCAAGCTTGCCGTGACCGGTCTCGCGGCGGCTGGTGAAGCCGAAGCGGCCCACTTCGCCGACCGAATAGGGCGGGAAGTTATAGTGCAGCATGAAGTTGTTGTACGACAGGCCTTCGAGACCGTCGATCATCTGCTCGGCATCCTTGGTGCCCAGCGTGGTGGTGCAGATCGCCTGCGTCTCACCGCGCGTGAACAGCGCCGAACCGTGCGTGCGGGGCAGCAGGCCGACCATCGCCTCGATCGGGCGGACCTGGTCGAGCTTGCGACCGTCGATGCGCTGGCCGTCCTTGAGGATGGCGCCGCGAACGATTTCCGCTTCCAGCTTCTTGACCGCCTTGTTGGCGACCATCTGCGTCTGCGCTTCTTCTTCGGCGAAGGCTTCCTTGGCCTTGGCCCGC
>Ga0208453_100058_pt1 | contig 23906 bp, 18 predicted proteins | sample Virmet3737_250_FD_185738 | JGI IMG/M metagenome (GOLD analysis project Ga0208453, IMG submission 185738) | Marine viral communities from the Southern Atlantic ocean transect to study dissolved organic matter and carbon cycling - metaG 3737_250... | ecosystem: Environmental > Aquatic > Marine >...
ACAGGAGGCGGCGCTGCGTCTCGAGCGTGTTCCACGGCGATTGTTCGGTGTGGTGCTGCAGGGGATCGGTGGCATAGTGTCCCGGCCGGCCGTCCAGCGCGGTGTGCGGGATCGCACCCTGGAGATAGCAGCCCTCGTTCTCCGGCACGGGAGCGTTCTCTATCGCGCTGACGGCGGGATGCGCGGCGATGATGCGGGCGAGCAGGCTGGTGCCGGTCCGATGCAGCCCGGCAACGAATACGAAACGGCTACGCGGCGGGCTCATCCCGTCTTTCTCAACGCCAGCGCGCCATCGGAATAGAGGTAGGCAGGATCGAAATCGGCGTAGGCTTCGAGCTTCCTGCGATCCGCGATGCGGACCTTGCCGCGCTGGAAATCGGCGAGGCCGTTGCGCCGCAGGTCCGCCAGCGCGCGATTGGTGTGAATGGCAGTGGCGCCGCACATTTCCGCGATGTCGGTCTGCCGCAGCGGCGTTTCGAAGCCGTCGGGGTAACCCAGGCCGACCATGTCGAGCCTTCGCCAGATTTCGGCGAAGACATGCGCAATGCGCTTGGGCGCGGTCAATTGTTCAAGCTTCATGATCCATTCGCGGTGCATCGCTGCATCCAGGAGGGTGGAGAACCAGAACAGGCGTGCGAGATGCGGCCGTTCGGCCATCACCCGCGTGATCGCCGAATGCGGAACCTGGCCGATCGTGGCCCGGCCGACGCAATCGATATTGTGATCGAGCCGCTTCAGCGCGAAACAATGCAGATCGACGAAATCGCCCGGCACATGGAAACTGACCGCATAGCGCCGCTCGCCACTGTCGAGCGTCCGCAGGACGAAACCGTCGATCAGGATGGTCGACCACTCGCAGGCATCGCCACGCGCGATCAGCCGTTCGCCATCCTCCAGCATGCTGGTCCGCACGACCAGCTGCTCCAGTTCGGTCTTCTCGGCATCGGTCAGTTCATGCCGTAGCCGTCCGGCGAGAAACCGCCCCGTCAGGGGATAGCGATCGAACTCTGCGCTGAACGCCATCACGTCCTCCTGCGAAAACAAATGCAATTCGCAACCGGGCGTTCCGGCCATGCTTTGCATTAATGTTAGCTTTCGGGAACAGGCCCGCACCCGCGCGTTTCTCGAGGATATATCTCCAGGGTCCCCCACTCATGAAAATCGCCGTTCTCGCCCATATTCGCCATGCCATCGCCGAACCCTTCGGGGGCGGAATGGAAGCGCATTGCGACATGCTATGCCGGGGGCTGCGTGCCGCGGGCCACCAGGTCGACCTTTTTGCCGCCGATGGTTCGCAGGACGAAAGCCTCGTGCCGATCTGTGCCGCCCCTTATGACGAAGTACTCCCATGGCGCGTGTTCCGCGGGACCAGCGAACTGGCCGCCTATCAACGCGACGCCTTCGAGCGCGTCCTGCTCGCCGTCGGCGCGGGCGCCTATGACGTGGTGCACAACAATTCGCTGTTTCCGGAAATCATCGAATGGTGCGCGCGGGCGGGGATCCCCTGCGTGACGTCGCAGCATGTCCCCCCGTTCGGGGCGATGTTCGACGCGGTCGCCGCCACGCGCGAACGGCCGAATATCGGGTTCACCGTAACCTCGCAGGACCAGCAGGCGCTGTGGGCCGATCGCGGCTGCGCGGGGCTCGACGTCGTCCCGAACGGGATCGACACGGATCGCTGGGTGCCCCTTGGCGAGCCGCAGGATTATCTGACCTGGGTGGGCCGCATCGTGCCGAACAAGGGGCTGGCCGAAGCGATCCAGGCCGCGCGCAAGGCGCGCGTCAGGCTGAGGATCTTCGGACCGGTCGAAGATGCCGGCTATTTCACCGAAAAGGTCGAGCCCTTCCTTAGCGAGGGAATCGAATTTCACGGGCACCGTTCGGGCGATCGCCTGCGCGCCGAAGTGGCCGGGGCGCAAGCAGCGCTGGTAACCCCGCTGTGGGACGAGCCCTTCGGACTGGTCGCGGCCGAGGCGCTGGCCTGCGGCACGCCGGTCGCTGGTTTCGATCGCGGTGCGCTATCCGAAGTGGTCGGCGACTGCGGCGTCCTGGTGCCCGGCGGCGATATCGGCGCGCTGGCGCACGCTATCCGCAAGGTACGCAGGATCGACCGCGCGGCCTGCCGTGCACGCGCGGTCGAGAAGCTGTCGATTGCGGCGATGATCGCCGGTTACGAGCGCTGCTATGCAGGCGCCATCGCCGGAGCCCGGCTGGCGTCGCTTCCGCGCCTGGCCTGGGATTCAAGCTGTTCGAGGACCAGCGAGCTGCTGGCATAGGGTTGATGTTCCTGCTGGCGGGTCAGCGCCAGGTGGCTTTCATCGGGATCCTGCAGCTTGGTCCAGCCGCCCGCCGGATCGGGCTCGATCAGTCCCATCAGGCGGAACGCGCGCAGCCAGTGCTGCATCGTCGGCTCACCCCATTTGTCGGCGAAGACCTGCGCATTGGCGAGGACGCTGTCGAGGTGATGGACCGGGGGCATGTGGTGCTTGTGATACTGGTGATAGGCCTTCGCGCCGCGCACCCACCACAGCGGCAAGCCCTGGGCGGCGACCGTCCGACCGAAATCGGTATCTTCGCCGCCATAGCCGACATAGCGCTGGTCGAACCCGCCCACCTCTTGGAAGGTCCGGGCCGAAAGCGCAAAATTGAGCGACCAGAAGCAACGGTAATCGCCGCAGCGCCCGACCATGTCGCGCGGCGGCCCGGCCCGGTCGGCGTGTTTGACGGCAAGCCGTTCGAACGCTTCGTAATCGATGCCTGACGCGGTTGCGCCTTTTGGCAGATAGCCGACCTCTCCCATCAGCACGCCGTCGTTGGCCTCGGCAGCGGCCGCATAATCCTCGATCAGCGAAGGCGCGGGGATGCAGTCGACATCGAGGAACACCAGCAGTTCGCCGTTTGCATGCTCGGCGGCAGTGTTCCGCGCCTCTGCCAGGCAGATGTCGCCGCTGCCCAGCATCACCTGCCGAACGGGAAACCCCGTTTCGGGCAGTTCGTATCGCTGGTCCTGCATTACCGCGACCACCAGTTCGCAAGGCGGGCGATGGGACCGGTTGAGACCGCGAACGAGGTTGCACAAATGGTCTTCGCGCCCATGCGCGAGCGTACAAACGGAAATCTTCATGCCACTATCTCCAGCGCGGGGCGGTTTTCAGTGCCCTGCCACAGCTCGCGAACGAGCCCGTCGAGCCATTCGGCCGCTTCCTCGGAAGGGTTGGTAGCGATGATCGAGCGCTGGTTTTCGACATCGATCATGCGCGCCGCGGCCCAGAGGCGCTCCCATGCAGCGGGATGCGAGGGCCAGTGGCGCGAAACCGCCGCCAGCCCTTCGCGGTCGAGCACTTCCGCCTTGCAGAACTGTTCGTCGAAATACCGCCACTCGGGAATGACGACCCATGGTTTGCCGGCAGCCAGGACCATCTGCACCGTGGTGTTCCCGCAGGACGACACGACGCGGTCGGCAGCTGCGATCCAGTCGCGCGGATTGTCGACCCAGCCGCGATGATCGAGATTGCCGGGCGGCGTCTCATGCCATTCGCTGCGCACCTGGCCGATGCTGATCCAGCGGCTCCCCGGCTCGGCGCGCGCGCCGAGCGTCAGCGGTGCAGAAGGTGTGCCCTCCCCGCCGCCGCCGGCAAGCACGAGCACGAGATCCTCCTGCAGATCGATGCCCAGTTTCGCGCGCGCCTCCGCCCGATCGGGAAAACCGGAACAATCGATCCCCACTCCCGAAGCATAATGCGTCTTGCGGCGCATGGCCGCCGGACGATCATGCTGCTCGAGCCGCTCCGAATAAGGCGCCAACAGGCCGACGGCACTGTCATAAGCCGCCATGTGCCCGGGATCGCTGCGCTCGCCATGCTGCAGAACCGCGACATGCGGGACCGAGCACAATCGCGCGAGCTGGCCGAGTTCGGCAGACACGTCAGTAATGAACAGCGCCGGCTGAGCTTCCGCGAACCATTGCGCGATTGCGGCGAAGGCCTGCGTTATCGATGGCCAGCCGAGCGGCGCGCAGTGGACGGTATCGGGGGCCGGCAGTGCGGCCATGGCCGGTGCCTCCTGCCCGGTGGGTTCGAACAGCGATGGAATGGTTTGCACCACTATACGCTCGTCGAGCGCGGCGAAGATGTCGTCCCGGGCGCAGAACAAAGTCACGCCGCGCGTTTCGATCAATGCATTGGCAATCGCGGCCGCGCGTTCGGCGTGGCCCCGCCCCTGATGGTGAACGAAATATCCGATCGGGCCGTGCTCGCTCATGCCGGCACCCTCCCCGCCTGGCGTCCACGGACGCGCTGCGCCCGGTGATGCGCGAGTATCCCTTCCAGCGTCCCCGACGCGTGGCTTCGCCGCGCAAGGTAGACATTGGGCCGCGATGCGAGCGCCGCGACTTCCTCGGCATGATTGCCGACGAGGATGGCGTTGCGGCACGCGGTCAGCATATCGGCATCATTGCCGCTGTCGCCGGCAGCGAAGACACGGTCGAGCGGAATACCCAGCATCGCCGCGACATGGCGCATGGCTGCCGCCTTGCCCGCCTGGCGAGGCATGATGTCGAGCAGACGGTCATGGCTGAACACCACCCGCGCCGGGATGTCGCATTGCCGCAGCCGTTCCTCGACCCGCTTGGCGAGGCCCGGACACTCGGCATAATAGCTGCGCTTGTATGCCCGCTGGTCATAATCGGGCTGGGGCACGAGGCCCGGCAGCCCGGCCAGCGCGCGTTCGATCGCGCCGGGATGCCATTGGTGCCGGATCCGCTCGGCGAAACCCTGGTCGAGCGCCAGTTCGCCATCGCGTTCGACATAGATCTCGGTGCCGACCGCGGTGATCCATGCCAAAGGCACCGGCAGTTTCCAATCGCGCACCAGCCGCCGCGCTTCGACGATCGAACGCCCGGTGGCAATCACGAAACCGAAGTCCCGCTGCCGCCGGAAAAACTGCCCGATCCGGGTCACCCCGTGATCGCAACCGGTCAGAGTGTTGTCGAGATCGCTGACCAGCAGGCTGGCCGGCTCGATGCGGCGGGCGGGCGCCGCGGCGACGATGTCGCGCGCAATCGCGAGAAAACCCGCGGCATAGGCATCCCAGTTCACGCCGAGACTGTTGGTCTGCGCGTTGCGAGCGCAGCGCTTCCAGAGCGCGGTGTCGGTGACCAGTCGCTCGATCGCTCCTCCGATCGCCGTCTCGTCCTGCGGGTCGACCAGCAGTCCATGCTCGAGTTCGCCGATGATATCCTGCGGGCCGCCGATCTTGGTCGCCACGACCGGAAGGCCATGCGCCGCAGCTTCGACCAGCGTAAGCCCATAGGGTTCCATCAGCGCCGGATTGACGAAGACCCCGCCCGTCCGCGCGGCGAGTTCGTAAAGCGCGCCGACCTGTTCGCGCGTATGCGCTTTGGGATAGGCGACCCGGCCGTACAGATCGTGCCGGTCGATCGCGTCGACAAGGCCCTGCAGCACCTGCTGCTGCTCGGCCTCGCCCGATGACAGGTCGTCGCGCAGGCCCGCGAGGACCACCAGGTTGCAGCGCTCACGCAGCACCGAATTGGTACCGAAGGAATCGATCAGCCGGACGAGGTTCTTCTTGTGCACCGGGCGCGCGATCGCCAGCACGATCGGCTTGGACGGGTCGCGCAGGAACGGCGCGACGAGTTCGCGCGCCGGGGTATCGTCATAGCCGCCGCGTCGCGAGACGCCGGGAACCAGCCGATGGATTTTGCCGATGCGGGAAGAGGGATAGGCGGTCAGCTGCCGTTCGCATTCATCGCGCGACGAACCGATGACCGCACGTGCATGCGCGATCGCACGGTCTTCCTCCTCGATCCTCGCATCGATCGCAGCGCTTGGGCTGGCAAGAGCGCGGCGCTTGTCCATGCCGAGCGAATGCGCCGTGTAGACGAACGGTATGCCCAAGGCATCTTCCACTCGCCGCGCGACATCGGCAGCGTCGGCGAAATGCGCATGGATGAGATCGGGAAGCCGCTCGCGCTGCGCAAGTTCGGCAATCAGCGCTTCGGCAAAAGCGTCGCGGTCCGCGCTGAGCGCTTCCTTGGCGAGGTACCGGCGGTCACCGCTGTCGATTCGCCGGATGACGAGCTTGGCACCCAGCCATTCTTCCGGCTGCGCATGCGCCGTCCCTAGACGAGGATCGTCGAACCGCCGCGTGACGATTTCGGCCATTTCGACATCGTCGCGGCGCGCCAGCGCTTCCATCTCGCCGAGGATGTAGGTGATATGTCCACCAGTATCCTCTGTGACCCCATAGCGGACGGGTTCACCCTTCAGGCAGCCACCAAGCGCGACCGATACAATATGCACAACACGTTCCTTAATGACCCTGCGTGCCTAACGGTCGCGGTGCAGTCCGGGTCCCCCAACCAACCAATGTTTATGCTGGATACGCAGCGGCGGCCGGGTGTTTGCCGATGCCGCGAACGGCGCGTGGCTATCGGGAAAGCGCGTCGAGTGCAGCAGGCGTGTCGACATCGGCCAGCATGTGACCATTCGCAGGCACCAGCGTGGCGGTTTCGCCCAGGTTGAGATGTCTGGCACCGCGTTCGCCGGTAAGCGTCTGCAGCGCGGCGAATGCCGTCTTGGCGAATGCCGCCGGAGGCCCTTCCGCCCCATCGTCATAGCGCGTGAACACGGTTCCCCTACGCCGGGCAAGATCACGAAGGTGACCGGGCTCGATCAGCGGCATGTCTGCAAGGGCAATCACCAAGCGTTGGCACTTCGGTGCGGCAGCGGCGACACCGGCCGCGATCGAACTGCCCATGCCTTCATCGGCATGGTGGTTAATCACTGCCTCCCACCCCGCGCGCGGGCACAGCGACGAATCCGGCCGGCGCACGAGGTAGCGCTGCGCGAATCCCGCCTTTTCGGCGGCCCGGGCCGCCCAGTTCCACAGCGGCTTGCCGCGCAGGTCCCGGGAGAGCTTGTCGCCGCCGAAACGCGTACCGCGCCCGGCAGCGAGCAGGATGATGCCGATCCCTCGATCAAGCGGCGGCACGCAACTGCTCGTACTCACCGACGATTTCCGCGAGCGCCGAAAGCGCGAGCGCAGTGGGATTCTTGCAGCCGGGAATGAGTCCGATCGGGCTGCGGATGCGGGCACGGTCTTCTTCGCTCACGCCCCTTGCCGCCAGAGCCATGGCGCGTTCGACCCGGGCATTCTCGCCCCCCTGCGCGCCAATGTAGAACATTTGCGACGCAAGTGCCTGCTCGAGCAGCGCCGCTTCCCATTCGTGGTCGTGGAATAGCAGCAAACCCGCGGTCCAGCGGTCGCCCGTCAGTCCGCGCGCAGCTTGCCCAATGACCAGATCGGCGCGGCTGAACGGCCGGCACCGCACGCCCATCGCAGCGCAGAGCCCCGTGACGGCGGCAAGTTCCGGGCCTTCACCCAGTACGTTGAGCTGCATGCGCGGAATATAGGTACGGCGTGCCAGCGGCGATGTTGCGGGCAGGACCAGGGAGGCGGGGTCGCGCTGCTCCAGAGCATCCACCGCGGCACGGATGGCGTTCCGGTCGGGCGCGGGATCGAGCAATATATCGAGCCCCCCGCCGCACGGCAGGCGGAAATCGATCTTCGGCGATCCGCGTCCATAGCGGACCACTTCGGGGGAATGCAGCGCGGATACATCCGTCGCCAGCTGCGCTTCGAGACATCCGTCCGAAAGGCTTCCGACAGTGGAACCGTCGGCGCGAATTGCCAGCTGCGCCCCCACGCGTCGCGAGAAACTGCCTTCGATCCCTACGATCGTACACAAGGCTGTTCCCGGTTCGCACGCGGCGTAAAGCGCGGCATGGTCCTCGTCGGCGGAAAGATGGAGAGCCGGGTCGGCCAGCATCAATCGGGCATGCACGCCAGCACGCGGTCGGGCGTCATCGGGTAATCGAAAAGCCGCGCACCGCAGGCGTTGTAGATCGCATTGCCGATCGCCGCGGCGCCGCCGCACATCCCCAATTCGCCGATCCCCTTGGCCTGGATCGGGCTGGCCGCAGGATCGCGTTCCTCGACCATTATCACTTCCAGATCGGGCACGTCGCGGTGCACCGGGACATGGTATTCGGCAAGATCGCAGTTCACCAAATGCCCATCGCGCGGATCGAATTCGAGCGCCTCGGTCAGCGCGGCGCCGATGCTCCAGGTAATCCCGCCGAGGCACTGCGAACGCGCCGTCTTGCGGTTGAGCACGCGGCCGAAGCCGAATGCGCCCAGCATCCGGTCGACCCGGCTCTCGCCAGTGAAGTGGTTGACGCGGACCTGGGCAAAGAATGCCCCGAAGCCCGCTGCGGTGAAATCGTCGGCGATGGCGCCGGGCTCGTAATGCCCTTCGCGCGCCAGCGGTTCACCCGCCAGCACCTGCGCCAGCGATTGTCCGCCCACGACCTTGCCGTCGGCAAGATCGAGCTCGGTTTCGGTAACGCCGACCCGATCGGCCAGCTCTTCGCGCAGCGCCTTGCACGCGACGTAAACCGCCGAGCCGCTGGACGATGCGCCCCAACTACCGCCCGAACCGGGACCACGCGGATGGCGCGTGTCACCCAGATCGACCAGCACGTTTTCGGGATCGAGTCCGAGCATTTCGCCCGCGATCTGTGCGAGGATCGTATAGGTCCCGGTGCCGATATCGGTCATGTCGGTTTCGACCAGTGCGGTGCCATCGGGCTTGAGCGTAACGCGCGCCTTGGCTTCGCCGACATTGTGAACCCGGGCAGCGCTGGCCATCCCGGTCCCGACCCACCATTCGCCTTCGCGCTTCTGCCGCGGTTTGCGCGGGCCGCTATCCCAGCCGAACGCCTCCGCCCCTTCGCGCAGGCATTCGGCCAGCTTGTGCGAGGAGAACGGCAAGCCTTCTTCGGGGTTTTCCTTGGGTATGTTGCGCAGGCGCAATTCGACCGGATCAATGCCAGCCCGTTCGGCGAGGACATCCATGGCGCCTTCGAGCGCGGGCATGCCCACCGCTTCACCCGGCGCACGGACCGAGCCCGCGGTCATACGGTGGATCCGTGCGACTTCGAGCATCAACTTGCGGTTCTGCGCTGCATACAGGAAGTGCGAGGACTGCAGCACCGGTTCGGCGAAGGTTTCGCCGGGCAGATTCGAAACCAGCGCCTCGTGGCCGAAACCGGTGAGCCGGCCTTTCTGGTCGGCGGCGAGACGCAGCCGCTGCGTGGTTTCGGACCGGCGCATGATGCACTGGAATACCTGCTGGCGCGACATCACCACGCGCACCGGCCGTTCAAGCTGCATGGCGGCGATGGCCGCGGCTACCGTTTCCTCGCTCACCCCCAGCTTCGATCCGAAGCCGCCGCCGACGAAACGCGAGACCAGCCGCACCTTTTCTTCGGGCAGGTCGATCGCATCGGCCAGTTCCGAGATATTGTAATTGAGCATTTGCAGCGACGCATGAACCGTCAGCTGATCGCCGTCCCACTGCGCGATTGCGGCATGCGGCTCCATCGCCGCCGAGGCGTGGCCCTTGGTCGTGAAAGTGACATCGACGCTGTGCGCAGCTTCGCTCATTGCATGGACGAGATCGCCCTGCCGGACGGTTTCGTCTTCCTGTTCCTCGGGCTGGACTGCGTCCGGCGACAGCGGCGCGTCATCGTCGGGGCGGTATTCCACTGCCAGGTGCTTGGCGGCATCGCGCGCCTGTTCGAAGGTTTCCGCGACCACGAGTGCGATCGGCTGCCCCCAGTAGCAAACCGTGCGCGGCGATTGCTGCGGGGCTTCGTTGGCAGTGCCCTGCGCCGCGCGCGTGGTCAGCCGCGGATCGTCTATGACCGCGATGACCCCCGGCATGCCGAGGACGCTGTCCTTGTCGATTTTCAGGATTTCGCCGCGCGTGATCGTCGCTGTGGCAAGGACGCCTTCGACGCAGCCTTCGATCGGGTATTCGGCCGCATAGGGCGCCGTACCGGTAACCTTGGCGAGGCCTTCGACACGCGAAATCGGCTGCCCGATCACGCCCTGTTTCATCCCGTCGAGGCGGTTCGAGGTATCGGGCTCGTCCTGCTTGAGGTGCACCGTCATGCCGCGTCCTCCACCGCCTGGGCCAGCACCGCGTGGAGCGTGCGGCGCGCCAGCGGTATCTTGAAATCGTTCTCGCCATAACCGCGGGCATCTTCGAGCAGCAGGTCGGCGGCCGCGTCGTAAAGCTGTGCCGACGGGGCGGCACCTTCGAGCAAATCGCTGATCCGCGGATCGTGCCAAGGCTTGTGCGCCAGACCGCCGAATGAAAGGTCCGCGCGGGCAATCACCCCGTCACGCATTTCAACGATCGCTGCAATCGATACGAGCGCAAAGGCATAGGACGAGCGTTCGCGCACCTTGCGATAGAGCTGCACGCCCGCGACCGGAGCCGGTAGCGTGACTGCAGTGATGACTTCACCGTCCTCGAGCACGTTTTCGCGCCACGGGGTCTCGCCTGGCAGGCAATGGAATTCGCGGACGGGGACCGAACGTTCGGCGCCATCGACCGAAGCGATCTGCACTGTCGCATCGAGCGCACTGAGCGCGACCGCCATATCCCCGGGATAGGTGGCAATGCATTCGTCGCTGGTGCCGAGCACGGCGTGCAGCTTGGCCACCCCGTCGATCGCGCCGCAGCCGCTGCCCGGTTCGCGCTTGTTGCAGGGCTGGTCGATATTCATGAAATAGAAGCAGCGGGTGCGCTGGCACAGATTGCCGCCGGTTGTCGCCTTGTTCCGCAATTGCTGCGTCGCGCCGGCAAGGATCGCCCGCGCCAGCACCGGATAGTCGGACCGCACGCGCGGGTGAACCGCAGTCGCAGTATTGGTGGCAAGTGCGCCGATCCGCAGTCCGCCATCGTCGGTATCTTCGATTTCGGCAAAACCGGCGCGGTTGATGTCGACGAGTTCGCCGGGGGTTTCGACCTGCAGCTTCATCAGGTCGAGCAGGTTGGTGCCGCCCGCAATCGCCATCGCATCCGCCCCGGCGACCAGCCTGGCGGCATCGCCCAAGGTGCGGGCACGTTCGTACTGGAAGGGCCTCATGCGCTCGTCTCCGTCGCCGCGTCGCGGATCGCAGCGACGATGTTGGCATAGGCACCGCAGCGGCACAGATTGCCGCTCATCCGCTCGCGGATTTCCTCGCCCGATATCTCGATTTTTCCTTCGAGATCGTCGCTCGCATCGCTCGGCCAGTCATTGGCGAGTTCTTCGAGCATGGCGGTGGCGGAACAGATCTGACCGGGCGTGCAATAACCGCACTGGAAACCGTCATGGTCCACAAAGGCACGCTGCAACGGCGATGGATCCTCGGGCGTGCCAAGCCCTTCGATCGTCGTCACGCTATCGCCTTCGTGCATCGCCGCCAGCGTCAGGCAGCTGTTGATGCGGATGCCGTTGACGATCACCGTACAGGCCCCGCACTGCCCGTGGTCGCAGCCCTTTTTCGAGCCGGTCAGGCCGAGATCGCGGCGCAGGAAATCGAGCAGGGTGATCCGCGGATCGTCGGGAAGGGAACGCTGGGTTCCGTTTACGGAAATGGTCTCGCCCAAGAAGGCCTCCTTTTATCCGACAAAGCCCCAAACTGCGAAAGGTGCCCGCATTTCTGCCGCGCACAAAGCACTGCACCTAAAGATCCGGCAGCCGCTGCTCGGCAAAACCCCATCCCTGCAATGATTTAGATGCTGCCCGATCGAGCAGGGTCTTGGCATCATCGATCGAATAGGGATGCGCGTTCTCCATCGCCTTGAGTTCGTTCCAGGCCAGCGGAATGGCCACCGGCGCACCCGAGCGCGCTCGCGCCGAATAGGGCACCACTGCCGTCGCCCCGCGCTGGTTGCGCAGCCAGTCGATGAAGATCCGCCCCTTGCGCTTCGCCTTGCTCATCGTGGCGGTGAAGCGCTCGGGTTCGGCCATGCTTAGCGCCTCGGAGAAGCGGCGGGCGAAATCCTTGTGCGCATCCCAGGAATGGGCCGCGGTCAGCGGCACCACCACATGCACGCCCTTGCCGCCCGTCAGCATGGCAAAGCTGGTCAGGCCGAGATCGGCCAGCTGGGCGCGGATGTCGCGCGCTGCCTGTTTGACCTCGTCGAACCCCAGCCCCTCGTCGGGATCGAGATCGAAGATCATCCGGTCGGGCCGTTCGACCGCATCCGAACGCGCGCACCAGGCGTGAAATTCGATCGTCCCCATCTGCACGCATTGGAGCAGCCCGCGCGCATCGTCGACGAACAGGTAATCCTCGTGCCCGCCGTCCTTCTCGCGGATCGGCACGGGGTGCACCGCATCGCCGAAGCTGCCGCTGTCATGCTTCTGGAAGAAACACTTCTTCGCCCGGCCCGAAGGGCAGCGCACCAGGCTGATCGGGCGCCGCGCGGCGAAGGGCAGCATGATCGCCGCCACGGCCTCGTAATAGTCCGCCAGCGCGCCCTTCGTCTGGCCGCTGTCGGGAAAGATCACCCGGTCGCGGCTGGAAATCTTGATCGCGTCGCTGGTCTCGGCCGGTTTGGCCGGCGTTTCCGGCTGCACGCTGCTCGCATCCTTGTCGCCGCGCAGACCCACATAGCTGCCGTGGCGGACATTCCCGTCGGCGGTAAACTCGGCAAAAGCGATTTCCGCGACCAGCTTGGGCGTGACCCAAGTGACCCCGCGCGACGAGGTCCGGTCGACTTCCGCCGGCGGGGTCTTGCGCGCCAACCGCTTCATCTTGCCCGCGAGTTCGTCGAGATCGTCGGCGGAAAATCCGGTGCCGACATTGCCTTTGTAGACGAGGTCGTCGCCCTCGTGCTGCGCGACCAGCAGCGAAGCGAACGGCCGCCCCTTCGCGCTCGACTTCTTCCATCCGATGATCACGAATTCCTGTCGCCGCGTGCATTTGACCTTCACCCAGGCCTTGCTGCGGCGCCCGGCATATTTGCCATCGACGGTCTTGGAGATGATGCCTTCCTGCCCCGCATCGCACATCGCGCGATAGAGGTGTTCGCCCGCGCCCAACACGTGTTCGGCGACATGGATCGGCGGGTCGGCGGAATCGAGCAGCGCTTCGAGCCGCTCCTTGCGTTCGATATTGGGCAGGCCGGTCAGATCCTCGCCATCGAGTTCGAGCAGGTCGAAGGCATGCAGGGCGAGCTTGTCCTCCTTGCCCTGCGATCCGTGCCCGCGCTTGAGCACTTGTTGCAGGGTGGAGAAATCGGGATTGCCCTTGCCGTCGTAAGCGACGACTTCGCCGTCGATCAGACACGAGGGCAGGTCGAGCGCGGCAATCGCCTCGACCAGCGGGCCGAACTTGTCGGTCCAGTCCTTGCCGTTGCGGGTGAACACGCGGACGGTATCGCCCTTGACCGCCACCAGCGTGCGATAGCCGTCGAACTTGATCTCGTGCATCCAGCGATTGCCGGCGGGCACGTCGTCGACCAGCGTCGCGAGCTGCGGCTTGCGGTAATCGGGCAGCGGGGCGGCCTTGCGGCGTTTGGGCCTCGATTTGCCGGCGTTGCGCGCGGAGGCCTTCTGCATCTGCGCAAGGAAGGCATCGTCCTTCTTTCCTGCCAGCGGGTATTCGCCCTGCTTGTCGCTGGCGATCTCGGCCATCGAACGCCCGGTCAGCACGCTGGTCAATTCGCGCTGGACCAGCCCGTCGCCCGCTTCGGCATTGTCGTCCTGCAGTTTGCGCAGCAGCCAGTTCTCGCGTTTCTCGCCGGGTTTCTGCTTGAGCCGGATCAGCAGCCATTCGCCCTTCATCCGCTCGCCTTCGAGACAGAAGTGCAAATGCCCTTCCTCCAGGTCGCTCGCGCTCTTGCCCTTGATCGGCTGCCACGTCCCGCGGTCCCACAGCATCACCGTGCCGCCGCCATATTCGCCCTTGGGGATCACGCCTTCGAAATCGGCATAGGACATAGGGTGGTCTTCGGTCCGCACCGCCAGCCGCTTGATATCGGGATCGGGGGAGGGCCCCCTGGTCACCGCCCAGCTCTTGAGCACGCCATCGACCTCGAGCCGCAAGTCCCAGTGCAGGCGGGTCGCATCATGTTTCTGGACGATGAAGCGATTGCCGGTCTCGCTGGCGAGCGGCTTGCCCGCTGGCTCGGGGGTCAGCGAGAAATCCCGCTTGGCGTTGTATTCGGCCAGTGGGTTCTTGCGCGCAGCCATAGCCTAGGCGGACTTCTTACGCCGCGAGGTCTTGGTGGGTTTCTCCTCCCCGACAGACTTTTTGAGCGCTGCCATCAGGTCGATGACGTTGGAGCCGCCACCGGCATCGGGATCGTCGACATCTTCGATCACCGCGGTCTTGCTCTTCGACTTCGCCTTCTTGTCGATCAGCTTGCGCAGCGCCTGACCATAGCGATCCTGAAACTCGCTCGCATCGAAGGGCGCGCTCTTCTGCTCGATCAGCGTGTTCGCCAGCTCGAGCAGTTCCTTCTTCGGCTTGGCATCGTCGATATCGTCGAAAAACGCCTGCCCTGCGCGCACTTCATCGGCATAGCGCAGCGTTTCGAGCAGCAGTCCCTTGCCGCATGGCTTCACCGCGACCAGTTTCTCGCTGCCGCGCACCGACAGCTGGCCCAGCGCGACCTTCTTCGCCTTGCGCAGGGCTTCGCGCAGTACGATGAAGGCTTCCTCGGCAAGCTCGTCCTGCGGCGCGACGTAATAGGGCTTTTCGAAATAGAGCGGGTCGATCTCGCAGGCATCGACGAACTGCACCAGCTCCAGCGTCCGCTTGCTCTCGATCCTGACCGCGTCGATCTCGTCCTCGTCGAGCAGGACGTAATTGCCCTTCGAAACCTCGTAGCCCTTGATGATCTCGTCGCGGTCGACGGGGCCGATCCCGGGCACGACCTTCTCGTAGGAGATGCGCTTGCCGCTGGGTTCGTGGATCTGGTTGAACCGGATCTTCGCGCCCGATTTGGTCGCCGAGTAGATTTCGACCGGGATCGAAACCAGCGCCAGCCTGATCTGCCCCTGCCAATATGCGCGTGCTGCCATGTGCCTTCCCTTCAGGCGAAACAGCGCTCCATTCCCCTATGCGTTCCGGAGCGCAGCCCGCTGGACGAGGTCACGCAGGCTGAACGGGGGCGGTCAAGGCCATCAGGCAGGCATGCATCGTGGCGACGACGGATTCAATTTCCGCGCGCGTCGTCGTACTGAGTTTCAGGCCCACGATCGAATGGTGCAGCATCTCGCCAAGGCCGCGCGGGGTGATCGAACGGCGTTCGAGATCGGCCTCGTAAGGCAGCAGGAATTCACACAGATTGCGCCGCGCGCCGAGGTGGACCTCGGTCAGTTCCTGCTTGAGCGTCGTGGCCAGTTCGAGCTCGAGCTCATCGGCATGCGGCATCGCCTGGATCGATTCCCACGATTCCAGCACCAGCTTCTCGAGCAAGAGCCGGAACCGGGCATCGCGGGACGCGTCGTCGTCGCAGCCTTCCCGGATCGCGTTCCATTTCGATGCGAAGTGATACCGCGACACCGCGACCAGCAACGCCTCGCGGTTGGGAAAGATATTGTATATTGTCTGGCGCGAAACCCCCGCCGCTGCGGCGATGTCGCTCATTGTCGCACGGCGGACACCATATTGGCTTATGACCGCGTATCCCGCCGCCGCGATTTTGCAGGCTCTCTCTTCCATGCAGGTTATTTCGACATCCAATGCAAAAATGTCAATTTACAGTTGTACCGAAAATGTAAAAACGCGCCAGTAGCCGAACGCCGTCGCAGGGTGATTCGCATGTAAGGAATTCCAATGACGCACCTTCGCACTCTGCTCCTGTTCGTTCTCGGTCTGGCCGCCGCCGCATGCTCGTCACCCGATCCGTCGCCGCAGGGCCAGGCAATCCCGGTCCGCACCATCACCGTCGCGCAGGCGGATATCGACAATGTCCTCGAACTGCCTGGCCGGGTGGAACCGGTCCGCGTCGCCGAAGTGCGTGCGCGCGTCACCGGCATCGTCCAGCAGCGCCTGTATGAGGAAGGCACCGATGTCGGACAGGGACAACCACTGTTCCGCATCGATCCGGCCGAATTGCGCGCCAGCTACGCGCAGACGCAGGCCAGCCTCGAACGTGCGAAGGCCACGGCGGCCAATGCCAATGCCGTGGTGCAGCGCTATCGCCCGCTGGTCGAGGAAAACGCCATCAGCGGCCAGGAATTCGACGCCGCACAGGCCGCCGCGCGCGAGGCGAATGCCAATGTCGCACAGATCCAGGCCCAGCTGAAATCGGCATCGCTCCAACTGGGCTACACCACCGTGCGCGCGCCGATCGCCGGACGCGCGGGGCGTGCCGCAGTGACCGAAGGCGCGCTCGTCTCGCAGCCCGAAGGCACGCTGATGACGCGGATCGAGCAGGTTTCGCCGATCTACGTATCCTTTTCGCAGTCCGCTACCGAAGTGCTGCAGATTCGCCGCGCGATTGCCGCTGGCGAGCTGGCACTGTCGGCCGATGACGCCGTCGAGGTCCGGCTGGTGTTCCCCGACGGGACCGAATACGAGATTCCCGGGCTGATCGAATTCCTCGACTTTACCGTCGACGAAGCCACCGGCACCATCGAATTGCGCGCCGAATTTCCCAATCCCGACGGGCTGCTGCTGTCGGGCGAATTCGTCAATGCGCGTATTTATGCGGGCAAGGCGACCGACGTCATCGCGATCCCGCAGGCGGCGGTTACCGTGGCCGATTCCGGTGGTACGGTGATGATCGTCGACAAGGACGGCAAGGCCGCGCTGCGGCCGATCAAGCTGGGCCGGCTAGTGGGTGACAAATGGGTCGTGGAAAGCGGCCTCCAGCCGGGCGACAGGGTCATCGTGTCGAACCTGCAAAAGTTGCAGCCGGGCATGCCGGTGCAGATCGCCAACACTCCCAATGGCCGCGCCGTCGCTCCTGCCGCACCCGCCGCGAAGGCTGACTGATCATGGCTCGCTTTTTCATCGATCGGCCCATCTTCGCATGGGTCGTCTCGCTCGGCATCCTGCTCGCCGGTTTCATCTCGCTGCGCGCGCTGCCGATCGAGCAATATCCGGAAGTCGCGCCGCCTTCGCTGGCGATCAGCGTCGTCTATCCCGGCGCCGACGCCGCCACGCTCGAGACCAATGTCACGCAGGTGATCGAGCAGCAGCTCAACGGGGTCGAGGGCTTTCTTTACATGTCCTCCTCCAGCCTCTCCAACGGCACGGCGTCGATCACGCTGACCTTCGAGGCCGGGACCGATATCGATATCGCGCAGACCGAAGTGCAGAACCGGCTGAGCACGGTCGAAGCCCGCCTGCCCGAGGAAGTCAGACGCCAGGGCATCACCGTCCGGCAGGCCAATGCCGGCTTCCTGATGATCGTGGCGCTGACGTCGAAATCGGGCGCGCTGGATTCGACCGACCTCGGCAATATCGCCTCGACGCAGGTGATCGATGAATTGCGCCGCGTGGCGGGTGTGGGCGACGTCACGCTGTTCGGTTCGGAATACGCCATGCGTATCTGGCTCGATCCGGACAAGCTGGCCTCCTACAACCTTTCCCCCAGCGCCGTCGTCGCCGCGATCCGCGAACAGAATGCGCAGACTGCAGGCGGTTCGCTGGGCGCCCTTCCGCTGCAGGAAGGCCAGCAGATCACGGCCACCATCACCACTGCCAACCGCTTCGAGACCGAGGAGGAATTCCGGCGGGTGATCCTGCGCGCGGACGAAGGCGGGGCAAGCGTCCGGCTGGGCGACGTCGCCCGCGTCGAAATCGGCGCGCAGACCTATGCCACCTCGACCACGCTCGATGGCCAGCCGATGGCCGGCATGGCGGTCCAGCTGGCTACCGGCGCCAACGCTCTGGCGACGGCCGAAGGGATCGAGCTGCGGATGGAGGAACTCGGTGCCGGCCTGCCGCAGGATGTCGCCTGGTCGATCCCCTACGACACCACTCCCTTCGTCGAGGTTTCGGTCGAGGAAGTGGTCAAGACGCTGGTCGAAGCCATGGCGCTGGTCTTCCTCGTCATGTTCCTGTTCCTGCAGAACTGGCGCGCGACGCTGATCCCGACGCTGGTCGTGCCGATCGCGCTGGCGGGGGCATGTCTCGGCCTGTGGCTGTTCGGCTTCTCGATCAACGTGCTGTCGCTGTTCGGCATGGTCCTCGCAATCGGGATCCTCGTCGACGACGCCATTGTCGTGATCGAGAATGTCGAGCGGATCATGCGCGAGGAAGGGCTCGGTCCGCTCGAGGCGACCCGCAAGGCAATGGACCAGATCACCGGCGCGATCGTGGGCATCACGCTGGTGCTGATCGCGGTGTTCGTGCCGATGGCCTTCTTCCCCGGATCGACCGGCGGGATCTATCGCCAGTTCTCGGTCACGCTGGCCATTTCAATCTTCTTCTCCGCCGTGCTGGCCCTGTCGCTGACCCCGGCGCTGTGCGCCACCTTCCTGCGGAAGGAAGACGTCCAGGATCACGACGGTGCAGCCGCGCCCGACGATGCCGATCGTCCGCTGCGCGATGGCTGGCGCGGACAGCTGGATCGGGCCCGCGCGGTATCGGGGCGGTTCTTCCACCGCTTCAATCAGTGGTTTGCGCGGATGACCGAGAAGTACGGTCGCACCAACGAGGCGATCCTTGCCCGGCCGATCCGCGGGCTGGCGGTTTTCCTCCTGCTGGCCGCGATCACCGGCCTGCTGTTCGCGCGCCTGCCGGGCGGGTTCCTGCCCACCGAGGACCAGGGTTATGTCATCACCGTGGTCCAGTCGCCCGCCGGGTCGACCCGCGAACGGCTGGAAGAGGCAATCGAACCCGTCGAAGGCTTCTGGCAGTCGCGCGAAGAGGTCGCGCGGACAGTGGTCGTGCGCGGCTTCAGCTTCTTCGGCCAGGGTCAGAACAACGCGATGATGTTCACCCCGCTCGAGGACTGGAGCGAACGCAGCGCCCCGGAAAGTTCGGCCGGTGCCCTGGTCGGACAGGCCATGGGCACTTTCATGGGGCTGGACAATGCGCTGGCCTTTGCCATCCAGCCGCCTGCCATCCAGTCGCTCGGCCAGGCCAGTGGTTTCACGATGAAACTGCAGGACCGCGGCGGCGTGGGCCGCGACGCGCTGGTCGATGCACGCAACCAATTGCTCGGCCTGGCGTCGCAAAGCCCGCTGCTGGCCAATTTGCGGCCCGAGGACCAGCCGCCGGCCCCGCAATTGCATGTCGAGATCGACCGCGTCCAAGCGCGTGCGATGGGCCTGTCGATGGACGATGTGAACAACGCGCTGTCGATCAATTTCGGCTCTGCCTATGCCAATGACTTCAACCGCCAGGGCCGCGTGCTACAGGTCCTCGTCCAAGCCGACGCACCCCACCGGATGGAGCCGGAGGACGTGCTGTCGCTGCGGATCCCCAATGCGCAGGGCGGGCTGGTTCCGTTCAGTTCCTTCGCCACTGCCGAATGGACCGCGGGTCCGCCCAGCCTGTCGCGCTACAATGGCTATCCGGCAATGACCTTGTCGGGCACTGCGGCCCCGGGCGAATCCTCGGGCGCCGCGCTCGAAGAAATGGAACGGTTCGCGAGCCAACTGCCCGACGGCATCGGCTTCGAATGGACCGGCATCAGCTACGAAGAAAAACAGGCCGGCGGCCAGATCGGGCTGCTGCTCGGGCTGTCGGTGGTGATCGTCTTCCTCGTGCTTGCTGCCTTGTACGAAAGCTGGTCGGTGCCGCTGTCGGTGCTGCTGATCGTGCCGATGGGCGTGCTGGGAGCCGTGCTCTTCACCATGCTGCGCGGCCTGTCCGCCGACATTTACTTCAACGTCGGGCTGATCACGATCATCGGCCTGGCAGCGAAGAACGCCATCCTCATCGTCGAATTCGCGATCGAGCAGGAGGCCGAAGGCAAGAGCCCGCTCGAGGCGGTAAAGGCCGCCGCGCGCCTGCGGTTGCGGCCGATCATCATGACCTCGCTCGCCTTCATTCTGGGCATGGTTCCGCTGGTTCTGTCCTCGGGCGCCGGCGCCGCCAGCCGCATCGCGGTCGGCACGGGCGTGATGGGCGGCATGATCGCGGCCACGGCAATCGGCATCTTCGCCATCCCGCTGCTTTACCTGCTGGTCCGAACCCGACTGGCGAAGGGCAAGCCCACCCCGCCCGGCGAAGCCGAAGGAGAACCCGCATGATGCGTCCGCTATCCGCCAGCGTGCTGGCGCTGGCCCTTGCCGGCTGCGTGAACATGGCACCCGCGCACGAGCGTCCGTCGCTGGCGAGCGCTCCTGCCTATGACGGCGAGTACCGTCCCGATGGGACTGTGGTCGCCAGCACGCTGTCTTACGGCGAATGGTTCGACGACGCCCGGCTGGTCGCGCTGATCGATACTGCGGTTGCCAACAATCGCGACTTGGTGGCGGCGACCGCGCGCATCGAACAGGCGCGCGCCCAATACCGGGTCCAGGATAGCCGCAGGTTGCCCGCCCCCGTGGCCAGTGCCGTTGCCGGCCGCAGCCGCACCCCGACCGGGGCGGCAATAGCCGGCGCGGCGCCGGCCGTGACGGCGGACCGTTTCGAAGTCGGCGTGGGCGTGACCTCGTTCGAACTCGATTTCTGGGGCCGGGTGGCCAATCTTTCCGAAGCTGCGCGCGCCCGTTATCTTGCGACCGAAGCGAACCAGCGGGCGTTCTATCTTTCGCTCGTCGCCGATGTCGCCTCGACCTATTTCGAAATCCTCGAAACCGATGCGCAGATAGACTTGGCACAGGCGACGCTGGAGAGCCGCCAGGAAGGGCTGCGGATCGCGCGGTTGCGGCTCGATGCCGGGGTCACCTCCGCCCTGCCCTACCGTCAGGCCGAAACGCTGCTGACGACAGCGGAACAGCAGCTGGCAGCGCAGCGTCTCGACCGGGCACGGCTGAACAACCAGCTTGCCGTGCTGGTGGGCGGCGCCGTTCCCGCAAACCTGCCGCAGCCGCTTGCGATGCAGGCGCAGGACGATGCCATGATGCTCGACGCCGGGCTGCCGTCGGACCTGCTGCTGGTGCGCCCCGACATTACCGCCGCCGAAGAACAGCTGCGTGCCGCGCGCGCCGACATCGGTGCCGCGCGGGCAGCCTTTTTCCCGACGATCTCGCTCACCGGCAACGCGGGTTTCGCCTCCAGCGACCTGGGTAACCTGTTCGGTTCGGACGGGTTCACTTGGTCCTTCGGCCCATCGATTTCGCTACCCATCTTCGATTGGGGAGCGCGCGAGGCCGATCTCGATCTGGCCCGGGCGCGGGAGACCGAACAGGTCGCACTGTACGAAAAAGCGGTGCAGACGGCATTCCGCGAAGTGTCAGACGGCCTCGCCGGGCGGCGCTGGCTGGCCCAGCAGGTCGCCGCGCAGGAGCAGGGTGTCGCCGCGCAGGAACGTATCGCGCGGCTCGCCCGGCTGCGCTACCGCGAGGGCGTGGCCGATTATCTCGAAGTGCTCGATGCCGAGCGCAATCTGTTCTCCGCCCAGCAGCAATTGCTCACCACGCAGCGGGCCTATCTGCAGAACGGCGCGACGCTGTTCGTCGCGCTGGGTGGCGGCCTCCCGCGCTGATCGGGGCCGCGCACAAGGCAGATATCTTTCGGGCAGTCTGTTCTCCGCAAAGCCTGAACGCGAAGACCCCCATCCTGGCGGACGGGGGTCTTCAAGCGTGCCGAGCAATCGGGATGGCTCGACCTTCTGGCGGGTCCGGGAACGGGGGAACCGCGCATCGCGACCCCCCGCTATGCGGCCTGAAAATCAGACGGCCGGCCGGCGTACCTTGGTGTAATTCACCCGGGACGCGGCGAGGTCGTCGTGATAGATCACGTCCCGGCCCCTGATTTCGAGATTGTCGGCGGCAACAATCCGGCCATCGTCGAGCCGTACGGCTGCGACGTGTTCCTTTTCCTTGTCCACCAGCATATCCTCGATCGTTCCGTAATGCGTCCCCGTGACCGAGGCCACGGTGCAACCACGGATGTCCTGCTCGTCATGGACGAGTTGCCAGGAATCGAGGGCTTCGAGTTCGCCGAAGCGATCATCGTTCTTCATAATAGGTCCTTTCTAGTCTTACGGACGCTCGAGGATCTCGACATTGTCCTCGTCGACAATCAGGAACACGTCCTGATCGGCGAGAACCGCGAGAGTGTCGTCATCGAGCGGAACACCTTCGACATCGGAGACTTCGCCGCCTTCGCGGATCATGCCGTCCGAAATGCGCAGTTCCTGTCCGGGATTGATGTCGATCTCGACTTCGCGGGGTTCGTCGATGATCAACGCGAACATCCGCGCGCCGTCGTTCTCAACCCAGAAGCCCCGGTCGGTCAGCGGTCCGGCAACGCTCACCTCGCCTGCGAATTCCTGTCCGATATACGACTGGGGATTGGCCAGGATGGCGGCCAGCGTCATCGGCATCGAATCGGCACCTGCGTCGGCTTCGATGGCGGTCTCGGCGAGCACGGGATCGGCATCGTCTTCGTCGGCGGTAATCCACCAGATCAGCAACGCTGCGAGTATTGCTGCCAGTAGCAGCCAGAGCCACGTCATCGATGATTTCTTCTCGACTGGAATTTCAGCCATAAGTTTCCTCCTGTTGCCTGCGCGGGATGAGCGCAGTCTATCAGCGAGCAGCCAAGCCGTTCGTTCCGAAAGAGAATTTCTTCACAGGATACGGTGGATCCAACCCGGTGATTTGAAGGACGCGGGGGATTTAGGATACGGCAGCCGCAGCGCGAGTAATGCGGGCGGCGTTTACTGCGATCCGATAGCCGAATGAAAAGCGACGAAGGAACTGGCCAGTGCCGCCTCGCTGTCGATCAGCGCCTGCCTGCTGGCGATCAGCTGGCGCTGCGCATCGAGCACATCGAACAGGGACGCCAGGCCCTCGCGGTACAGCGCGTTCGACTGTGCGAGCGCGGTCTCGCTCTGGTCGATCGCTTCGGTGAGCGCGGCATTGCGCTGGCGATAGGCCTCGATCGATACCAGCGCATTCTCGACCTGGCCCAGAGCGTTGAGGAACGTGGCGCGATATTCGGCCACGCGCGCCTCGGCCACGGCCTCGGCCGCAGCGACTTCGGCGCGGCGGCGTCCGCCGTCGAAGATCGGAATGTCGATCGCCGCGGCTATCCCGACCAGGAAATCACCGAACAGCCCGCTCAGCAGCCCGTCGCCGATGCCGATTTCACCGGGTATCGTCAGCGCCGGGCGCAGATCCGCCTGTTCGATTCCGATCTCGGCGGCCGCCCGCGCGAGCCGCGCTTCGGCAGCGAGGATATCGGTCCGCCGGCGAAGCAGGTCGGCGGGCACGCCCGCTGGCGGCCCCGCGCCATATCCGGGTATCCGGGATCCATCGGCGAGCGGCTCGATCGCGAAGGCCCCGGGGGGCTCTGCCAGCAGGATCGCGAGTGCGCTGAGCGCATTGGCGCGGGCAATCTCGACCAATCCCCGGCGAGCCCGGGTCTGGGCGAGGTCTGCTGCCGCGCGGCGCACGTCCAGATTGGCAGCCAGCCCGGCCTCGAACCGCAGGGTGACGATGCGCAGCGTCTGGTCCTGCAGGTCGGTCGATTGTTCGAGCAGGTCGATTTGCGTCTGGGTCCGGCGGTATTCGATATACTGGCTGGCGATCGCAGCAGCGACCAGCCGGCGCTGCTCGGCCAGCAAGTAGTTCGTCTCGGCGTAATCGGCCACGGCGGCGCGCACCTCGGCTGCCAGCCGCCCATTGAGATCGGGGTCGAACAGGGCGAACAGGCCGGCCGCCGCCGTATCCTCTCCCTCGCCCACCAGCGTGGTTCCGATTTCGGCCGATCCGTCGAGCCCCGGCAGCCGGTCCGCCCGTTCCGCGCGCAACAGGGCGGCCGCGGCGGCAAGCCGTCCGGACGCGGCATCGATATCGAGATTGGCTTCCAGACCGCGCCGGACCAGCCGGTCGAGCACCGGGTCACCGAAGCCGAGCCACCATTCTTCCTGCAACCCGGCAGCGGGCAGATCGGTC
>Ga0208453_100068_pt1 | contig 21932 bp, 16 predicted proteins | sample Virmet3737_250_FD_185738 | JGI IMG/M metagenome (GOLD analysis project Ga0208453, IMG submission 185738) | Marine viral communities from the Southern Atlantic ocean transect to study dissolved organic matter and carbon cycling - metaG 3737_250... | ecosystem: Environmental > Aquatic > Marine >...
GCCCGCGCGCTCGAGCTCTGCCGCGGCCGCTTCGATGGGTGCGCGCACCGCTGCATCGGTCGGGCAGGATGGGTGGTCGAGCAGCAGCAGCGCCCGGCAGTCTTTCAGCGGCTTGCCGCTTGCCTGCAGCGGGACCGAGCGGGTCAGTTCGACCAGCAATCGCAGATCGGCCGCATTGCGCGCTAGCGGGCCAGCAATGCCCAGCGCGCCATCATGCGCATCCCTGCCGGCAAGTTGCGGGTGCACATGGCCCTGCAAGGGGACGAGGCCCCAGCTGCTCTTGTGCCCCCAGATGCCGCAGAAATGCGCGGGCACGCGGACCGACCCCCCGATGTCGGTGCCGAAGTCGCACGCGACCATGCCGCTGGCCACTGCCGCCGCCGCGCCGCCCGACGATCCGCCCGGAGAACGGCCTGCATCATGCGGGTTGTTGGTCCGGCCATAGACCGGATTGCGCGATTGCCAGTCGGCCAGGTCGGGCGGGACATTGGTCTTGCCGAGGATAACCGCGCCCGCGCCCTTTAGCAGGCTGACGACGCGGGCGTCGGCTTTCGCGATATTGTCGGCATAGGCCTGGTGCCCCCAGCAGGTGGGAAGGCCTTCGACATCGAAGCTTTCCTTGATCGTCATGGGCACACCGAACAGGGGCTGGTCGGCCGCAAACCCCGTATCGGTCAGCGTGCGCGCGCGTTCGAGCGCGCGGTCGAAGTCGGTGACCACCACCGCGTTGATGTGCGCATCGAGCCGTTCGATCCGCGCGATGGCCGCTTCCACGGCCTCGTATGGGGACATCTCGCCATTGCGAATGGCGGTTGCCGTGGCGATCGCGCCGGGCTTGTCGGTAAGTGCGGGGTAACCCATGCTGTCTCCTCTTGCCCCCAATGTCGGACAAGCGGCCAGCGTGGTCAATCGCGCTGTTCTAATCCTGGCGCGTATGCCGCGCGAGCGCCAGCGCGAGCCCATATCCAAGGATCGGCGCGGCGCCGTAGCCGATCAGCACGCTGGGATAATTCGACACGAACGCCGCGAGCGAAAAGCCGAACAGCGATCCCGCCAGCGCATGGCGCGTGGATTTTGCCGCGGGCAGGGCATGCGCAATCATCAGGAAACCGGCAAGCAGTGCCATGCCGAGACCGAGTGCAGCCAGCGGCTCGCGCAGCGCCAGATCGACCAGCACGCGCTCGACGAAGGGCTGTGCGGGCAGTTCGCCGCGCAGCACCGCGCCGATGCTGGCAAGAAAGGCTATTCCCGCGACGGGCACCATGCGCCAATCCTGGCCGGCATTGTAAAGCCCCACGGCGGCCATCATCACGGCAAGCGCGGTCGCGGCATCGGGTTGGAGGCTGGCGGCGAGCAGCGCGGCCAGCAGGATCGGTGGTGCGTAATCCTCGTCTCGCGCTGCCAGCACGACCAACGCGGGCAGCGCAAGCGCCCCGGTATGCAAATTGACTGGTCCCAGAGGCAGCCATCGCGCCACTGTGCCGAGATGGGGTCCGCTGACTAGCGGGACGAATAACAGGGCGAGCAGGACCAGCGTAAGGACGCGCTGCTCGCGCTCGGCAAGCCGCAGCGGCGCAAACGCCGCGATCGGCACAGCTATGAGCAGGGCCAGTGCGTTGGCTAAGGGATAGGCAAGCGGTGCGCTGCCCAGCACGAGGTAGAGCAGTCCCGCAGCTACGGGAATGCCGAGCGCGAGCATGATCGCCGCGCGCCCGGCCATTCAGCGGTCCTTGCTCGTCGCAGGAAGGGCCGCGCCGTAAGTCACCCGATCAGACGTGGATGGGCTTGCCCTGGACCGCCATCGCCGCTTCCTTGATCGCTTCGGAATGCGTCGGGTGGGCATGGCAGGTATAGGCGATATCTTCGGACGTAGCGCCGAATTCCATCGCCTGCGTCGCCTGCGCGATCATCGTCCCGGCAACGCTGGCAATCGCCCAGACGCCGAGCACGCGGTCGCTTTCGGCTTCGGCGATGATCTTCACGAAGCCGTCGGGTTCGTGATTGGTCTTGGCGCGGCTGTTGGCCATCATCGGGAACTTGCCGACTTTGACCTTGGACTTGTCGCCGCCCATCTTCTCGATGGCTTCTTCCTGCGTCAGGCCGACACCGGCAAACTCGGGCCAGGTGTAGACCACGCCGGGGATCAGATCGTGGTTCACGATGCCCGTCTGCCCGGCGACATTCTCGGCGCAGGCAATGCCTTCATCCTCGGCCTTGTGCGCCAGCATCGGACCCGGCACCACGTCGCCGATCGCCCATACGCCGTCGACCTTGGTGCGGAAATCGTGATCGATTTCGATCTGGCCGCGCTGGTTGGTTTCCAGGCCGATGTTTTCCAGCCCCAGCCCATCGGTGTTCGGGCGGCGGCCGATCGATACCAGCACGCAATCCGCCTCGAGCGTTTCCTCGTCCCCGCCAGCGGCGGGTTCGAGCGTGAGCGTGGCTTTCTTGCCCTTGACCGTGCAGCCGGTGACCTTGGTCGACAGGCGCAGTTCCATGCCCTGCTTCTTGAAGATCTTGGCTGCTTCCTTGCGAACATCGTCGTCCATGCCGGGCAGCAGCTTGTCGAGATATTCGACCACGGTCACCTGCGCGCCGAGCCGGCACCACACCGAACCGAGTTCGAGCCCGATCACGCCGCCGCCGATGACGACCATCTTTTTCGGCACTGCGTTGAGTTCGAGCGCGCCGGTGGAATCAACCACCACCTGCTTGTCGTTATCGACCTCGACACCGGGCAGCGGGGTCACCGAGGAGCCGGTTGCGATGATGATGTTCTTCGCGGTGACCGTTTCGTCGCCGACCTTGACCGTATGCGCGTCCTGGAAGGTGGCGTGGCCGTTCTTCCAGTCGACCTTGTTCTTCTTGAACAGGAAAGCGACGCCCTTGGTCAGCCCCTCGACCGCATCGCGGCGCTGCGCATGCATCTTGTCGAGATCGAGCTTGGGCGTGACCTCGATGCCCATCTCCGCCATCGTGCCGTTGCTGGCGGCGTTGAAGTATTCCGACGCGTGCAGCATCGCCTTCGACGGGATGCAGCCGACATTGAGGCAGGTCCCGCCCAGCGTGTCGCGGCTTTCGGCGCAGGCGGTCTTCAGGCCGAGCTGGGCCGCGCGGATCGCAGCGACATAGCCCCCCGGGCCAGCGCCGATGACAAGGACGTCGTAGTCGTATTCAGCCATTATTCTTTCCTCAAAGGTCGATCAGCATCCGGGTCGGATCTTCGATCGCTTCCTTGATGATCTTGAGTGCGGTGACAGCCTCGCGGCCGTCGATCAGGCGGTGGTCGTAGGACAGCGCGATATACATCATCGGGCGGATGACGATCTCGCCGTCGACCACGACCGGGCGGTCCTCGATGCGGTGCAGGCCGAGGACGGCGCTCTGCGGCGGGTTGATGATCGGCGTCGACATCAGCGATCCGAACACGCCGCCGTTGGAGATGGTGAAGGTACCGCCCTTCATGTCGTCCATCGTCAGCGTGCCTTCCTTGGCGCGCTTGCCGAAATCGGCGATGTCCTTCTCGATCCGCGCGAAACCCTTGTCCTGCGCGTCACGGATGACCGGAACGACGAGGCCGTTGGGTGCCGACACGGCGACCGAGATGTCGACATAGTCGTGATAGACGATCTCGTCGCCCTCGATATAGGCGTTGACCGAGGGGACGTCCTTCAGCGCCAGGCAGGCGGCCTTGGCGAAGAAGCCCATGAAGCCGAGCCGGATGTCGTGCTTCTTGGCGAACATGTCCTTGTACTTGCCGCGCGCCTCCATCACCGCCGACATGTCGACGTCGTTGAAGGTGGTCAGCAGCGCGGCGTTTTCCTGCGCGCCCTTCAGCCGCTTGGCGATGGTCTGGCGCATGCGCGTCATCTTGACGCGTTCCTCGCGGCGTTCGCCGCCCGTGGCCGCGGGTGCCGGGGCGGAGGATGCCGGCGTGCTGCCACCGGCGCGCTTGGCGTTGGCGGCGGCGATGACGTCTTCCTTGGTCAGGCGGCCATCGCGGCCGGTGCCCTTGATCGTCGACGGGTCGACCCCGTGTTCGAGTACTGCGCGGCGCACGGCCGGCGAAAGCGTCTGCGCGGCGTCCGACGAAGCGGCGGGTGCGGGTGCAGGCGTATCGCCGCGTTCCTGCTTGCCTTCTTCGCGCTCTTCCTGCGCACGGCCGGCCTCGGCGCCCTTGGCGGCGGGCGCGGCGCCTTCCTCGATCACCGCGATGATGGCGTCGATCTCGACCGTGTCACCGACCGCGACCTTGAATTCCTTGATCACCCCGGCGACGGGCGAGGGGGCCTCGACCGCGACCTTGTCGGTTTCGAGACTGACGATCGGCTCGTCGACGGCAACGGCATCGCCGACGTTCTTGAGCAATTCGCCGACGGTCGCTTCGGTGACCGATTCACCCAGCGTGGGAACTTTGACTTCGGTGGCCATAATCTCGCTTTCCCGAGTTACTTGCAGTCACTGCGGACGTTGGGCGCGGTGCCGTTCAGTCCGAGTGCGATGTTGACGAGGGCTTCCTGCTGCACCTGGTGGCGGCTGGCGTAACCCGTGGCGGGCGAGGCAGCGACTTCGCGGCCCGCATAGCACGGGCGCATGCCCGACTTGCCGGCGGCTTCGGCCGCTTCCTCGATCAGGCGATCGACGAAGAACCATGCGCCGTTGTTCTTCGGTTCCTCCTGGCACCAGACGATCTGTTCCAGATTGGTCATCCGGCTCAGACGCTTTGCCAGCGGTTCGCCCGGGAAGGGGTAAAGCTGCTCGATCCGCACGATCGAGACGTCTTCGAGCTCGGTCTCGTCGCGGCGCTGCAGCAGGTCGTAGGCGACCTTGCCGCTGCACAGGACAAGGCGCTTCACCTTTTCGTCGGGAATGGTCTTCGTGTCGGACTTGATCCGCATGAAGTGGTGATCGCCCATGAACTCCGCCGCGTCCGACTTGGCCATCGGATGGCGCAGCAGGCTCTTCGGCGTCATGATTACCAGCGGCTTGCGGAAGCTGCGCAGCATCTGGCGGCGCAGCACGTGGAAATAATTGGCGGGCGTGGTGATGTTGCAGACCTGGATGTTGTCGTTCGCGCACAGCTGCAGGAAGCGCTCGAGGCGCGCCGAACTGTGTTCGGGACCCTGTCCCTCGTAGCCATGCGGCAACAGCAGGACGAGCCCGTTTGCGCGCAGCCACTTGGCTTCGCCGGCGGCGATGAACTGGTCGATCATGATCTGCGCGCCATTGGCGAAATCGCCGAACTGCGCTTCCCACATTACCAGGCTCTTCGGATCCGCCATCGCAAACCCGTATTCGAAGCCAAGCACGCCGTATTCGGACAGCGGGCTGTCATAAACCTCGAACTTGCCGTGCGGCAGCGTGGTCAGCGGGATGTACTTGTGCTCGTCCTTCTGGTCGACCCAGACGGCGTGACGCTGGCTGAACGTCCCGCGCCCCGAATCCTGGCCCGACAGGCGCACGCCGAAGCCTTCGGTGACGAGGCTGCCGAAGGCAAGCGCTTCGGCGGTGGCCCAGTCGAACCCTTTGCCGCTGGAGAACATGTCTTCCTTGGCCTTGAGCACGCGGCCCAGGGTCTTGTGGATCGTCAGGTCATCGGGGGTCGTGGTCAGCGTCCGGCCGAGGCTGTCGAACAGCTTCTTCTCGATCGCGGTTTCGACGTTCCGGCGGGCGGTTTCCGGATCGGCGGGCTTGTTCATGCCCGACCACCGGCCACCGAACCAGTCGGCCTGATCCGGCTTGTAATCCTTGGCTTCCTTGAATTCCTTTTCGAGGTGATCGGTGAATTCGGCGATCAGCCCGTCGGCGAAGCCCTTCTCGATCACGCCTTCTTCCTCGAGCCGCGCGGAATAGATCGCGCTGACCTTCGGGTGCTGGCGGATCTCGTCATACATCAGCGGCTGGGTGAACTTGGGCTCATCGCCCTCGTTGTGGCCGAAGCGGCGATAGCACCACATGTCGATCACGATGTCGCGGCCGAAGGTCTGGCGGTATTCGACCGCCAGCTTGCACGCGAAGGTGACCGCTTCGGGATCATCGCCATTGACGTGCAGGATCGGCGCCTGGACGCCCTTCGCCACGTCGCTGGGATAGGGCGAGGAGCGCGCGAACTGCGGGCTGGTGGTGAAGCCGATCTGGTTGTTAATGACGAAGTGCAGGCAGCCGCCGGTGTTGTAGCCGCGCACGCCCGAGAAGCCGAGGCATTCCCAGACGATGCCCTGGCCGGCAAAGGCCGCATCGCCGTGCAGCAGCACCGGCAGGACCTGTTCGTGCTGCTTGAGATCGTCGCGGATCGCCTGCTGCGCACGGCTCTTGCCGAGCACCACCGGGTTGACCGCCTCGAGGTGGCTGGGGTTGGGAACCAGCGACATGTGCACGTTGATACCGTCGAATTCGCGGTCGGTGCTGGTGCCGAGGTGGTATTTCACATCGCCCGAACCACCGACGTCGTCGGGATTGGCGCTGCCGCCCGAAAATTCGTGAAAGATGACCTTGTACGGCTTGCCCATGACATTGGCGAGCACGTTCAGGCGGCCGCGGTGGGCCATGCCGTAGATGATCTCGCGCACGCCCAGCTGGCCGCCATACTTGATGACCGCTTCGAGCGCGGGAATCATCGACTCGCCGCCATCGAGGCCGAAGCGCTTGGTGCCGACGTATTTCTTGCCGAGGAAGGCTTCGTACTGTTCGCCGCGGATGACGGCGGCAAGGATCGCCTTCTTGCCTTCGGGGGTGAACTGGATCGTGTCTTCGGGGGTCTCGAACTTGTCCTGCAGGAAACGGCGTTCTTCCGTATCCGTGATGTGCATGTATTCGAGGCCGACGTTGCCGCAATAGGTTGCGCGCAGCGCGTCATAAAGCTCGCTGACCTTGACCCATTCGAAGCCGAACACGCCGCCGACATAGACCTCGCGGCCTTCCTGCCCTTCGAAACCGTGCCATTCGAGCGTCAGGTCCTCGGGCACCTCGCGATGCGACAGGCCCAGCGGATCGAGATTGGCGGCCAGATGGCCGCGCACGCGATAGAGCCGGATGAGCAGCATGGCGCGGATCGAATCGTCCGCCGCCTGCTCGATCGCCTTGGGGTCGAGCGTCTTGCCCGCCTTCTGAGCCGCCTGCGCAACCGCCGCACGCATCTGCGTGGGGTCGAGCGCGGCGGTCAGATCCGCCCCGCTGTCGACCACTTCGGCGAGCCATTTGGGGTTGCCCCAGCTCGGGCCCGGCTGCGGGCCTTCCTGGTCGCCCATTTCGGGAAGGAAATCGTGGCTTTCGTTACCCATCCGGGTCACCTTTCGCGCGCCGACCTGCTGTCGGCTCTCTATGGCAATGCCTCAGCGGCGCGGACGGTCCCGGGGAGGAGGGGGTCCGCGCCGAATGTCAGGCGTGTTCCTTCAACAGTGCGTCGAGCGTGGTGCCGAGTTCGCTCGGGCTCGGCGAGACGCGGATGCCCGCATCTTCCATGGCCGCGATCTTGTCGTCGGCGCCGCCCTGGCCGCCCGAGACGATGGCGCCCGCGTGACCCATGCGGCGGCCCGGAGGCGCCGTGCGGCCGGCGATGAAACCGACCATCGGCTTCTTGCGGCCCTTGGCGGCTTCCTGCTTGATGAATTCGGCGGCTTCTTCCTCGGCGCTGCCGCCGATTTCGCCGATCATGATGATCGATTCGGTTTCCTCGTCGTCGAGGAAGAGATCGAGCACGTCGATGAAATTGGTGCCATTGACCGGATCGCCGCCGATGCCGACTGCGGTGGTCTGGCCGAGGCCGACCTGCGTCGTCTGGTGGACGGCTTCATAGGTCAGCGTGCCCGAGCGCGACACCACGCCGACGCTGCCCTTCTTGAAGATGCTGCCGGGCATGATGCCGATCTTGCATTCGCCCGGGGTCAGGACGCCGGGGCAGTTCGGCCCGATAAGGCGCGACTTCGAGCCCTGCAGTGCGCGCTTGACGCGAACCATGTCGAGTACGGGAATACCTTCGGTGATCGCGATGATCAGCTCGATCTCGGCGTCGATCGCCTCGAGGATCGAATCCGCGGCGAACGGCGGCGGGACGTAGATGCACGAAGCGGTCGCACCGGTTTCGGCCTTGGCTTCGGAAACGGTGTTGTAAACGGGCAGGCCGATATGCTCGCTGCCGCCCTTGCCGGGGGTCACGCCCGCGACCATCTGCGTGCCATAGGCGAGCGCCTGCTCGGTGTGGAACGTGCCGGTATCACCGGTCATGCCCTGCGTGATGACCTTGGTGTCTTTGTTTACGAGGATGCTCATTCGGCGCTCTCCTGAGGAATTGCGGTAACTTCGAAACGGGCGAACGGGCGCTTCGCGTCGCCCGCGGGATCGACACGTACGGACTTGTCCGCATCGACCCAGTAATAGCTGAAACCATCCTGCCGCTGGGGCATGCCGATTTCCTGCGAGACCTCCTGGAGGAGGGTGCTGTAGGAGGCGGTGTCGGCCAGGAATGCCTGAACGACGCAGCTGCGCTCACGCTCCTGCTGCTTGCCGATCACGATGAAGGCGCTGTTGCCTTCCTTTTCGTAGACACCGCGAACCACGAGCTCCGACCGGCTGCCGCGACGCTTGGCCTCGTCCCAACCCGAGGCCGGCAGGCGCTCGGGGTCGACGCGATCTTGCGTGACGACAGCCTGGCAGGCCGCAATCGCTTCTGCTGCATGCGCCGCCTCGGTGGCCGCATCCTGCGCCGCCAGCGGGGCGCAGCATGCGATAAGGGGCAGCAGGGTCAGCTTGCGCATGGGTGGATCAGGCCAGCGAGCTGTCGAGGCCCTTGCAGGCTTCGAGCAGTTCCTCGACCGCGTCGGTCGAAACCTTGAGGTTGGCCTTTTCCTCGTCGCTGAGTTCGATCTCGATCACCTCTTCGGTGCCGCCCGCGCCGATCATCGTCGGTACGCCCACATACAGCCCGTCGAGGCCGTACTTGCCTTCGACATAGCTGGCGCAGGGCAGGATGCGCTTGGTGTCGCCGAGATAGGCTTCGGCCATCGCGATCGCGCTGGTGGCGGGGGCGTAATAGGCCGAGCCGTTGCCGAGCAGGCCGACGATCTCGCCGCCGCCCTTGCGGGTGCGGTCGACGATTTCGTCGATGCGGCTTGCCGACACGCCCTTGATCTTGGCGAAGTCGTTGACCGGGATGCCGTTGATCGTGGTGTAGCTGGTGACCGGGACCATGGTGTCGCCGTGGCCGCCGAGGACGAAGGCGTTGACGTCCTTGACCGAGACGTCGAATTCCCACGCGAGGAAGGTGGCGAAGCGCGCGCTGTCGAGCACGCCGGCCATGCCGACGACCTTGTTGTGCGGCAGGCCGCTGAATTCGCGCAGCGCCCAGACCATCGCGTCGAGCGGGTTGGTGATGCAGATCACGAATGCGTCGGGGCAGTTGTTCTTGATGCCTTCGCCGACCGCCTTCATCACCTTGAGGTTGATGCCGAGCAGATCGTCGCGGCTCATGCCGGGCTTGCGCGGCACGCCGGCGGTGACGATTACCACGTCGGCACCGGCGATGTCGGCATAGTCGTTGGTGCCGGTGATCTTGGCGTCAAAGCCTTCGACCGGGCCGCACTGGCTGAGGTCGAGCGCCTTGCCCTGCGGCATGCCTTCGGCGATGTCGAACAGGACGATGTCGCCCATTTCCTTCTTCGCCGCGAGGTGGGCGAGCGTTCCGCCGATCATGCCGGCGCCGATGAGGGCGATCTTCTTGCGTGCCATGGAAATGAGGGTCCTTGTTCCTGCCGTGCGGGACAGTAATGATACCCGGACCGATGAGCGGGCCGTGCTTCACGTGTCCCGCAAAGGAGGCACAGCACCCGGTCGATTGCGAATGCGCCCTAGGCCCGTGCCCGAGCGATTGCAACCGCCAATCCCAAGCGGCGCAAAACTATGTTTGCAAATAGTTATCAATTGCAATAAGCGCGCGTGCGCGTCGTGATACCATGGCCGGGCGCGGGGTGGTTTGCCGGTGGTCCTGGTGCCCCGCGAAGCACGCGGCAAGCCAACGCGCGATGGCGTTCAGCGAGCGCGCGAAGTCAGCCGATCAGCGCGGTTTCCGGCATCACCCGGCTTTCGAGTTGCCGCGCGAGGCGCGCGTCGAGCGTGCGGCAGATGCCGAGCCACCAGCGATAGCTGTCCTCGTCGCTGGCACGGAATGCCTCTTCGGCCATGTCGCGCGCGGTTTCCGCTGCCTTGAGGCCATGCGCGCCGAAATGGCGCAGCGCCGCGCGCATCGCGTGGTCGAGGCCGGCTACCGGTGGCTGCGACGACGATCCCGCGGCCCCGCCATTGTCGTTCGCTGCCCTGCCATGGGCCTTCCTCGCCAGTGCGCGCGCGATCGGCGAATGGGCGGTGGAGCGGGCGGCAGCGAAATGGAGGGGCATGCCTGGAACCTCGTGTAGCGACTGGGGGACGTTCTCCCTAGCGCAGCGCGCGCTAAACTTCGGTTCCGTGACATGGTTGGGGAGATGTAAAGGACCCCCTGTGCCAATCCCTTAGGGTTGCTGCCCGGGCTGCGAAATCCAGCGCCCCGAATTGGCGTATTCCTCGCGCACGGTGCCCGATTGCGGCAGCTTGCCCGCGTCCCGCGGCGTATCGGCGGCCGCGGTTGCGCTGGCTACCGGAGCGGCGGCCTCGAAGCCGGTCCGGGCCGTGGCAGCACTCGAGACGGGGCCGCTGTCCAGTTCGCGGACATCGGCGCGGCGGACGGTGGGCGCTGCCAGCGGTTCGCTGCCCGCATAGGCGTCGGTGAAGGCGCCTGCGGTCCCGGCGCCGCCCTTCCAGCGGTAGAAGCGATGCGCCCCGATCGTGCGGATATAGTCGAGGCTCGCCGCCCAATAGGGGTTCACGTAATTGGTGTGGTAATGCGTCGCCAGCCCGATCGGCCGGTAGACTTCGCCCGCCAGTGCAGCCAGCGCGACCGACTGCGCAACCGCCCAGCCGCGCCGCGCCGGCGTGCGCCTGAGCGATCCGTCGCAGGTGAAGCTGAACTGGCACCCGGTCGTGCGTTCGGATCCCTGGAACACGACACCGCACACGCTTGCCGGATAGGCCGGATGCGCCACCCGGTTGAGCACCACCTGCGCCACCGCCTGCTGCCCGCCGTAGCTCTCGCTCGCCGCCTCGTAATAGACGGCCATCGACAGGCATTGCAGTGCGCGCGCCTTGTCGACCCCGCTGCCCGCCTGGCGGAAGGCCTCGGCTGCGGCGCCCGCGCCGTGGCTTTCGGCAAACTCGACCGTTTCCAGCGCGCCTTCGTCCCCGCGCAGCTCCGCATAGTCCGTCGCCAGGCGCGGCGCGTCCTCGAGATAGTAGAAAGCGGAACCGGGAAAGCTTTCCCCCGGCGTCTCGAACGGCATGGCGGTGAGGCCCGGCTGTTCGTCCGCGTTCCCCATGGCACCGGCGAAATCCCACCATTCGCCCTGCGCTGCAAAGGTCGGCAGGGCGATCGCGGCTGCCAGCAACCCGCCGCGCGCCGCGATCTTGCGGCGCTGGCGCCGGCGCGCCTCGTGGCGCAGCGCACGCGGCAAAGGCGCGCGCCGGGCGCGCCGCTGATCCCTCGCTGCTGGTGTCCTCTGGCTCACGTTCGGTCCTGTTCTGCGCCGCAGCAATATAGCGCACGCGCGCCATTCTTACAGGTGCACGGGCGGGGCATCCCGCGGCGGGACGCCGGTCTCGCGCCATGCTTAACAGATATTTGCTTAACGAAGAGCGTCTCTTGTGCATTGCAAAAACCCGCGTTAAGCGCCTCGGCGAGTCACGGGTTGGCCTGTTCGCGCAGGCCCGAAGAGGGAAGGAGGTGCAAACCCTCCGCTGCCCCCGCAACTGTGACCGGGGAGCGATCCCGCCACATGCCACTGGGCCTTGCGTCCGGGAAGGCGGCGGGAAAGCGTCGATCCGGGAGCCAGGAGACCTGCCCATGACTGTCGTTCGGCCGCGGGCGGGGTGTATCGTAGGCAAACGTGGAAGGAGCAATACTGCTCCCTCCCGTCATGGACGGCATTTCGTCTGTGATAGGAGGTTACGTGTACAAATACCTGTTTTTCCTGACGGCTTCGGCCGTGCCCGCTGCTGCATTGGCGCAAAGCCCGAGCGAACAGGCGCTCGCTGAGATCATCGATCGGCAGGATGCGGACGGGGCCACGCCGACCGCAGTCTATGCTCCGGCAGCGGCGCCGCGCGATGCGGCGGTGATCACGGTTACCGCCAACGGGCTCGGCACCGATCTGCGCAACACCGGCCAGTCGGTCACCGTCATCGGACGCGACGAGATCGAGCAGCTGCAGGGGGCCGACCCGGTGCAGGCATTGAACCGTGTCCCCGGCCTGTCGCTATCGCGCAGCGGCGGGATCGGCCGGGTGACCAGCGTCAATCTGCGCGGTGCCAGTTCGGACCAGGTACTGGTCCTGATCGACGGCGTGCGCGTGGCCGACCAGGCCAGCCCCTCGGGCGGGTTCGATTTCGGCAATCTGCTGCTCGGCACTGCGGGCAAGATCGATGTGCTGCGCGGTTCGAACAGCACGATCTGGGGTTCCGAAGCGGTCGGCGGCGTCATTGATATTTCCACGCGGACCGATCGCGGGCTCAGCGGCAGCATCGAATACGGCGCGCGCGATACGGTGTTCGCCAGTGCGGCGGCAGGCGCGGGCAATGATCGCGTGTTCTTCGGCCTGACCGGTTCGTGGTACGAAACCGACGGGTTTTCGGCAGCCGCCTCGGGCACCGAGGCCGACGGTTCGCAGCAATTCGCGCTGGGCACGACCGCCTTCGTCAATCTGACACCAAGCCTCGAGCTGTTCGCGCATGGCAATTTCGCCGAGGGCGAGGTCGATATCGACGGCTTCCCCGCACCCGCTTTCGTGCTTGCGGATACCGAGGATACGCAGAAGACCACGCGCTACTGGGGCGATGTCGGGCTGGCCTATTACGGCAACGACCTCACGCTGCGCGCCGCCTACAGCCGTTCGGACACCGAACGCGCCAATCGCAATGGCGCAGGCACCGAAACCTTCGCCAGCGACGGCAGCTCCGAACGCGTTTCGCTGCGCGGCGAATACCGCCTGCTGGGCGGACTGGCGCTGGCCTTCGGCGGCGACCACGAATGGACCGCGTTCGAAACCAGCTTCGATGCTTCGGCCGAAACCGAGATCAGCGGCGCCTATGCGCAGCTTGGCTGGGTGATGGGGCGGTTGGCAGCGCATGCCGGGGCACGCGTGGACGACCACGAACAGTTCGGCACGCATGTCAGTTTCGGCGGCGATGTCAGCTATGGCTTCGGCAGCGAATGGCGGCTGCGCGCCAGCGTGGGCGAAGGCTTCAAGGCGCCGACGCTGTACCAGCTGCTGTCCTTCTACGGGAACACCGAGCTCGAACCCGAGGAAAGCACCAGCTACGATCTCGGGATCGAGAAGGGCCAGCGCGGTTCGGGCCTGCATCTGGCGCTCACCGGGTTCCGCCGCGACAGCGACAATCTGATCGGTTTCGGCTTCACTGCCGAGCGCCCGTCGGGGGTCTATCTCAACACGGCGCGCGCGCGGGCGCAGGGTGTCGAGGCCGAAGCCGGCATCGACCTGCTGCGCGGGCTGCGGCTGGCGGGGATCTATTCCTATGTCGATGCCGAGGACCGCACCACCGGGCTCGACCTTGCGCGCAGGCCCAACCATTTCGGGACGATCTACGCCGACTGGCACAGCGCTTTCGGCCTCGGGCTGGGCGCGGACCTGCGGATCGTCGGTCCCAGCTGGGATAATGGCGCCAACACCAACCGGCTCGACGGTTACGAACTGTTCGACCTGCGCGCTTCCTTCGGGATCGGCGACAATCTCGAACTGTTCGGCCGGGTAGAGAACGTCTTCGATACCGATTACCAGACTGTGGCCGGTTACGGCACTGCCGGACGCAGCGTGTTCGGCGGGATCAGGGCGAAGATGTGAAACCGCTGATCGTCGCATCGGTCCTGCTGCTCGCCGCTTGCGCGGGGGGCGGGGCCGGTGCGCCGCCTCCCGAACGCGGGCCGACGATTGTCAGCCTCAATCCCTGCACCGACGCCATCCTTGCCGAGGTTGCGGCTCCCGGGCAGTTGCTGGCGATTTCGCACTACAGCAAGGACCCGCGCGCCAGCTCGATGGAAGCGGCAGTCGCGGCGCGGTTCGCGGCGACTGGCGGGACGGTCGAGGAAGTGCTCGCGCTCGATCCCGACGTGGTGGTCGCGGGCAGTTTCCTCGCCCCGGCGACCCGCGCGGCGCTGGCCGAACTGGGGATGGAGGTCGTCACCTTCGATATCGCTACCGATGTCGCTGCCAGCAAAGAGCAGATCCGCGATCTCGCCGCGCTGGCGGGCGATACCCCCGCGGGCGCGCGCCTGATCGCCCGCATCGACGCCGCACTTGCTGCCGCCGCGCCTGCGGATGGCGAGAGCGTCGCCACGCTGCTGTGGCAGCCGGGCGGGATCGTCGCCGGAGAACAGACACTGGTCAGCGACCTTCTGGTCCGCACCGGCTTCGCCAATGCCGCCCCCGCGCGCGGGCTGTCGCAGGCGGATTATGTCGCGCTCGAAGACGTCGTCGCCGCACCGCCCGAGGTCCTGTTGATCGCGGGCGGCGAACTGGGGCAGTCGCATCCGGTCCTTGGCCGCCTGGGCGATATGCACCGGGCACGGTTCGATACCAGCCTGCTCTATTGCGGCGGGCCCACGATCATCCGCGCGGCCGAGCGGTTGGCCGCGATCAGGGAGGCCGCATCGTGAACCGCGCGATCCCGATCTTCACCGGACTGTTGGCCATCGCATTGCCCCTGTCGCTGCTGGCGGGGCGGGTGTGGCTCGACCCCGCAAGCACGCCCAATGCCGCGCTGATCCTCGCCGAATTGCGCCTGCCGCGCGCGGTGCTGGCCATCGTCGTGGGTGCGGGGCTGGGCGCGAGCGGCGCGGCCATGCAGGGCTATCTGCGCAATCCGCTGGCCGATCCGGGCCTGTTCGGTATCGCGCCGGGCGCGGCACTGGGCGCGGTCGCCGCGCTGTGGTTCGGCTATGCCGCTGCGCCCTATCTGCTCCCCGCCTTCGCGCTGGTCGGCGCGGGCGGCGCCATGGCGCTGCTGGCCGCGATTGCCGGCCGGACTGGCGGGATCGCGCTGTTTACGCTTGCCGGGTTGATGGTCGCCAGCCTTGCCGGGGCGCTGACCGCACTGGCAATCAGCATGGCGCCCAATGCCTTCGCGATGAGCGAGATCGTCATGTGGCTCAACGGCGCGCTGACCGATCGCAGCTGGCGCGATGTCTGGGTGGCCGCGCCGCTGGTAGCGCTGGGGGTGGCGGTGCTGTGGCGCAGCGGCCGCTCGCTCGATGCGCTGACGCTGGGCGAACCGGTCGCCCGGTCGCTGGGGGTCGATACCAACCGCCTGCTGTGGCTGCTGATTGCGGGGGTCGGATTGACCGTGGGCGCCAGCGTCGCGGTGGCGGGCATCATCGGCTTCGTCGGGCTGATCGTGCCGCATCTCGTCCGCCCGCTGACCGATCGCCGGCCCTCGCAGCTGATCCTGCCCAGCGCGCTTGCGGGGGCGCTGCTGGTGCTGGTGGCTGACAGCGCGGTGCGCGTGCTGCCGCTGGTTACCGAATTGCGGCTGGGCATCGCGCTCAGCCTGCTTGGCGCGCCGTTCTTCCTGTGGCTGCTGCTGCGCATGCGCCGGGGGCTGGCATGAGGCTGGCGGCGGCACAGCTGTCGATCGCCGAGCGGTTGGACCGGGTCTCGCTGATCCTCGAACCCGGCACGATCACCGCGATCTGCGGGCCCAATGGCGCGGGCAAGTCGAGCCTGCTCGAAGCGCTTGCCGGGCTGCTTCCGGCCGGCGACGGGGCAGTGTTTCTCGACCGGCAGCAGATCGCCGCGCTGCCCCTGCGCGAGCGGGCACGGCGTATCGGCTATCTGCCGCAAGCGCATGAAATCGCATGGGATGTGCCCGTGCGCAGCCTGGTCGAACTCGGCCGGCTGCCGCATGGCGACCGGCAGGCGGCACCGGTCGATGCCGCACTCGACGCGCTCGACATCCGGGACCTCGAAAACCGCCGCGCACAGTCGCTGTCGGGCGGCGAGACCGCGCGGGCCCTGCTGGCGCGGGTGCTGGCGGGCGAACCGCAGTGGATCCTCGCCGACGAACCGCTCGCCGCGCTCGATATCGCGCACCAGCTTTCGCTGCTGAAGCATTTGCGGCGGGCGGCGCAGGGCGGGGCGGGCGTGGTGCTCGTGCTGCACGATCTCGCGCATGCGATGAACCATGCCGACCGGGTGGTGGTGCTCGACCGCGGCGTGGTGGCCGCCGACGGCGCATGCGAAGACGCGCTCGACCAGCAGGTGATCGAGCGCGTCTGGAAAGTCCCGGTCCGGTGGATCGGCGAACCGCGCCACCGGGCCTTGGTCAGCCGGTGATCAGTTGACCGTGCGCGGCGGCAGCTTGCCGTCGGAAGCCTCGCTGTCCGCCGCTTCGTCGCCCGCGATCAGGCCGCGCGCTTCGAGCATCGGGGTCACGTCGGGCTCGCGCCCGGCGAAGTTCCGGAACATCTCGAAGTAGTCCATCGTCCCGCCCGTGCTCAGCACGGTCTTGCGATAATGGTCGCCATTGGCGCGCGTGAGCCCGCCATTGTCCATGAACCACTTGCGGCTGTCGCGGTCGAGCATCTCGGTCCACAGATAGCTGTAATAACCAGCGCTATAGCCGCTGGGCGAGCTGAAGATGTGGTTGAAATAGGTCGTCCGGTACCGCGGCGGCACCAGGTCGATTTCCAGCCCCAGTTCCTCGAGCGACTTGCGTTCGAAGGCGGTGACCTTCTCGGGCGTGTCGATCGCGGCGGCTTCCGCCTGCGACAGCGCGGCCCACTTCATGTCGAGCAGGGCGGCTTCGACGACTTCGCCGAAATCATAGCCCTGGTTGAACTTCGAGGCCGCCTCGAGCTTCTCGATCATTTCAGCTGGGATGGTTTCCCCCGTCCGGTAATGCTTGGCGTAGTTCGACAGCACTTCGGGATAGGTCGCCCACATCTCGTTGACCTGGCTCGGATACTCCACGAAGTCGCGCGCGACCGCGGTGCCCGACAGGCTTTCGTAGCGCTGGTCGGCGAAGAAGCCGTGCAGCGCGTGGCCGAATTCGTGGAACAGCGTGTTGACGTTGTCGAAGCTGACCAGTTGCACTTCGCCTTCGGGTGCCTTGGGGATGTTGAGCACGTTGTAGATCACCGGCTTGGTGCCCCACAGATCGCTCTGGTCGACGAAGTTGCTCATCCACGCCCCGCCGCGCTTGGACTCGCGCTGGAACGGGTCGAAGTAGAACAGCCCCAGTTCGCTGCCGTCACGGTCGAACACCGTGTAGGTCGTCACATCGGGGTGATAGACGGGCAGGTCGCTGCGCTTCTGGAAGGTCAGGCCGTAGAGCTTTTCGGCGGCATAGAACACGCCGTCCTCAAGCACGGTATCGAGCTGGAAATATTCCGCCATCGCATCTTCGTCGAGGTCGTAGCGTTCGGCCTTGACCTTGTTGGCATAGCGGTACCAGTCCCATGGCTGGACTTCGAAATCGCCCCCTTCGGCAGCGATCGCTTCGTTGAGCATGGCGGCTTCGCGGCGCTGCGTATTGGCGAGCGCGGGGACCATGCGTTCCATGAAGCCGAGCGCGGTGGCGGGTTTTTCGGCCATGCGATCCCACATCGCGTAGCTGGCCCAGTCGGCTTCACCGAACAGCGCGGCTTTCTCGGCGCGCAATTCGGCGATCCTGGCAACCAGCGGGCGGGTGTCGATCGCGGTCGTGCCATTGGCGCGGTTGTAGCTTGCCTTGAACAGCTTCTCGCGCGCGGCGCGATTTGTCATCGTCGGCAGCAGCGGCTGCTGCGTCGTGTTCTGCAGCGCGATCGCATATTTGCCCGCATAGCCCTTTTCGGCAGCAAGGTCGGCAGCCGCCTTGATGTCCGAATCGGTCAGCCCGGCGAGTTCGGCGCGGGTGTCGAAGATCACCGGCTGGTCGGCCATTGCAGCACGTGCCTGCTGGCCGAATTCGGTCGTGATCTCGGACAGTTCGGAATTGATCTGCTTGACCCGCTCGCGCTCGGCCTCGGTCAGCAGCGCGCCGGCGTGGACCATGCCCTGGTAGGTCTCTTCGAGCAGCCTGGCGTCTTCGCGCGTCATCGCCATGGCGGCGCGGTTGTCGTACACCGCCTTCACCCGCGCGAAAAGTTCGGGGTTGAGCGTGATGGAATCGCCATGCGCGGTCAGCTTGGGACTGATTTCGGTGTTGATCTCATCGAGCCGATCGGTGGTGTTCGACCCCGTCACGGCAAAGAACACGCGCGCCACCCGGCCGAGCATGCGGCCCGACTTTTCCAGCGCGACGATGGTGTTGCTCATCGTCGGCGGTGCGGGATTGTCGATGATCGCCTGGATCTCGGCCTTCTGGATCGCCATGCCCTGTTCGAAAGCGGGCAGGTAATCGTCTTCCGAGATCTTCGAGAAATCGGGCGTCTGGAAGGGAAGCGTGCTGTCCGCGGCAAAATAGCCGGTTGCCTCGGGCAGGTCGGCGGCCGCCATGTCCGGCTGGCCGATGGTATCGAGGTCTTCGCCGTAAGCGGCGGAGCACCCTGCCAGCAGTGCGGCGGATGCGACGGTGGCCAGTATCTGGGCCTTCATAGTGTTCCCCTCAGGATTGGCGCGCCGGCGGGTAAGCCTGGCGCTGGAATACGAAGATGACTTGCGCGGATGGACGCCCCGGCACGCGCGCGCAAGCGCGGACACGTCACCGGTCGGCGCGTTTCCTACATTGGTCGAACGGCACGCGCTAACGCTGGTTCCGGCCGGCTGGCGCAGCCGCTGCGTCACGCGCCTCGCCCAGCGCGCGGCGATTGACGGTCATCAGCCGCGGACGGCCGCCTTCGCGGTCGACCACCAGCCATACTGCACCCAGTTCGAAAAACCCGCCCTGGTCTTTCGCCACGCTCATTTGCGACAGGTCCAGCCGTTCCAGCAGCGCAAGCATGTCGGCATCGAAAATTTCGTCGAACACGGCTTCGATCCCGGCGCGATCGGCGATCTCGCGGCGGTCCCCATCGCCGTCGATATACAGCAGCGGCAGGCCGACCTCGCGCAACAGCTTTGCCTTGTCGCCGCTGCGCGCTGCGGCGCGCAATGCAGCGATCGCGGCCTCGAACTGGCTCGCGCTGGTGCCGGTTGCGCAGGAAATCGCGCCGCCGTCGACGATATCGTGCGCGCGGTCGAATTCGGTGCGGCGTTCCTCCTGCGTGGACCACACCAGCAGCAGGCAATCGTCGGGCTGTGCGCTGCCTTCGGCAAGCAGGTGGGCGCGCACTTCGCTCTCGCGCTCGTCCTCGGGCATGCACCCGGCGAGCGCGCAACCAAGGGTCAGCGACAGGGGAAAGGCGGTTGTCGGTTTCATTCCGGTTCCAGCGCATATCGCATTACGGGCTCGTAGACAGAGCCTTCGGGACGCAGGAAGCTTTCGTACAACAGATAGGCATCGACCTCCCACGGGCCAAGACGCAAGCTCGCGGTCCGGGCTAGGAATGGCTCGAGCGAGCCGCTGGCTCGGTTGGCGCGCGCCAGCGTGACATGCGGATGGTACTTGCGGTGATCGGGTTCGACGCCGGCGGCAATGCAAATCTGTTCGATCCGGCGCCGCAGGCGCTGCAAGGCGACGTTGGGTTCCACGCCCGCCCACAGCGTATGCGTGCGGCCACTGCGGGCGAAGATACCGGTGCCCGAAAGCGCCATCCGGAAGCGGGGGAGGGCGGCAGCGCGCAGGCGCTCGGCCAGCTCGTCCGCCAGATGGGCGTCGACCTCACCGATGTAACGCAGCGTAACATGCAGTTGGTCGTCATCTTGCCACCGCACCGCATCGACGCCCTCCATCAGGTCGATCAGCGCGTCGCGGATCGCTGCGGGAGGGCGGATGCCGACGAAAAGGCGGTGGTACATGGTTCGGGTCTACAGGACGGTTGGGGACAGTCCGCCGCCTTTGGCGGAAAATCCCGTGGATGATTAGCTGAAAGCGATCAGGTGGAGGCGAGCCCGGGCACCTCGCGCGGGTCTTCATAGGCCGCTTCCATGAAGATTTTCGCGCGACGTTCGCTGCGATATTGCAAGCCTTTGGCGAATTGGCCGCCGGCATGCGTATAGTCCAGCTCGGCCGCGATCGCGTCGTAATCGCCGGCATCGATCGCGGCGTTCAGCCGCGGGCTCTCGCTCGGCGACACATTGCCGATACCGACATTGTAAACCAGGTCGAGAAGCGCATCGAATTCGTGCTGGTGCAGCGGCAGGTCGCCGACCAGCTGGCGCACGCCTTCCTCGGCTTCGGCGAGATCGGCATCGAGAAACGCCAGCACCCGTTCCTCGCTGACCCGGTCACCGACGCGCAGCCTGTCTTCCGGTTCGACCAGATGGCCGACGCCCACCGTAGGGTAGCCCGCGACATCGCGGTAGACGGTGTAGCGCACGCCTTCCTCTTCGATCAGCGCCTGCTTGAACGTGTCGCTCGCCGTCAGCAGCGGTGCCGGCTTGCGCACGCCTTCGGCATATTGCGCGGTCATGTCCGCCGTATTGGACGGGGCGACGGGCGCAGGGCGGGGCGGGCCGGTAAAGGCTGCAAGGCCGAGCGCCCCCGCACCCAGCATCAGTGTTGCCCGCTTGCGGGTCGATAGCTGCGGCCTGACATCGAAGGCCTGTGCGGCGGCCCGGCGCGCACGGCGCAATTCACGGCGGTGCTGGCGTTCGCGGCGCAACCGCTTGAGCAGGCTTCGCGGGCCTTCGCCGCGGCTGCCGCGCAATGTCGTATGCGACCAGTCGACCGCGTCGAGCGGCCGGTCCAGTTCGTCGAGAATCGCCTGCAGTGCATCGGCGTTCCGGTTGTTTCGCGCTGTGTTCTGCCCGTTGGGGCCTGTTTGTTGCTTCCTGTGCGCGGTGTCCATTTCCATTGGCAGGGCACCTTTCGTTGATATTCGAATGAAGACACCTGCAAGTCTGGTCCGGGGTACGCGCTTTCGTGAACCCGGCGCGGTGTCGGTCTTTCCCAATCAACGGGTAGGGCGGCTGGACGGTCCTCGGCTCGTCCCGGCGGGGCAACGCTCGGTCGGTGGCGGGTGCCCGTCAGGCGGCGCGGCGCACGCGGTTGCGGCCGGTGTTCTTCGCTTCGTAGCACGCCGCATCGGCGCGCAGCAGCGCATCGTCCAGACCCTCGCCGAAGCGCCAGCCGGTCAGGCCGATCGAGGCCGAAATACGGATATCGGGGTGCTCGGTGAACCCGCGGGCGATCTGCGCGATCGCGCTGCGGAGGCGTTCGGCGGCGTCAGCCGCCGTGCCATCGTCCAGCCCGCGCGTGATCACGAGGAATTCCTCGCCGCCCAGCCGAAACGCCTGGTGCCCGGCGGCTGCGGGCAGGGTGCCGCCCCATTCGCGAATGGCATCGGCCGTCGCGATCAGCACGTGGTCGCCCACGCCGTGACCGTAAGTGTCGTTGATCGCCTTGAACCGGTCGAGATCGATGGTCATCAGGTGGCGCGGCTGGGTGCTGCGTTCGATCCGCGTTTCCTCGAACAGTTTGCGGCGGTTGAACAGACCCGTAAGCGGATCGCGCCAGCTGAGGAATTCCGCATGCGCCAGCGCATCGGCCAGGTCTTCCGACAACTGGCGGTTCTCGACCAGCACTTTCGCCGCGCTCTGGATGTGCTCGCCGGTGGAAGCGCTGTAGATGCGTATCCCGATGACGATCAGCGCAAGCATGACCACCAGCGCAGGATGCTGCACCCCGGGATGCAGGACAATCATCCCCAGCACGGTGAGCCAGAAGCTCGCCAACATGGCGTCGCGTGCCACTGGCAGGGCGGCAAGGGTGACGGCGATGAGCGTCACAACGATTACCACTACGCCGCGCACCAGATT